>Ga0256914_1000265_pt1 | contig 50809 bp, 40 predicted proteins | sample HulkmetaG_FD_191571 | JGI IMG/M metagenome (GOLD analysis project Ga0256914, IMG submission 191571) | Hydrothermal chimney microbial communities from Main Endeavour vent field at the Juan de Fuca Ridge, Pacific Ocean - Hulk | ecosystem: Environmental > Aquatic > Marine > Hydrothermal vents ...
AATTCTTGATTTAAAATCCCCTCCCTTTCGAAGACTTTTCTTATCTCTCTTCCATGTTCATAGTTGCTCGTTCTAATGTAATCATTGTAATCCTCCGCTCGTCTATTCCAATACTCTACATTGGTGACTCGCTTGGTCTCTTCTGCTTTCTCAGCCCATACCTTCTCCCAATCAATTACACTACTACCCATAATACCTACCTTCCCTCCTTTGATACAACTTTTCATCCCTAAGAATACCCTTAGGATTCACCTGGGGAACGCCATCTTCATCGATATATACACTTGCATTAATCCCATAGATGGAACCAACCATTCCCGGCGTTATAACAGTTCTAGAATCACCTTCTACACACACTCTCCCACCATTTATCACAACAAAGCTATCAGCATATCGGGCAGCCAGATTTAGATCGTGCATCGCCATAAGGGTAATCAATCCGCGCTTTACAGTTATCTCCCTTACAACCTCAAACACCTCCAATTGATTTTTAAGGTCAAGACTGTTGGTTGGTTCATCCAATAACAGGATATCTGGTTTTCGAACGAGGGCTTGAGCGATTGCAACCATTTGCTGCTGTCCCCCGCTGAGTTCTCCTATGTACCGTGATGCCAAATTCTCGATATCAAGCTCAACCAAAACATCCGAAACAATATCAAAATCCTCCTCACTCACCCTCCATGAGAGAGAGTGAACCCTTCCCAGAAGAACTACCTCAAACACCCGAAGTGCCGCAGAAGAAAAATTTGCCTGTGGCAGATACCCAACACATCTACTAAGCTCCTCACTACTTAAATCAGTGATGCTCCTGCCACCTACCAAAACCTCTCCCTCCGGCCTCAACATACCGGCAATACATTTAAGAAGGGTACTTTTTCCTGCAGCATTGGGACCAATTAGAGCTGTAATATCCCCGGAAACTGCCTTTAGATTGACACCCTTCAAAACAGCAACAGAACCGTAACTAAACCTCAAATTTCTAACACTCAAAACCACTTTACCAAAACTCCCTTCTCTTAAATATTATCAGCAGAAGAAAAAAAGGCACTCCTATAAAAGAGGTTATAATACCAATTGGGAAAACAGCTCCCGGAACAATAATTTTGCTCCCTATAGAGGCAAGGGAGAGCAGAATAGCCCCACAGATGGCAGACATGGGTAAAAAAAATCTCTGGTCTTCCCCCACCAGCATCCTCGCTATGTGAGGAGCTACAAGTCCGACAAACCCTATCGTTCCCACAAAACAGACAGCCGCTGCTGCAAGGAGTGAAATAATAACAAAGGTTTTTAATCTTAACCTTTCAACGTTAATTCCCAAACTCTTTGCCTTTTCATCCCCCAAACGTAACACAGTCAGTTTCCAGGAATCCCTAAGAAGAAGCGGAAGTGTGATAAACAAAATCACCGTCGCTACTCCCAATTTTCTCCATGTTGTTTTCATCAAGCTCCCAAAGAGCCAGAACATCACAGCCTGTAACTCTTCCTCTGAGGCAAGATATTCAAGCAGGGCCAACATCGAGTGAAACAGAAAAAGCAGAGCAATTCCCGTTAATATCATGCTCTCCATGGAGAAACCCCTTACCTTGCTTAAGAAGAAAATAAGAATACACGTAAGAAAAGAAAAAAAGAATGCATTTGCAGGAACAAGAATTGTGCTTCCACCCGGAACTATCCCTACACCTATAACTACAGCAAGAGCAGCCCCAAAGCCTGCACCAGCGGCTATTCCAAGCGTATACGGACTTGCCAGGGGATTTGCAAGAATGGTTTGCATTTCAGCCCCGGCAACCGCCAGAGAAGCACCGACAACAATAGCCATAATTGCTATGGGTAACCTCAACACCCATACGATTACACGGACTGAGGCTTCACTCCCATAGGGGAAAAGCATGGTGGCAAATACTTTAAAAATAGAGAGGCGAGCGGGTCCGGTTGATATATCTGCCATGAGGGTAAATACAGACACAACTACCCCCAAAAGAATAAGGATATACTTTCGCCTCTCTATTACACTATATACCGCCCTAACGTATCCTCCCTTAATCGCCATACGCTCCATCTATTCCTCTCACATCCCTGTTATCTCTCTTGAGGAATCAAAGAGAGCATCCATACCCCACTATATTCAACGGGTAAAAATCTCCTGTGAAATTCCTTAAAACTTGCCACAGGATCCAGATCCTTAAAAACATCTGGATAAAAGCATTTTGCCATAAACTGAATGGGGACAAAATCCCAGATATCCCTGGAAAGACCATGATGAATGCTGTAAATTCTTCCCTCCTTTACGGCCTTCAGGGTGTTCCAGCCCTCCCTTTTGGTAAAAGCGGCAAGAAGTTTTCGCGATTCCGCGGCATTGGCATAGTATCCTAATCTCATTGAATGTGAAGTTTTTGGCCAATACGAACCAGTTATTATTATTACGTCGGGGTTTTTGCTTAACAGATACTCTGGATTTATCGGTCCCCACTTTTCTATTTTCCCTTTGGCAATATTTATTCCCCCACACTTCTCTATCAATGCTCCCCACATATAATTGCCATAGGTGTTACTGTACTCAGATGGCCCCTTCATTCCGCACTCTATATACACCTTAGGCTTAGGACCTTTAAGATGCTCCAATCGTGTATAAACCTTTTCCACCTGTTCCTTGTAGAAATTAGCAAGCTCCTCTGCCCTTTTCTCTTTTCCCAGGAGAAGACCAAGAAGTTTAATTGTAGCAAGGTGAGTCTTAAGCGTTTCACTATGGTAATCGATTACCACAACGGGAATCCCTGCCTTCTTTAATTTTGCAAAGGCATCTTTTCCGCGCTGGTATGCAAATGGAGGAACTATAATCACGTCCGGCTTAAGTGTAATTACCTTTTCCACATTAAAATTTCCCTTATACACATACCCTATGTCCGGGATACTCTTTAATTCCGGTACTGCCTTGGTAAACTTTTCCCATATCCAGTGCCTGTACATCTTTAGCCCGGGATCTATACCTACTATTCGTCTAACAACATTCCTCCCCCCCAGCGCAAAAAGGGTATAGAAAGCCCCACCGCTCCCACTACTCTGAAGAACTATCCTCTCTACCGGAATTTTCACCCTTACCTGTCTTCCCAGCAAATCGGTTACAGTGATAAGCTTTCCTCCTGTAGTCTTTTCCCTCTCTCCGGCAGCAAAGGAAAAACTGGCTATCAGCAAAAACGCAAGAACAAAAACGAAAACTCTTCTCATATTATCCTCCTAATGTTCTCTCAGACATTTCCCAAACCGGCTTGGTGTTACTTGCCTGAATTTCGTAACACTTTTTTGGATAATAATCAAGCTTAAAAATTAAAATTTTTGATACCTTTACTAAAAATCCCAAGACTACACGATACAATGGTAGGACAAGACATCCTACAGGCAGAATTTGCTGGACTAAAGATGTTATATAGTATATTTTTTCTATATCGAAACCAGATAAAAACGTGTAGCGCCACATTTTTACTAAATTTTTAAACGGTAGGACAGAAAAAATGCTTAAGAGATTCAGTATATCCCTGGAAGACTCTCTTCTCGAAAAATTCGATAAAATGATAGAGAACGAGGGGTACTCTAACCGATCCGAGGCAATCAGAGACCTCATAAGAGATACCTTTGTACAAAAAGAATGGTTAGAGGGAGATAGAGAAACGGCGGGAGTTGCCGTATTGGTATACGATCATCACAGACATGAACTAGCTCAAAAGTTAGTTGATGTCCAGCATCACGATTTTAAATGTATTGTCTCATCACTCCACGTACACTTAGACGAACACAACTGTCTTGAGGTTATAGTACTAAGGGGAAAAGCAAAAAAAATCCAAAAACTCGCCGACTCCTTAATAAGCACACGAGGAGTGGTACACGGGCGTTTCATAGGAACAACAACAGGGAAAGAACTTATCTAGAGTTATCTACATCCAGTACTTCCCTAACCTTTCTCGCAATAGACTTTACGGAGTAAGGTTTTTGAACAAAATCAATATTTTCTCCCAGGAGGGTTTTATCCATAATGTATCCGTTAGTGTAGCCCGAAACGAAAATAATTTTTATCCCGGGAAAGAGCACACAAATTCTATCGGCCAAATCTTTACCATTCATCTCTGGCATCACGAGATCCGTGATTAACAAATCTATCTGCAACCCCTTAGATTTTATAAGCTCAAGGGCATCTCTTCCGTTTTGGGCATGGTATACTCTATAACCAAGACTACCTAAGGCTCTAACTACAAACTCCCGTACTCCACTATCATCTTCAACAACTAAAATCGTTTCATCCCCAGACAAATCTTCTCTTTCAAACCCGGAAACACTATTCCTTTCACCCTCAGTCGTAGCAGGCCAATAAATTTTAAAAATCGTCCCCTTCCCGGGTTCGGAATCAACAAGGATACATCCGTTATTTTGTTTGACAATTCCATACACCACAGAAAGACCCAGACCGGTGCCCTTAAACTTCTCCTTTGTAGTGAAAAAGGGTTCAAAAATCTTCTCCCTCGTTTCTCTATCCATGCCAATCCCATTATCAGAAACGATAAGAAAAACATGTAAGCCCTTCTGAACATCTGGATACTGTAAGATAAAATTATCATCCACCAGAGTTTCTCCAGTTTCTATCTTGATCCTCCCCGGGAAATTCGCTTTCCTAACAGACCGTATAGCATCCCGTGCATTAACCACAAGATTGATTACGATCTGTTCTATCTGAGTTCTATCTCCTTTAATCTTTGGCAGGCTTTCTTTTAACGCAATTTCTATACTAATATCCTCATCAATCAATCTGCGGATCATTTTTTCCATCGAGCGGACAATCTGATTCAAATCAACAACTTCTGGTTGTTGGACTTCTCGCCTGCTAAAAGTCAATAATTGTCTAGTTAAATTCTCGGCCTTCTTACTCGTTTCCAGTATAACCCTAACATCTTCATATACAGGATTATCCTTATCAAGTTCCATGAGCAACATATCCGAATATCCATTTATCACAGTTAACAGATTATTAAAATCATGGGCTATCCCACCGGCAAGGGTACCCAATGCCTCCATCTTCTGTGCCTGTTGTAATTGTGATTCCAGTTCAGCCTCTCTACTAACGTCTCTGGCAATCTTGCAGAAGTTAACAATCTTTCCATACGCATCCTTGATAGGAAAAACAACGGCCTCTTCTTTATATTCACTTCCGTCTTTACGCCTAGCATTCCACCGTCCTCTCCAAACTTCTCCTCTAAGCACCGTATCCAGTAATGTCTCATAGAATTTCTCCCCACTTCTAGCGTTTCTAAACATCAGAGCCTCTCTTCCCATAACGTCACTCGCAGAATACCCAGTTATTCTTTCAAAGGCAGGATTCACATACTCCACCCGCCCCTCCAGATCGGTAACCACTATAGCCTCACTAGATTGTTCCACAACCGTGGCTAATCGTTTAAAGGCAGCAGCCGATTCTTCTTTCTCTTCCAAAAAACGTATCTTCATAAGGGCAATCTCAACAAGTCCGGCGAGAGATTTCACAAAGGATATTTCTGCATTCTCCCACCTGTGAGGCTGTTTGACATGATTGAAAACCAATAAATAATACTTCTCACCCTCGAAAGCAAAAGGAAACCACAACAGGCTCTTTATCTCCAGTTCTTGATGTAACAACTCAGCAGAACCCTCTGAAGCAATAAGAGGATGAACCTTCTCTGAATAACTCTCAAGCCATGTTCTTTTTTCCCATATATACCTCTCACTTCTAGCGAACATCCCCAAAGGATAAATCGCAGCTGAAGGGGTTACATACCCTTTTCCAGAACTGAGCCACTCACTTAAAGCCTGGGCCTCCCTTTTTTTACGATCTACCCTATAAATCAAACACCGATCTACACAGAGCGTATCCCCGGCGATTTGAACCATGGCCTTTAAAATTTTATCCCGCTCCGTTTCAAATATAATGCTCTTTGAAATTTTATTTAACGCCTGTGAAAAGATTAGTTGTTGGCATAGATTTTCTTGAGCACGCTTAAGTTCAGTAATGTCCCTTCCTAGTACTACCAAACCTTTTCGATTTCCTCTGGAATCGAAAACAGGAACTTTTATTACATCATACACTTTATTTGAACCATCTGATTGCGGTATTATCTCCTCCCCACGAAATACCTTCCCACTCTCCCATGTTTTATCATCCGTTTCCTTGCAGGTAAGAAAAGCATCCCTATAAATGGGGTCAGTTAAACTAGCCAATTCAAGATCCGTTTTACCGCGGTAGTTTATCCCTTTAAGAGAAAACAACTCCAGATCAGCCTCATTTGCTTCCAACCAACGTCCCCTTCCATCTTTAAAGCAAATAATATCCGGGGTCGAGTTAATCAACAACCTAAGACGCTCTTCACTCTCACGGAGAGCTTCCTCTATCTCTTTACGCTTTGTAATATCCAACAGAGTTCCCTCGTAGTAGAGGAACTCACCTCTTTGATTCCTTACGGCTCTATCATTCATCAACACCCATATAGGCTTTCCATCGATACGTCTCATTTTAACCTCAATATTGTACAAACCTCCCTCTTTTTCACCAATTTCAATGAGACGTTTTCTATCACTTGCATCCCAATACAACTGAGAGGTATCCTCCAGAGACATCATCTCTTCCGGACTACTATAACCAAACATTCTCGCCATTGCGGGATTCACTGTGACAATTCTGCCATCCACCGTAGTTTGATATATCCCCTCTGTTGCATTCTCAAAAATAGAGCGGTACATTAACTCGCTACGCTCAGCCATCTCTCTAGAACGGCGACCAGAAATTATTATCGCAACATGATGCGAGAGGATTTCCAAAAGTTGCAACTCTCGGAAAGAACATTCGTGAGGAACATCAAAGGAAATCATAAACTCCCCCACTAACCCACCATTGCCCTTAATAGGAACAACCAAAAAAGCTCTGACTCCATCCGCTAACAGAGACGTTTTAATTCTTTCATCGAGAGATGAATCCATCACATGGGGGAAACAAAGAGGTAGGGCATTCCCTGCTTTCATCTCCCAGGGACTGTATCCATTCAAAAACCTTAAACAAGGATCCGAAAAACCTCGCCATACTTTAATATGTGGAAATCCATCTTCTCCAAAAACAGACACTGCTACCCCATTAGCCCCAAGCAGCTCAATAACACCATCCGCTACAATATTGTAAATCTCCTCAAGCGAGATAACACCGTTTAACGATTCAATAATCTTCTTAAGAATCTCCGCCTGTACAGGGGGGGAGTTTAAAACCTCTTCCTCTTCCTTTCCTTCTCCTTTAAAATTTATATCGGTATTGGTAACCAAACGCCCCAAAAACACTCCATCTTCCGTATATATGGGAGAACATTTATGTTCTATCCAGAGTGTTTCGCCATCCTTCTTAACGATTCGAAATTTAAAGGCATGTGTATTTGTATCTTCGAAAAGATTCTTGATGTGATTTTTGTATTGGTTTATATCATCTCTGTAAATAATTTCAACTAAAAGATCCCGATTCCTCTTAATCTCCCCAAGAGAATAACCGGTAGATCGCTCAAACCCTTGCGAGATATATCTAAGACTTTTATTTTCGTCAAACCAACAAACCCAACCAGAACCCGCATCAGCCAGAGTGTTAAACAGAAAAAACCACTTATCCGTATCAAGTTTATTCCCCTCCAGGCTCGTATTTAAATAAAACCCCAAACGCATATCAGAAAATAATTATAAACAAACCGAGCCCTCTTTCCACTATTTTTTTCCGCAGAAAATCTCTCAGAGTACCTATTACTCAAGCAAACACCCCGCGTCGCTACAATCCCGCTAGCTACCTTCCACAGGGGCAGTAACGATTAAGGCCCAAAAGGTATGCAGGTCCAGAAACCGTAACACCGTAAAATATCACTGGTTTAGATTTACTATCAGCAAGTCGTAGTATATCTCTCGCGGTATCATTTACAAAAGTGGAACCCGTAGCAAAAACGATATCACACCACTCTATACACTCTGCCGTTTTTTCGGAGCCCTCCACCCTTACACCATTCCAAACCCTCCCCAGATTATCCCTATCCATATCAGTTATCCTGGTGACAAAATGTTCGGTAAGCCTCTCCGCAAATCTAGGTTGTAATCCACAGAGAAAAACACGCAGGTTAAGTTTGTTTCCTCTCAGATAACCACACACCTTAGAAGCGCACTTCAGCAAATCCGAATCTTTACAGTGCTCGGTTTTATCCACCAACCCTAATTCCCTCAAAACAGCGTTTATAGATGCGATAAAAATTGCACGTCTAAAATTGTTTTTTAAATCCATGGTTAAAACATCATCAAGCGTTGTACTATAATTTCCAAACATATCAGAGAACGCCACACCCCTAGAATGCATAAACTCCGCCTCTATCAGCCGCTCTTTCCCCTTAAGAATCGGATAATCCCTATGGAAGGGATTACCTATTGCCTCCTTGGGGCTAAGGACTTTGGCTCTTATAGTGATTGGCATTTCTAAGAGTTTTTCTCTATCAACTATTTTTCTCATCCGTTCTCTCATTAAATCAAACATTTCTACACCTCGACAATAAACTCTTACTGATAAACCCTCACTTTTTCCATATCAAAGGTTATTACAACTTCATTCCCCTCATTTAATCGCATCCTCTCAAATACCACTCGTGGTAAATTTGCTATCACAACCTCCGACCCTATCCCTACCGTTATCCTAAAAACTGCAGACTCTAACTCTACCCGAAGAATACGCCCACTAAATACATTAACCCTTAGTCCCTTTACACTCTCCGGATGCAGAGGCAGTATCCTAACATCCCAGGGAGAAATAGCAAGCTTCGTAATTTTGGAATTATTTTCACACTTGTACTTAGGAATAAGTATCACACCTTTTCCCCACACGGCCTCAATAAAACCACTATCAGACTCCTCCCGAGAATTCACCCTAAGAATATTGGGTTTACCTACAAAATCGAGAACAGCCTCATCCTGCGAATCAAAATAAACATCCTGCACACTCCCGATCAGCCGAATCTTCCCATCAATAAGCACCGCTACCCGTACAGGCATCCCCTCAAGCTGGGAAATTTCATGCACAACATAAATTGTGGTAAGTTCAAGCTTTTCCTGTATATCTCTAACCTCCTCCCGCAGATAACGAGAAGTCGCTTCATCTATGCTCTTAAAGGGCTCATCCAAAAGTAAAATAGAGGGACGTACAGCGAGAGCCCTGGCGAGGGCAACCCTCTGCTTTTCTCCACCACTAAGATGAACGGGATAACGATTCCTTAGGTTCTCTATCTTTAAAAGTCTCAAAACATCCCAAACTCTTCCATCCACATCCGGGATTTTTTCCTTTCTTGTAACTCTCTTATTCCTTAAACCAAAAGCGATGTTTTCATAAACCGTCATATTGGGGAAGAGGTAAAGCTCCTGAAAGAGATAGCTAATACCCCGCTCTTCCACAGGCACATCATCTACAGCTACCCCATCGTACAATACATTCCCTTCATAGGAGGTTAAACCAGAAATCACATTCAATAGGGTTGTTTTACCCGCCCCATTAGGCCCCAGGAGGGCAAAAAATTCCCCATTTGCTATCTTCAGATTAACATTATTGAGTATAAAATTACTAACTCCCTTAAGTTCTACCTCCATTTTACAACCCGTCTTTCCAAATAGAGAAATCCCCTCTCAAAGAGAAATGTCATTACAGAGAGAATAAGAAGACATATAATAATAATATCCATTCTTATAAGACTTTCCGCACGCATCATGAGCGCCCCGATACCCGTCGGAATCGCCACCATTTCCGCAGCTATAATGACTCTCCAGGCCATCCCCGATTCCAGCCTAAGTCCCGTAAAAATATTAGGAAGGGCAAGCGGAAACAATACCCTTACAACTATTTTGACCTTGGAGGCACCAAGGGTTCTTGCCACCCTGACATAATTCGGATCCACATTTTTTATTCCACATACAGTGTTGTAACACACAGGAAAGAAAGAGCAGATAAAAATTATGGTTATCGGAAGCATATTATTAATTCCTATCCACAACATCAAAATAGGGAGCCACCCAAGAGCAGGTATGGGATACAGGATACTTATAATAGGGCTTAAGACCCTATCGATAAATCGATTCCAGCCAATAACAATGCCCATTAAAATTCCCAATAACGAGCCCCAAACAAACCCAGCTATTACCCTAAAGAGACTTGCTTCAAAATTGACTATAAGCACACGGTTGCGTAATAATACAAAAAACTCTTTTAGGACATCGGAAAACGGGGGAAACATTGCCCGAGAGGTTATATTGATCCTTCCCAGTATCTCCCACACAACAAGGAGGATAATGATAGGTAAAAACCTTATCCAATCATTCTTTCCGGTAGTCCTCTCAAGGGCAAACTCTCTCTTTTTCCTATTTTTCCTGGTTCTCACTCTATTAAAATCCCCATCTGTCATTTCAAGCGGATTCATCAATGCCTCCGTGGTTAGTCTAGAAAACTTAGTTTAGAAAACTCAAATCCAGTATCTCTTTTGCTTTAAAATCTTTCTTGATATAGCCAAGCTTGTACATATAATCTATTTCTTCCTGAATTGACGCACTATCAACACTCGGAGTATCTATCATCTTTTGGGTAAGTGATTTCTCTATCACAGCAGGTGTTATTTTTAACCTGCCAGCAATCTTTCCAACTTTTAGCGGTAACACCTTTTTCCCCGCAACGCTCAATGCCCGTGCCACAATAACAGACGCTTCTTTCGGATGTTTATTCACAAAATCTATGCCCCTCTCTGTCACCTTAACCAATTTCCTTACTATATCAGGATGTTCCTTTATTAACCTATCCTTTACAACAAGCACACTCCCCTGCATGTTAGGCCATAAATCCTCCGCTTTTATTATCTCTCTAAAACCCATACTCTCCCCCATAGTAGGAAATTGCTCACAACAAAAGCCCGCATCTATCTCGCCCATCTCAAGAGCGAGGACAATCTTAGGAGGAGGCATTCTTAGTACCTTCTCCCTCAGCTTCTTTCCATCCAGATTATACCTTTCTATCAACTTATTCATAAGTGCATCCGGAGGAGAACCCTCTCGAGGGCAAGCAACCCGTACATCACTCTTTAGAAGGTCATGAACATTTTTAACCCTCTTAGGATTAACAATTAGACCATAGCCATACTTGTGCGTACCACAAACTACCTTTATCTTTACTCCCCCATTAGAGAAAGCGGATATCGCCGGTATCATACAGATATAAGCAGCATCTATGTCACCTCTTGTAAGGGCGGCAGCAAGTGCCATCCCGGTTATATAATTATCAAACGCCTCTACCTTGAGTCCCTCCGCTTTATACCACCCCTTAGCTCTCGCTATATCCGCAGAGGCAGCATGATCTACAAACTCAACAGCAATCCTTATTGGTTTATTCTCCTCTTTAGTAATGGTTTTACCCTTTCTGGAGCAACCAATGAGAGAAAAAACAATCAATGAAACTCCCATCAGAAAAATCAAAAATTTAAAAGAACGCATCATTTAAACCCCCCAAAATCATGTTTATCAAACGATTATCAGGCGAGATCAAAAAGATGGATCCTCTCCGGAACCAACCTAACGGATACTCGCTTACCAACATGCAATTTCAAATATTCAAACCTCTCCTGCGGAAGTTTAATCTCGAAATCATAGTCAGAATCAAAGTGCCTATCGATACCATTATTCATAGCCTTAAGATAAAAAGTACCAACCCCTCCGTATGGAACCGAGGCAATAATCTCTCCGTAAATCACATTGCTCTCTACTTTGCCAACAGATTCTATATCTCCATTGGAAACAACCTTTACCTCTTCCGGCCGAATACAAAAGTGTAACTCTTTATCCTTCTCTATATCATCAGCCTTCTCTCCAGCATAAAGCACAATACGATTATCCTTCCAATTCGTAATTATCCTATTTCCCCTTTTATCCACAACTCTAGCGCTTAAAATATTATTTATTCCGAGAAGCTTCGCCACGGCAGGGCTCTTGGGATACCTAAAGACAGACTCTCTCTCACCAAACTGCACCAATCTTCCGTCTATAATAATCCCAATCTTTTCCGCAAGGGTGTATGCCTCCTCCAGATCGTGTGTAATATGGATTATAGTCTTTTTTATCCTTCGATGAAGTTTTTTTATAAACCACCAGAGTGAACGCTTAAGCCCCGCATCTATGGAGGAATAGGGCTCATCCAAAAGGAGAATTTCGGGATCCAAAACAAGGGCTCGTGCAAGAGCCACTCTCTGTTTTTCTCCCCCGCTAAGCCTGAGGGGCATACGATCCAAGATATGTACTATTCCTAATTCCTTAGCAATTTCTACAACCCTTTTATCAATCTCATTCCTATCCATCCTTCTAAGCCTAAGTCCAACTCCGATATTTTTTCTCACACTCATAAACGGAAAGAGCGCATAATCTTGAGGCAGATACCCAACATTGCGCCTCTCCGGGGGGAGATTCGTAACCCTCCTCTCATTCAACACTATCTCTCCCTCATCTATAGGGATAAGACCTGCGATACTCTCCAACAGAAGGGTCTTTCCCGCCCCCGTGGGACCAAGAAACACACAGTACTCTCCACTTTCAACATGAAAATCTATACTCTTCAATTCAAAATCCCCCACCCTTAGTGACAAATCTCTCACCATCACCATGTCATTACCTCTCCTGAGAGTTTCCTAATAAGCAGGAGCACTGCAATAGCCAGAGAGAGAAGGATTAAAATGACAATTATTGCCTGCTGTACATCGGCCTTTGCAAAACTTAAAAAGATAGCAATAGGGAGAGTTTCTGTTTTCATCGTCGTGGCACCAGCAAGCGTTAGAGTAGCCCCAAACTCTCCAATAGCTCTGGCCCAGGTGACAATAAAGGCTCCAACAATTCCGTGTTTAGCCATGGGGAGGGTAACATGTATAAGGGATTGAAACCTTGTCGCCCCGAGTGTTCTTATCACACCCTCATATCTCAAATCTATAGAATCGAAGGTAGATTTTAAAAGCCTTACCGCCAAAGCACTCACTACGACAAATTGGGCAAGAATAATTCCCGGAATCTCAAAGGTAAACCGGACAATATGCTCCTCCACAAATTTACCTATGATTGTATTGTTGAAAAATATCAGCAACACAGCACCTATTGCTATGGGTGAAAGCACAATAGGGATATCGAATATAGTATCTATAATATTTCTCCCCGGAAACCTAAACCTAGAAAGTGCATAGGAAATGGGAAGTGCAAAACTTACAGCTATTAGTGAGGCTACAGTGGAGACAAAGAGACTAAGCTTTAGGGCAAAGAGAATTTCTCTTGATAGCAAAACATCAAAAAAATGCTTCCATCTTATATATCTAGCAGTTGAAACTATTAAAAGCAGAGCAAACACCACCGAGGCTACAAGAGTTCCCCCTATAATCAGATTAAAAGCTCTGTTACCATTAATTCCGCTACCGTTTTTTCCCCTATTAACTTTACCAGTTCTAAACACCCCTCTCATCACAAACCTCTAACACATCCCTAAATTACTTAGCAACATGAAGAACAAACCCCTGGGGTAGTTTATACTCCCCACCGACATGAGCATCCGGAGCAAATCTACGAGCAGCATTCTCGGTAGGTAGATACCCCCATTTCGCGAATATCGCCCTAGCCTTATCTCTTACGAGAAAATTTATAAACGCCTTCGAAGATCTAAAATCTGTGGTAAAGGTTGAAACAGCCGCAGGTATATAGGCAACTCTGGGTATATTCCTAGGGCTGATAGGAACAGCCTCCGTGGTTCGGGGATTCCACTTGGCAAAAACCCTCCACCCTATAATTGCATCTACAGCCTTCATAGGTATCAATGCAGCCGTCTTACTACAACTCCCCCCCAATGTAACTATATTCTTACTAACCGCATTCAAAAGCCCCGCCCTTGAAAGAATTTCAACCGCATACAAACCAACACAAACCGAATCCGGATTTCCAATCGCAACCCTAATTCCAGGTCTCGCAAGATCCTTTAAGCCTCTGATTCCCTTGGGATTTCCCCTCTGTACAAGAATGGAGGGTACGAGATAAGCAATAATTTTTTCGGTATCTTTGTTCACTATCCCCTCTTTTTCGGCTTTTATCATATAGTCAGGAGTACCTGGGATATAAATATCTCCTCGACGGCTCATCTTCATCTGTGAAAGCATTGTCCCGGATCCAGAGAAATGTAGGATAACTCTAATCCCACTGCTTTTCTCAAAAACTCGGGCACACTCCTCCAGAGCAGGTTTGGAGGCAGAACCACAGAATGCCGAAATATGCTTTTCTGTTCTTCCGTTACTATTACTTCCCTTATTCAATCCTTCCTTATCGGATTTTTGTCTTGAACACGCGGTGGCAAAAACCAACACCCCTACCAATACAAACGCAAGGGACAAAATAAACAGATTTTTTCCTCTCTTATCCATACAACCAACCTCCTATCAACCACCAATCTCAGCAGCGGTTTCAGTGCTAACACTAGTAATAGGCTCCCTATACTTCTCTCTTATCCTCTCCTCTATCCACCTTTTAACCAATTCGTCACTTACCCCCGACCTCAACAATCCCTTAAGGTCAAAATTCCTCTCATCAAACAAACACAGCTTTAATTCACCATTTGCCTTTATTCGAACCCGATTACACCTACTACAAAAGGCATTACTTATATGTGTTATAAATCCAACCTTCCCATTGAACTTAGTTAGCCGATAGTATTGTGCCACGGAATTCCCCTGCGACAATCCTTTCCCCTCTATAATTCCCATCTCTACAAGTCGGTTTTTAATTTCAGCAAGCGATACAAAACCACTCTCACCCCCAAATGGTGATTCGTAGATATCACCACTGGAAAAATCCATCTTCTCAATAAAACGAACCGTGGCATTATGAGAAACTGCAAAGTGTATAAAATCCACTATCTCATCCTCATTAAAGTTTTTCATTACCACAACATTTATCTTGACGTTGGGGAGTCTCAGCCGTCCAAAATTATCCAGAAAAGTATCCAAATCACCCCACCTCGTTATGTAGCGGTACCGTTCAGGCCTAAGAGAATCACAGCTTACATTTATTCCGGAGAGCCTCACCCGATTCAATCTCTCAATATCCAGACCAGGTAGAGCAAGATTGGTGGTAAGATAAAAATTATTGATAGAGAGTCTCTCCAAAAAACCCAATGCTCCCTTGCGAACAAGAGGCTCACCCCCCGTAAATCTAAATTTTTTGACACCAAGTTCACTGAAAATTCTAACGATTCTTTCTATCTCCTCGAAACGGAGGATATCCTCATGTCTACACTTCCTAACTCCCTCCACCGGCATACAATACCTGCATCGAAGATTACATCTATCGGTAAGCGATACCCTAAGATACTCTATCTTTCTTCCGAAACCATCCTTAAGCATTCATCAACAATCCTTATAAAATAATTATCCAAACCGTTATATTTCTGTATATATAACGGTCTTTAGAGAACTTTGTCAACCGCATTCACCTAGAATCTATACAGATTTATAAAATCGGATTGCAATAATTGGAATTTCGACTCTAGAACTGTACCATTAAATCTATAAGAGTTAAATTACTATCCTCTATGTCACTCACATTCGAATCAAATTTAATATGATACTTTTCACATGCCTCGTTCAAATAGGAAAGGTAAAATAACCCCAACTCCTCACTCTTTTTATCCTCGGGCAACTCCTGATAGAAATCAAAAAGGCTCTTCTCACTTATATTCAAATCCTTCTTATTCTCTATCTTTTTTTTGAGATCTGCGTAATCATACTCTCGATTAAAAAGAGTAACCTTAAGCCGATTATCAACGCCTATAGAAGCCCTTCTATTACTGATTCGCCACACCAGATAGAGATAATCTTGTCTCCTATTTAAAACTCGAAAGACATTCTCCCTCACATCTTTATAAAAAATTAAACTATCTATATTTTTCTTATCGGGATACAGCTCTCTGGCTACCTCTTTTATTCTTATATTCTCCGCATTCGTCGCAAGCTCTATAATCATCAGAGAAAAATACTCTGCTATCTTTGCCTTCTCCCAATACTCCTCCAGAATTTTAGATATATCATCAACAATCTCTCGATAATCCCTCACATTCTTCAATTGGGCAAGAATTATCCAAATAATGCTGTTTATATACTCAAGATAGCGTTTATTAAGTAGTACTCCTATCTTTTTCTCCTCTTCCGAAAGTTCCGAATTCTTGAGAATTTTATCGTGAATAGGGGTAACTACATCCCTATTAATCTCCGCTATCTCTTTGCGATATTTCTCCCTCATCTCAGATATAAAAGCCCTGCTAAAAACAGAATTCTCGTCTATTATCCTCGATGGATTTGTCCGATTCCACTTCTTTATAAAATTCGAACTCACAAACTTTTTAAACACATCCATCTCAAACTTTTTATAGAGAAAATCATAGAGAATTAATTTGGATAAATCCATTATCTCATTTCTCTTGGAAGTAAACTCTACTCTGCTCAACTCTATAGTTGAGATATAGTTGAGATGTATCATTCTTTGAATCAAAGGGGCTTCAAACCTATCAAGGGAGAGCCCATATTCCACAGTATTATCAGCTAATCTGTACTTTCTGAGTTTCTTATTATTCCTTATAAACCAATTAACACCCGCCTCTGTAAAAATCACAATAATTGGGAGTTCTATTATCTTGTTTTTCTCTTCTATCAGCATACTTTAACATCTTCAATTTTTTTATTATGCACTTTTTATCTCAAGACCATGTCGCCTCTTAGGAAAACGCTTAAGTACCGCAACACAATTTCTTTTGTTATTAAATACGACACCTCCATTCCAATACTCCACCGCAGCGAACAGGGCATTCCCGCTATCGTACTCATCACTATCCTCGGTGATGAAAGAAATATACTTTTCCATTTCTTCAAAATTTTGATTTTGGAAACATTCTATTCTCTTCCGATTAAACTCATTCCACTCTTCAATCCTTTTAAAACCCTCTCCCTCATCTTCTATGATCAGATGGGCATGTTCCTCACTGAAGGAAAACCATACATGAACAAATTTATTAGGATCGTTCTTATTTCCGTGCTTTATAGCATTTTTGATAAGCTCACTTATCTGCTGTTCTAACAGGTTTATCTCCTTTATCTCCGGAGGCGCCTTTTGCACAATGAGAAGAGTAAAATATCTTATCTGTCTAAAATCACTGGGGAACTTCTTGTAAAACATTCCCGTCCTATCAAATAGTTTACTATTCTCATCAATAAGTATCTCTTTTATCTCACTCACCGTTCTTAATACTCCTCCATGAAAACTTTGGTATCTAACCCAACAAAAGCTATAGTTCAGACTTTATCTGCTGGATTGCATTCTCTACCGTATCGACAATTTTAAAGTAACCCATCAATTTAGTAAGTTCAATAACCTTCTTAACTGTTCCCTTGACATTAGTAATTCGAAACTTCATATCACGTTTTTTAAGCTCAGAATGAACATATATAAGTGCCCCTATCCCACTGCTATCAATGTAGTTAACGTTTTCCATATTAATGATAAAATTCCGAATGTTTTTTTCTATCATCTTGTTTACAAGATTTTTCACTTTATAGGCGTTATACATATCCATATCGCCACTAATATCGATGATATAAATCGTTGAACTTCGCCTTATCTTTATCTCCATACACACCAACCACCATTTACATTATTCTAATTCACCTTCATCACAACTATTGTCTCATCATCATGTTGCCTTGCCTTCCCTACAAACCCTTCCAGATCACTTTTTATTCTGTCCACCAGCTCATCCGCAGGAAGAGAAACATTATCCATGATCACTCTTTTCAAAGAGCCAATGGAGTATTGTTCCCCCGCTTCATTCATTGCCTCTATTATACCATCGGTATAAAGCACAATAATATCTCCCTTTTCTACACCGAATCTCTTCTGAGCATACTTAGTATTTTTCTCTATACCTATAGGCAATCCCGGTGTATCAATTTCCATCAACTTATTCAGCTTTCTCTTATAAACAAGCAAAGGGTGATGCGCAGCATTAGAATACACCACTTCACTCGCATTTCTATCAAAGGATAGGTATGCCAAAGTAGCAAAATGGTCAATACTTATGCTTCCTGTAATACCTCGATTAATCCAGGTAAGTATTGTGGCTGCATCCCTATCCGGAGATATAATCAAATGGAGTACCGTTCTTATCATGACCATCACGAGAGCCGCTGGAACACCTTTACCAGCAACATCACAGATAAACAAACCCACTTTACTCTCCCCAAGAGGAATAACATCGTAATAATCCCCACTAACACCCTTTGCAGAAATGTTAAAAGCAGCTATGGAACACTCGGGGTACTCAGGAATTTTCTCCGGTATGAGTCGCTGTTGAATCTCGGCGGCAATTCCAACTTCACGTTCCATCTCTCGTTTCTCAAGTATCTCCATATAGGTATAGATACTATCAATAGTAATTGAAGCATACTCGGCAAAGGTTCTAAGATGCTCGAAATCAGCCTCGGAAAAATATTGATTTTTAACCCGCTTTACAGCCGAGATCACACCAAGGACTCTTCCAGAAACTATCAGTGGTATTACAATTATAGAACTCACGAAGAGAATATTATCCTCTCTATTGTATTTCATCCTCTCGTCTTCCGTAGCATCTTTTAAATATATAGCCTCTCCTGTTTTAACAGCCTCGCCCAATATAGTTTCTCCTATTCTTACGGGCGTTTCCCAGATACTCCGTTTAATGCTACTCGCCTTTGCAGTCAAAATCTCCGGAACTTTCCAATGAGGAGGATACACACCATAAATAGCCTTGGTCTTAATAACATCCTCAAACTCATCTACCATCATAATCACCCCCGCATCGGCACCTATATTTTTAACCGCCGAGGTGATTATAATATCCATAACCTTCGGAAGATCTATCTTCTCGGTGATAGCACTTCCTAAACTTCTCATAAAATCGAACAACGCCTCGATGTTTGTGGAGAGAAACTGTATAGTAGCGTCCTTCTGTCGCACGTATATATTGCTATAATTAAACAATATGTAAAAAAAGATAGAATAAGAGGCGGGAAAGAGAACCTCCTGTATCAAGGGTGGCCTATACCCATAGAGGAGGGTAATAATAGAGGTTACAAAGAGAACGGAAATAACAAAAAACCTTACCCTCAGTATAATCTCGGCATTCTCCGTATTAAACTCAGAGACCATCCCCATACACATGGAAAAATATATAATATCGAGCAGAACCCACAAATTTAGAATAAGCTGCGTAATCCCGGCAAAATCGAGAAACGCATCGGCAATACTAACACCTATAACGAGGCCATTGGCAACGAAAAAAACTATGTCAAACTTCCTAAGCCCCCTATACTGGATCAACCAACCCAGGAATATAGAGAGAACAATAATATCGGAAATGGAAATAACACGAAAATCGGTAAAAAATGAGTAAGCCAGATCCCTAACAAGGATTACAATGAGCATCCATAAAATGTACTTAAGTTCTCTTTCTTTCTTTTGGCTTACTACAACACCATAAGAGGCGAATAGAAAAATCAGTACAAATAGTTTAGACCACAGTATAAAATACAGTACACTCAGATTCATTACTCATTCCGCTCTCTTTGTTCCTCTAACAAAGTTGAAAGACTTCTCATAAGTCTGTTAAAAGCATTTGCCAGAACTCCTATCTCATCCCTTCGCTTGATAGGTACCTCCTCTACCTCTGTTAATCCCTTACTTACTCTATCGACAAATACTGTCAATTCCTCGATAGGCCTCGTTATCTGATTACTCAAAACAAGTCCAACGCCCAAAGAGATAATTATAACTATTGCAAGAATAACTATAAGTATCTTCCCCGCTTCTTCAACTGGCTTTGTTATTTCTGTCTGTGGAACAATAACTCCAATACTGTAGCCAATAGATTTTATAGGCGCATAGGCAAGATACTCCTTTTCCCCTTCCAAACTTGTGTAACGCTCAACACCAGATTTGCCAGCAACCATTCTTCCAATTATCTCGTTAAACTTCGGATTCTTAGTCTCCAAAAGGTTTTTTGCCCTATACTCCCTCTGCCACACCTCGACCACCTGCTCCATGCCGGGCTTTACAATGAGAAATCCCATTTTATTAATCATAAAAGCACTATTTTTGTATCCTATATCGAGACTCTTAATCTCCTTCTGGAGAGTCTCAAGCAACACATCAAATCCAACAACACCGATAAAATTCGATTTATTATCATAAACAGGTGCGGCACAGGTAACCGCTAATTTTTTCGTACTGGCATCTACATAGAGATCTGTCCAAATAAGCCTTTTCTCGATCTTCGCCTGGACGTACCAGGGTCTTTCACGCACATCAAAGGCCTTTAATTTCTCAATTACAGATACAACCTTCTCATTATCAAAAACAGTTATTCCGTCTTTCGTTCCCATATAGCCCAACGTCAGATACGGATTATTACTCACTACAGCATGAAGAGTCAAACCTATACGCTGTAACTTTAAAATTTCATCATGAAATTTTCTCTTAATCTCCTCATTCCCGTATCCCTTACCTGTCCAGGGGAAGAGCATCTTTCTTTCAATATTCACCTTCGGTGTTGGCTGCGAAAAGAAGACACCGGCAAGTTTACTCGTAGCATCAACTTCTTCCTGGATACGCTGAAAAATCATATCGTACTTGCCTGTTTTTTCCAGAACCATCCTTCTAAGGGTGAACTCGGCCTGGTTAACAAGCACCTTCCTATTTTGATAAAGAGCAACTACCCCGACAATTATCAACGAAACCATAGGTATTAAAACTATTACCGTCGTAATCTTAGTTTTTATGGATATACTATTCCCTTTTTTCATTACCAGGCCTCACAGGAAGAGTTATTATGACACACAACTTAGACGAAAAACAGAAAAAACCACCGCAAGAATAGAAGTATTTTATATTGATATATAGCTCTCAGTCAAGGAAAAAATACAAGTAAATCCCTACAACCTGATTGCCAAATCAAAGGCATCCTTTATAGCATTTTGAGCCTTCCCCACCTTTTTAGCATCACCTATCACGTAATATTCCACCTTTCCTTTTATTTTTTCCTCGAGGGGATTGTACGAACGCATACCAGTAGCTACCACTATATGGTCTACATCCTCGAAAAATTTCTCTTTTCCCTCCTTATTCTTGATATAGACCTTACCTCTCTCAACCTTAGATACAAGCCATCCCGTATATATCTCCACATCATTCTCTTTTAAGTTTTTGAGGGTAAGTGCCTTCTCTATCATTTCCATACCTCGAGCAATTTCATCCAACATCTCAACAATAATTACTTTATTATTCCTCTTCAAAAGTTTATTGGCAACTTCTACCCCAATTAATCCCCCACCTATAACCAACACTTTCTTATTGGAAACAATATTTTGATCTTCTAATATCTCCGCCCAGAAGTAATTCTTTAGCCCCTCAATAGGAGGAATTACAGGCTTAGAACCGGTGGCAAGGATAACCGTATTATAGGAACCGTCGACTAAATCTTCTTCTCTCGCCTCCCGATTTATAATCTTAATGCCACTATCCCTAAGTGACCAACTGTAAAAATCTATAAGCTTAGAGAGAGATTCCTTATTGGGAGGAAGAGGGGCCAGATTAAACTGCCCGCCAAGCTTGTCCCTCTCGTACAGGGTAACACTGTGCCCTTTCCTCTTTAAATCCAGGGCAACCTCCATACCAGCCAGACCCCCACCAACTACGGCTATCCGCTTTGGTTTCTCAACACCTTTAAACAAATCTTTTCCCATGAGTTCATTCTCGCCCACCGTAGGATTAACCACACAGTGAAGCCCCTCACCGGATTTAACTCCGCCGAGACATCCCTCACTACAGGAGAGACAGGGTTTTACTCTCCCTTTAGCACCACCAATATAAGTAGAAACAAAGGAAGGATCCGCTACCAACGCCCTCCCCACAGCAAGGTAATCTGCACCATACTCTTCGAAGAGCCTATCAATATCGTCGAATGTATTTATTCTTCCGACAAATATTACGGGGATACTCACATTAGACTTAATCTCTCTTGCAAACTCCCAGGTTTTCCCCTTCTGGACAAACATATGCTGAAAAAACCACGGAGGAGTGGAACATGCACTTCCCGCAACAACGTGAAGTGCGCTAACCCCTCTCTCCTCCAAAAGTTTCACCAACCTGATTGTTTCGCCAAGTCTTATACCATCGGGGGTCATCTCCTCCCCGCTAATCCTCACTATAATGGGAAGTGCAATAGCCTCTTTAACTGCATCAAACACCCGCAACGGGAATCTTACCCTGTTCTCAAAACTTCCGCCATACTTATCCCCCCTATCATTAACAGCAGGGGATAAAAACTGTGCCAGGAGATACCCATGTCCAAATTGAAGCTCCACAAAATCAAAACCCGCCGCCTCCGCGCGCTTTGCGGATGAAACAAACATTTCAACAACGGAAGTCATATCCTCCTCTGTCATTCTCTTTGGGGTCGCCCCTCCATTCTCACAGGCCCTGTCAGTAGAAGAAATGAAGTAATTTCCAGGAATCTTTGGGTTGGCCATCCTACCCGGATGGTTTAGATGGGCTATCGCCTTTGTATCTGTAGAATGAAGAAGATCGGTTAGTTTTTTTAAACCTTCTATTTTATCATCCGAATCAATGCCAATCTGAGTAGGTATCTCACGCAATCCCCTATCCATATACAGGGGCTCCGGGGTAAGCGCACCCAAAGATGCCGCTCGTTCCCCATAAAAAGCAAGATGTTTATCCGTTACAATCCCGGTTCCATCACTGTAACCGGTTTTTATAGGTGCCATAATGAATCGATTCTTAAGGTTTTCCAAACCCGCCATAACTTATTCTCCTCTCTTAATTCTTTCTAGAATATAGCATTCTCTATGTATAATAATATACGAATATTAGTGTTTTATAATATATCCAGTGTATCGAGAATTGTCTATATACTGCGTCTGGCAAAATTCACAATTAACTACACTCATCACCATTCGACACCTCCCATTAAAATAAAAATCCAATTCGCTTAAAAATAGCACCCTCCAACTTGACATACATATTAAAAGCGCTATACTTTACTACAAAACATAGTTTCGAAGGTGCCTGTAAAGGGCTTAAAAGGGAATGCCGTGAAAATCGGCAACTCTCCCGGAGCTGTAACAGGGGACGAAAGATACTGACCCGGGTGTTGGAATATACTGAAAGGCAAGCTATTACTATTGGAACGGGTAAGGAAGTCGATAGGAAGGGGGATTCTCCACAACACGGGGAAGTGACACTGCTTCTTTAAGAAGCGGGAAGTCGTATCGAGTAGAACGATCCTGGAGTCAGAAGACCTGCCTCGAAACATCGGAAAGAGACCATGCACTCCCGACCAGCGAGGACTGGTGTAGGGTTTGAGTCTGTGGTTTGAACCGCGGTAAAGGCTTTACCACAGGATTGAAGTGCGTTCTCTCTTATCCGACATAAACCAGGGCAAAGTTGAAATCAGGGTGCAGCCCCGGTCCCTTTACAGGGATCGGGGCTTTTTTTGTATTTTTTGTAGCGGAATCTGTGCAACGCCACCCAAAAATGGGACGAAAAATAATAATTTAGGAGGGGAACAATGAACAAAGTAATAAAGAGAGACGGGCGAGTAGTAGAGTTTGATGCAACAAAAATTACCAACGCTATACTCAAAGCGGGAAAGGCAACCGGTGAGTTTGATAGGAATACAGCGGAAAAGCTGACACTGAGAGTGTTAAGCCTACTGCAGACCACTCTAAAGGGTAGGTATCCCCAAGTCGAAGAGATTCAGGACACAGTAGAAGAGGTACTAATATCTTCTCCTTACAGGAAAACCGCAAAGGCGTACATCATCTACAGAGAGCAACATGCAAAGATGCGACAGATAGCTACACGGTTCAATGCCGATCTCGTAGAGAACTACCTTACCCGTTCCGACTGGAAGGTAAACGAAAACAGTAATATGGATTATTCACTTCAGGGATTAAACAACTACATCTCATCCGAGATAAGTAAGTCCTACTGGTTAAACGAGATATATCCCAAAGAGGTGAGAGAAGCTCACATAAACGGAGATTTCCACATCCACGACCTCGGTTCGTTAAGTGTCTACTGTGTAGGGTGGGATCTTTTGGACCTACTACGTGAGGGATTTAAGGGAGCCGTTGGAAAAGTGGAATCCAAACCTGCAAAACACCTAAGGAGTGCCCTCGGACAGATAGTAAACTTCTTCTATACCCTTCAGGGAGAGGCAGCAGGAGCTCAAGCCTTCTCCAATTTTGATACCCTCCTTGCACCCTTTATAAGATTCGACAATCTATCCTATAGAGAGGTCAAACAGTCACTCCAAGAATTTGTTTTTAATCTAAACGTTCCCACCCGTGTTGGTTTCCAAACCCCATTCACAAATCTTACCCTCGACCTAACGGTACCCTCTTACCTCGCCTCCATGCCAGTATTAATAGGTGGAAAACCGACTAACTACGTGTACGGCGACTTTCAGGAGGAAATGAACATATTCAATAGGGCATTTTTAGAGGTAATGAGCGAGGGAGATGCAAAGGGAAGAATTTTTACATTCCCCATACCGACATACAACATATCAGAAGATTTCGAGTGGGATAACGAGATAATCGAGATACTCTGGAGGGTTACGGGAAAGTACGGTTTTGCATACTTTGCCAATTTCATAAACTCAGATATGAAGCCAGAGGATGCAAGAAGCATGTGTTGCAGGTTGAGAATCGATAACAGAGAACTGAAAAACAGGGGGGGTGGCCTATTCGGAGCAAATCCTCTTACAGGTTCCATTGGGGTTGTCACTATAAATATGCCAAGACTCGGTTACATATCCGAAAGTAAGGGCGAGTTTTTTAACAGACTTGAAAGGCTTATGGAAATCGCCAAAACAAGCCTGGAAATAAAGCGAAAGGTACTGGAAAATTTTTCAGATTCCAAACTATACCCGTACTCCAATTTCTATCTTAGGAGCATAAAGAAACGCTTCGGGAGGTACTGGACAAATCACTTTTCAACAATAGGGCTTGTAGGATTAAACGAGGCATGTCTTAACCTATTCGGGGAGGATATAGGTTCATCTCGGGGTAAAAAATTTGCAACCGAGGTTTTGGATTTCATGAGGGAAAAGATTTTTACCTTTCAACAGGAAACAGGTAACATGTACAACCTGGAGGCTACCCCCGCCGAGAGCACCTCGTACAGATTGGCAAAAATAGATGCGGAGAAATACCCGAATATAATATTTGCAAACCATGACAAGGTAAAAGAAGAGGGAGCAGAACCATTCTACACCAATTCGAGTAACCTACCCGTAAATTATACGGATGACATCTTCGAGGTCCTAGAACTTCAGGAGGAACTTCAAACAAAGTACACGGGGGGAACTGTCGTACACTTTTTTCTGGGAGAGAAGATAGATAACCCCAGGGTAGTAAAAAACATTGTGCGAAAGATATGCGAAAACTACGCAATACCCTACTTTACCCTAACCCCCACCTTTAGCGTTTGTCCCAACTGCGGTTACATATCAGGAGAACATTTTACATGCCCGGAGTGTGGTGCAGAGACAGAGGTTTATTCGAGAGTTGTAGGTTACTTTAGAACGGTAAAAAATTGGAACAAGGGCAAAAAGGCAGAGTTTTCCATACGTGAAACCTTCAAACTCAGTGAGACACAGGAAATAACCCACACCAATCCATCCTCCCACCCCCCTGCAAATTCGGAAGGCTCTACCAGAGAAAAGCCAATCGCAGGACTAAAGAGCATCGGATAGGAGGGAGATTCTCCGAGATGAAAATAGGCGGATTGTTAAAAACCTCTCTAATAGACTATCCCGGTAAAATCGCCGCGGTAATCTTTACACAGGGATGCAATTTTAGATGTTTCTACTGTCACAACCCGGAACTGGTATATTCCGAACAGTTCGCATCCCCAATCCCGGAAGAAGTAATAATGGATTTTTTAGAGAGGAGAGTAGGGATGTTAGAGGGAATCTCCATTACAGGGGGAGAACCCCTTATGCAGCCGGACATAGCGGAATTTACGGAGAAACTCGTGCGGATGGGGTTTCTCGTAAAGGTAGACACCAACGGGAGTTTCCCCGATACCCTGAAAAAACTCATAGATTCCGGCAACGTACACTACATAGCAATGGACATAAAAGCACCGGAGTATATGTATGATGAGATCACCGGAGTAAAAATCGATTTTTGGAAGATAAGGAGGAGTATAGAAATAATAAAAAATTCAGGGGTAGAATACGAGTTTAGAACAACCTATGTAAACCAGCTATGTACCCCCGAGGCCATCTCCGGGATAAAGAGACTGGTAGAGGGTTCTAGAAACTACTATATCCAGAAATCGAACCATCCCGATTCGTGTAACGGAAAATTACAAGATTTTATCCGAATAAAAGAAAGCATAAAAGAGGTAGTTCAACACTGCGAAATACGCTAAAAGAGCAGGTACACAAAATCAGAGGAAAGGAGAACAAATTGTATGAAAACCTATGCCTATGGATTTCCAAGAATAGGAAAAAACAGAGAATACAAGAGAGTGATAGAGAGTTTTTGGAGGGGAGAAATTACGGAAGAAGACTTAATCATGGGAATAGATAACCTGGAAACCGAGATAACAAACACCTACAAGTCCCAGGTTGATTACCATCCCATCAGAGAAATAACCCTATACGATAATATGTTAGATATGGCAATAATGATAGGGCTGTACAATCCCTCAAACCTAAATGAGTATTTCAATTTGTGCAGGGGTGAAAACGCCCTTGAGCTTACAAAATGGTTCAATACGAACTACCACTACCTCGTTCCGGATTTTTCTGGAGACAGCATCCGGCTGAAAAAAAACAACTATAAGGGCTTTATCAAAGAACAAACCACCGCAGAGGGTATTCCCTACCTTATTGGCCCATTTACCCTCCTAAAACTATCAAAGGGCATAGATAAAAGTGAGTTCGAAAGGAGACTGGAGGAAGTAACCCATATATATAGGGAAGTAATAAAAGAATTTGAAAGTGTCCACATAGACGAACCAGCTTTTGTAATGGAACTTACCGAGAGAGAGATAGAGCTCATAGAAAAAACTTACCAAACTATAGCGGAGAAGAATAATTGCAAAGTATATCTTTTTACATACTACGACTCGGTAGACTTCTTCGATCGTCTAATCAAATTACCGGTAGAGGCCCTAGGCCTCGATTTTGTTAACGGCAGGCAAAATCTGGAAATGATAGAAAAAACAACCTTTCCCGAGGACAAAATACTAATAGCAGGGGTTGTAAACGGTAGGAACGTATGGAAAACCAACCTAAAGAGTGCAATAAATACCCTAAAACGGCTTTCACGACACGTAGGGAACAATCTATGGATATCCAATGCAGGACCACTATTCCACCTTCCGGTAACGAAAAACGGAGAATCCCTAGAGCCACAATTGATGAATAAACTCTCCTTTGCAACCGAAAAGCTATCAGAACTAAGAGAAATAGCCGACACATTCGAGAAGCACCACCCTGTTTTGGAAACACAGGTTACTACCGAGAACAAAAACCCCTACCAACAGGAAACTCCTCCCCCTTTTCCCTACGAGAGGCGAAGAGAAATACAACAAAAAATATTTAACTTTCCCCTATTTCCATCTACAACCATAGGGAGTTTCCCACAAACTCCGGAGGTACGCAAGAAGCGAAAGGAGTTTAAGAACGGCAAAATTTCAAAAGGGGAGTACGAAGAGTTTGTAAGGGAAAAGATAGAAGAACTTATCAAATTGCAGGAGGAAATAGGATTAGACGTGTTTGTCCACGGAGAGTTTGAGCGCTCAGATATGGTGGAGTTCTTTGCGGAAAAACTCGAAGGAATTACAACCACAAAAAACGGATGGATAATATCCTACGGAACACGGTGCTACAGGCCACCGATAATACATTCGAATATCGCAAGAACACAACCGATGACAGTCAACGAGATAACCTACGCTCAGAGCCTCACAGACAAACCGGTTAAGGGAATGTTAACAGGACCTATAACAATAATCGCATGGAGTTATGTACGCGAGGATATTTCAGAGGCTGAAGTGGCATATCAAATTGCCAAATGCCTAAGAGATGAGATAGAGGAATTAGAAAAAGCCGGGATAAAAATAGTACAGATAGATGAGCCAGCCTTTAGAGAAAAGGCACCCATAAAGAAAAGGAATTGGGATAAATACTTCAAATGGGCTGTGGGGGCCTTTAATACCGCAGCCGTATCGAAACCGGAGACCCAGGTACATACGCACATGTGTTATTCGGAATTCGGAGAGATAATGGAGTACATAAACCAGATCCACTTCGATGTGATATCCATAGAGGCAACACGCAGCAAGGGAGATATTATAGAGGCATTCGAGAACATAAAATTCGAACGTCAGATAGGTCTCGGAGTGTGGGATATTCACTCTCCGGCCATACCAAAGGTTCAGGATATGAAAAAGATAGTGGATAGGGCTCTCAAGGTTATTCCGAAGGAAAACTTCTGGATAAACCCCGATTGCGGATTAAAAACCCGAGGGTGGGAGGAGACAATCCCCTCCCTAAGAAACTTAATCCAGCTCGTTAAACAGCTAAGAGAGGAAAATTAAGCCCCCTACATGCTATGGTCTTAAAAGCAGGCTCCTCATCATAAGGCTCTTAAAAACATCTCCCGTTGTAATCTCAGATTCCTCCAATTCCTCGACAAATAGACGCATCAAGGCCCTCTCATCCGGATAATACTCAACCCTGTAACTTCCCTTTGCGAGATTCAATTTCTTTTCCACATAATCAAAAGCATCCCGAAGCCCACCAATTCTATCAATCAACTTTAATCTAAGAGCATCATCTCCGGAGTAGATCCTACCACCCCCTATCTCTTCTACACGCTTAAGTGACAATCCTCTCGCCTTTGCCACTTTTGTATAGAATTGCTTTACAAAAAAATCCGTCATTGATTTCATTTTTTCTCTCTGTTCCTCGGTCAACTCATCAAAAGGGGAAAACATATTGTAATTCTTGCCAAAGCTAACAGAATCCGTGGCAACCCCGTGTTTCTCTAACAGTTTCTTTATTACATACTTGTAAGAAAATGCCCCTATGCTCCCCGTCAGAGTGGTTTTCTTTGCTATAATATAATCACCCGCCATCGCAATATAGTACCCTCCCGAGGCGGCTACGGAACCCATCACCACTACCACCGGCTTTTTCTCTCTCAACTTAACAAGGGCATTCCATATTTCATCACTGATAGTACCATCACCCCCGGGGCTATCAATTTGAACAATCAGTGCCTTTATTCTACTATCTTCACCCACCATCTTGATAAAGGGGATGGTATTCTTTTCGGTTATATAGGAACCACCCAGGAGATAACTTATGGGAGAAATACCGGCACTGTTAACCACCGGGCCGGAAAGTTTAAAGACAGCAACCACAGGTTCGGCTTTCCAGCGTTTCCTGGCATACTCTACTATTTTTAAGCCCGCAGGTGAGTTTTTCTCTACATAGGTATTCTCAAAATCATCGTAATACATAAGTTTGTCCACAAGCCCTATCTCTTTGGCAGCATTGGCATCGTAGGGACCATTATCAATTATCTCAACTACCCTCTTATCATCAAAGCTCCGTCTCTTAAGTATCTCCTTAAACAAGCGATAAATCGTTTTAAGATACGCAGTATACTGTTCCCTATTCTCCTTGCTAAGTTTTTTCTTTATAAAGGTATCGAGAGCCGACTTGTAATTGCTACTCCTCGAATACTCAACCTCTACTCCCTCTCTATCAAATAGAGTCTTAAAAAACAAAAATTCCGCTCCGACTCCCGAGAGAAAGATAAAACCTGTGGGGGGAATTATTATCCTGGTACCACACGCAGCAGCCAGATAATCCAGTTGCGAAAAACTATTGTTAATATAGGTGACAATTTTTTTCCCCTTCTCCGTAAAATACGAATAGGCATTTTTAATCTCTTCCAGATTGCCAACCGAACCAACAACAGGATGATCAAAAACTACATAGAGAGTTTTACACCCCGGATCATCTGCAAGTTGATAAACCCGTGAAACAAAAGAATCTATATTATACACCGAGTACCTATCAACAGAGGAAGCATCGAAGTAATGGGAGAACTTTACAATATAACTCTCCCTCGGGGGCCTGAAAATCGTTCTGTCAGGCTTTTCTTTTAACCTTATCCCCGCATTAAAAGTACAATCGGAAAAACCAAAATCAGAATTAAAAGAAAAGTAGAAATTGGTAATCCCCGTGCTAATCCCAATTCCCGTTTCAAAGCTCTTCCAATTGTTTAATCTGGCACCCAGGTTTATACCATCTACCGGATCCAGGCTAACACCAATAGAATAGCTAAAATTATCCGGGATTTTTCCAAAAAACTCAGAGATTGTACCCCCCATATCAGAATAATTAACAGGTAAACTCACATCGGCAAATAAACTCAATCTGGTACCAACGGAGGAGTTCAAGAGATAAAGAGGCCTTAAACCGATACTAAGGTTTAAGCTACTGCCCACCATTCCCATTACATCTCGCTGATAAACACCCACAGTCAATCCATCGAGCGGAACACCCAGCACACCCAGATTGCAAACAGGGCTCTTCCAACTACCGGCAAAATAATCGACGCTCAAGTCATAACCTACGTACAAATTGGGTAGTACAGGCAAGCCGGCACCCACCAAGAAAGTGTAGAAGGGAGACTCACTATCTAACGTATAAACAATTCCAAGATTGTTCCCCCAAAACAGAGAGGTAGTATAATTCTCCCTATTAACATACCCAACATCAATAGAGATAGCATTATTCTCGTTAAATCCGAGGGAAGCAGGATTATAAAAAAATCCTTCGATCCCCTCCCCTGTAGCACCGGAGGGAACAACCCCTAACGGGAAAATCCAGAATATCACACACAAAAAAAGGAAAGTAAACACTAAAAACTTTTTCATGATACCCTCCAAGCGAAAATCTCCAGACTACAAAACAAGGGTAATTATAGAACATTATCTCAGTTTGTCACAGAGATTTGAGGCCTTTCACAGTTCAGGCGGGTTGCAAAAAAGAACGTCGATAACACGGAGAAAGCGGTAACAACAAACACAAGCCTATAACCCAACATGGAAATCAACACGCCGCTTATCAGGGGAACAACAATTGTGGTAATACTTCCGGCACCAGAAAGGGCGGTGTACAACACCCGATTCTCCTCGTGAGAAATCTCAAGCAGAATCCCGGGTACCGCTATCTGATAGGCAGAGATGTTAAAACCGGAGATGAGGAAGATAAAGGGATAGAGCGACTTGTTTGCAGGAACTCCCAACTTTCCGGAGAGAAGCAGAGCTAGAAGCGGAACAAAGAATCCTATAACCGCCCACACCTTGACAAGTCCCTTGTAGCTCTTATGTTTAACAAGCACATTCCACAAAATGTTAGAAATTACCATTCCTATTATCTGAAGAACAAGGAAATTACCAACCGTTTTTGCGGAGAGGCCCATACTCTCCTTCGCAAGAGATACATAGAAAGGAATTACCGTAAAACCAAGTCCGCCGGCATTTATTAAGAGAAGAAAGTACCTAACGTTTCTATCCTCCTTAAATATCCTTTTGTACGCCTTTACGATCGAGATCTCATTTATACCAGAGCTTCCAAACTCAGTGGGTTTTTCCCTTATATACCAGAAGCCCAATGAGGCAACGAATAACAAAGAACCGGCAGAGAGAAAAAGGATACTATAATTAATCGGATACTCGTAGCTTCTAACCAGTTTTCTTACCAAAAATGCGGAAAACAAAACCGCTGTGCTGGTAAGGGTTTGTCTCAACACAAAGAAAGTTTTCCTCTTTGCCCTTAATAGAGATTTACCAAGAATATCGGTATACGAAATCCCCGCGAAGGAGCCGCTAAAGGAAAAAATAGAAATCAACAAAAAGATAAACCCTATTACAAGAAAACTCTCCATCCTATCGGCATACTGCAACAAGAAACCCAGTCCGAGGAGGGCACTAACTCGCAGGTAGATCCCGAGAAGCAGATACCGTTTTTTCTCACGTTTTCTCGCAAGAAAAAATACAAAAACCAGTTGCATAAAACTAGCCCCACCTACCATTATTGCGGTAAGTATCCCGAGATGGACAGGAGTTCCCCCCGCCTTTATCATCATAGTGGGGATAATTGTGTTTATATCGGTAAAATTACTGGCAAAGGCAAGAAACAGAGCATGCCAGAGAAAGGCAACAAAATTCCTCCTGGCATATCGTTCTACCTCGGTCTCTATAGTTTCCATATATATCTCTCAACTTTCTATATTACTTACTATACTACCACAAAACTACTACAAAAGAATCACCCCAGTATGGATAACAACACACCCGCAGCGACGGCAGAACCTATAACACCTGCCACATTCGGGCCCATAGCATGCATCAAAAGATGATTGGAGGGATCCGACTTAAGCCCCTCATTGTACACGACCCTGGCAGCCATGGGTACGGCAGAAACCCCTGCACTTCCAATTAGTGGGTTTATAGGATCCTTGGAGAGCTTATTCATCAGTTTACCCAATATCAATCCGGAAGCGGTCCCTATGGCAAAGGCAAACAAACCGAGAGCCATAATACCCAGGGTTTCCACCCTCAGGAATTTATCAGCCGAAAGCTTAGAACCAACAGTTAGTCCCAGAAGTATGGTTACTATATTAATCATCTCATTTTGGGCAGCTTTTGATAATCGCTCCGTTACTCCCGATTCCCTCAAAAGATTTCCAAACATGAGTGCACCTATAAGGGGAGCGGCATGAGGAAGGAGAAATATGCATATACCCAACACCACAAGCGGGAAAAGTATTCGCTCTAATTTCGAAACCTCCCGAAGCTGCTTCATCTTTATCTTACGCTCCTTCTCTGTAACGAAAATTTTCATTATCGGAGGCTGGATAATCGGAACAAGGGCCATATAGGAATACGCAGCAACAGCTATAGCCCCCAACAATTGAGGAGCAAGCTTCGATGATAGAAATATAGAGGTCGGGCCGTCGGCACCACCGATAATTCCTATGGATGCCGCATCCTTGAGAGAAAAATGAAACCCCAGATACTTTGTCAACAACAGGGAACCCAGAAGCGTGGTAAATATTCCAAACTGAGCCGCCGCTCCTAACAGAGCGGTTTTAGGATTGGCGATTAACGGACCAAAATCGGTCATCGCTCCAACTCCTATAAATATTAAAAGGGGAAATATTTCGGTTGCAATACCCGCCGCATATATCTGACCGAGAAATCCATGAGGCCCGGCTATACCGGCAATCGGGACATTGGAGAGTATACCACCTATCCCGATGGGAATTAAGAGAAGGGGTTCAAATTTTTTGCTTATTCCAAGATAGATTAGTGTAAGCCCAACCCCTATCATAATAAGCTGGCCAATAGTAAAATTGGCCATTCCGGTTGAGTACCACAGGTTGACAAACGAGTGTAAAATGTTCATAAAGCATCCCCTAACTTATCTATCTAGTTTTAATCTTTGCAATAATCTGATTAGTGGCTACCTGCTCACCTACCTTTACCAAAATCTCTTCAACAACCCCATCGACCAACGAATTCATGTCTGTTTCCATCTTCATAGCCTCAAGCACAAGAACTGCCTCACCGGCTTTTATAGGTTGTCCCGGATTCTTGTTAATCCTAAGCACAACACCGGGGAGCGGGGCCTTTAGTTCCACAATTTTGCCAAGCTCACCGCTAGAGGCACTCACTGCAGATGTGGCTTCCGGAGCATTACCCACACCGGGAGTTTGAGCCTTGGTTTCTTTAGTTCCCCCTTCCTTATCTACCTGTTTCTCCGCACTAGAAGCGGAAATCTCTTCAATACCCAGGTTATACTCTTTACCGTTAACAATTACCGTATCCTCTTTAACCTGGACAATAAAATCACTTCCACCAATCGATACCTTGTACGCAGTTTCCTTTTTTTTCTTCCGTACTCCTATCTTGGCCTCTCCTTTAAGATAGGCAATCCCCTTCTCTTTACACGTAGCAGCTATAAAAATATTTTCATCCGTAATCTCTATACCCGCCTCTTTAAGCATTTTCTTTGCCGCCTCTACTCCCTTACTGGGATCTTCATCATTTATGTCCAGGGGACTTCTGGTAGTTGGCTCCAATTTAAGCTGCTCCCTGGCAAGTTCTACGATCTCAGGATCAGGTGGAACAGGGGTTTTCCCAAAATAACCGAGCACCATTTTCCCATACCCCGGAGCAATTCTTTTCCACGGACCGAAAATCACATTATTAAAGGCCTGTTGAAAGTAAAATTGCGAAACAGGTGTTACAGAGGTACCAAAACCACCCCGCTTAACAACTTCACCCATAGCTTCTATTATCTTCCCAAATTGATCCAGCGTGCCGGTGTCTCTCATCATCTGGGTATTAGCCGTAAGGGCACCACCTGGCATCGGGGAAAAGGGGATAAGAGGTTCTACCCTCGTAGCCTCGGGGGGCAGAAAGTAATCCCTCATACACTCCTTAAATACCTCTTCTGCCTTTAAAACCTTACTCACATCCACTCCCAGATCAAAATCCGTCCCCCGAAGTGCATGCCACATTGTCACTATATCGGGTTGAGCGGTACCGCCGGACACAGGGGCCATGGACAAATCTATCCCATCGGCTCCCGCTTCCAGAGCAGCGGTGTAAGCGGCAATACTGGTGCCCGCCGTCTCATGCGTATGGAAATGAATATGCGTACCCTCCGGAACATACGCTCTGGCGAGCTTAATAGTTTCATACACTTTTCTCGGGGTAGAGGTTCCCGAGGCATCTTTAAAACATATAGAATCAAAATGCACACCGGAATCAAGAATCTTCTTAAGTACCTCCAGATAAAACTCCGGAGTGTGTGCTCCACTCACCCCGGGGGGAAGCTCCATCATGGTAACGACCACCTCATGCTTTAAACCCGCATCTACAATACACTGTCCACTGTAGATTAAGTTATTCACATCATTTAAAGCATCGAAGTTCCTGATTGTTGTTATTCCATGTTTTTTAAACAGTTCTGCATGTAGTTTGATAATATCCCTAGGTTGAGAATCCAACCCGACCACATTAATTCCCCTGGCAAGTGTCTGAAGATTAGCCTGAGGACCCGCGGCTTTCCTAAAGGCATCCATCATATCAAAAGCATCCTCATTACAATAAAAATAGAGAGATTGAAATCTCGCCCCTCCACCCGCTTCGAAATGATTGATACCCGCCTCCACCGCGGCCTCTACAGCCGGAAGAAAATCTCTGGTAAAAACCCTTGCCCCATAGGCAGACTGAAACCCATCCCTAAAGGCCGTCATCATAAAACTTACACGTTTCTTTGCCATAAGCACTCCATATCTCTAAAGTATTTCCCAAAGGATACTCTTTTAAATTTATTCAATCTCTTGCTCAGATAAAAATTTAGCAGCCGCTACAGAGGCTGCAACTAACTCAAGATGTGTATCTATAGGAATCTCAGAAACTACTCCACCCTGGCTCTCAACACCTTTAGAACCATACTGTGGTTCGGATTCAAGGGCTTCATCCCGTTTTTTAGAAAATTTTAACACAAGCCACGATGTTATCTTAATTGCAACTACCATAACGCTTAAGAAGATAAATACAACAGTCATTCCTATTAGAGTGATTATCAGTCCTTCCTGTATCATACCATCCTCTTTTAAAAATCAAATTAAAAAATTAAATTATCGTTTACTAAAAACAGGCCAAAACAGTCTAATAATTAAATGCTCAATAGTACAATAAGTCAATATTCAACAGACAATTTATAAGAAAACTTTTCTCAAAAATCGAAATCACATTGCAAAAAAGCCTGTGGTTTCTCCTAAGAGCCACAGGCCAAACTTTCTTACTTACATCCGTACAATCGCTACATCCGTTAAAATTTATTCCGCATTTATTCCTCCACAAGGGTATCTACATAATCCAAAACTTCATCCAGGATCGCAAGTCCCTCCTTTATCTGCTCTTCATTAATTATCAATGGGGGTGATACGGAGACACAGTTCTCATGGGAATAGGTATTGAATCCCTTTTCACGGAGCATTCCTACAATCTTTGGCATCGTTCCCTCCGGATCCATTCCATAGGGGACGAGAGGCTCCTTTGTCTTTGTATTCTTTATAAGCTCGATCATCCCAAACAGACCTATCACACGGACATCCCCAAGGGAGGGGTGTTTCTCTTTAAGTTTAAGAAGTTCACCCTTAAGCACAGGCTCCATCTTCTTCACATTCTCAAGGATTTTTTCTTCCTTATATACGTCGATCGTGGCAATACCAGCGGCACAACCAAGGAGGTGAGCACTATAGGTAAGCCCGCAGTAGAGAACATGATCATCAAAGTAGTCTGCTATCTCTTTGGAGACTATAACACCCCCAAGAGGGGCATACCCACAGGTTATACCCTTTGCAAAGGTAATCAAATCGGGTTTTACATCCCAGTTCATAAAGGCAAACCACTCACCTGTCCTTCCAAACCCGGCCATAACCTCGTCACACACCATCAGAACCCCAAACTCGTCACATACCTCACGCACACCCTTTAGATAGCCCTTCGGAGGGATTATCACCCCGTTACTCCCCGTTACAGTCTCAAGGAAAACAGCGGCAACCTTGTCCCTTCCCTCGTATATAATCTGCTCTCTAAGCTTATCTACATAATATGCACTTGCCTCTTCCTCACTCTTAAACTCAATCTTTTCCCTGTATAGATAGGGATCAAAAAACTTAATAAACCCCGGAATACCCGGCTCACTCGGAAACCTTCTTGGCTCACCGGTTAGATTGGCAGCACCATACGTCGCGCCGTGGTAAGAGCGGTAACGGGAAAAAATTTTATCCCTTCCCGTATACATCTTAGCTATCTTAATAGCGTTCTCATTCGCCTCTGCTCCCCCAAGTGTAAAAAACACCTTTCCCATATTATCAGGAGCAATCTCTTCTATAATCTTTCTTGCAAGCTCTGCCCTAACATCAACGGCAAAGGCTGGGCCTATGTAGGGCATCTTATCCGCCTGAGCTTTAATGGCATCTATAACCCGCTGGTTATGATGCCCAATATTAACATTCACTAATTGGGAGGACATATCAATATATTTCTTTCCGTTGGAATCCCAAAAATAGACACCCTCAGCCCTCTCCACAACAATGGGATTTAATTTCCCCTGGGCACTCCACGAATGGAGATTGTATTTCTTATCCAGATTTCTAATTTCCTCGGCAGTCATATATACCTCCACAAATTTTTTCAAATTTTATTTTTTTATAGTACAGACCGTACAAAAAGTCAATAAAATCTTTTTCAAAATTATTTTTGAAAAAAACATAAAAATAATGACCCACCCGTAAGGCAGGTCACTGCTATTCACCACAAAATCACTCTATACAAACTCTATACCTACTCAAAACCATTAATATAGGGAAGACGTGAGGCTGTAGCTTTTATTTCATCAAGAGCCGATAAAAGCATAGAGGTGGTATCCCAACTACCGCTGAGGAACAAGCTCCTCGCAGATTCATCAATCTCAGCCTTATACTCCCTCTCACCAACCTTAACCAGTTTACTTTCAATATCAACCGTTACCTCTGTTTCCGGTTTCTCCTCAACAATAGCCATTATTTCTTCAATCGACTCATGGGGTAGACGCACAGCGGGGATTCCCAATTGAACACAGTTTCCGAAAAAAATCTCTGCAAAGGACTCTCCCACAATCGCCCTTATCCCCGCCCTCATTATGGATTGCGGGGCATGTTCACGCGAGGAACCACACCCAAAGTTCCTGTTTACAAGGAGAATTTCCGCACCCTTAAACCTCTCGTCGTTAAAGGGATGAGGCTTGGGAGTTCCAGTTTCATCGAAACGCTCATCGTAAAACACATACTTTCCCAACTCGTCAAAGGTTATACACTTCAAGTAACGCGCTGGAATAATTCTATCGGTGTCTATATCATCACCCCTAACAGGGATAGCCCTGCCGGAGATAACCCTTCTAACATTTTCTTCAAGCATACCTACCTCCTATTTTTATCTTCATAGACATAAAATCAAGCCCAATTATAGCATCTTCCTTACATCTGTAACCTCACCGGCAATAGCAGCGGCAGCTACCATAGCAGGACTCATAAGGAGTGTTCTACCAGTAGGCGAACCCTGTCTACCTATAAAGTTTCTGTTAGAGGAGCTTGCGCTAATTTCATTCCCAACAAGTTTGTCAGGGTTCATGGCAAGACACATAGAGCATCCGGGGTTTCTCCACTGAAATCCGGCCTCTATAAAAATCTTATCCAGTCCCTCCGCTATTGCCTGCCTCGCAACACTCTTAGAACCCGGAACAACCAGCGCACGAACCCCTCTGGCCACCTTTCTACCCTTAGCAACCCTGGCAGCCTCTCTTAAATCACTTATTCTACCATTCGTACACGAGCCTATAAAGGCAACATCTATCTTTGTACCAGCTATCGGCATCCCCTCTTTAAATCCCATATGTTTGTAAGCCTTCTCTGCCACCTCCCTCTGGTCTTCTGGCAAATCGCTAAGTCTGGGTAGTTTCTCCGAAACACCGACAGCCTGTCCCGGAGTAATTCCCCAGGTAACCATGGGTTCAAGTCCGTTCACATCCAAATCCACCACATCATCGTAGTCAGCATCGCTATCCGATGCTACCGATTTCCAGAACTCCTTCGCCCTCTCAAACGCTTTTTCCTTAGGAGAAAACATCCTTCCACGAAGATACTCGTATGTCTTTTCATCCGGGTTGATATATCCGGCCCTTGCCCCACCCTCGATACTCATATTACATATTGTTAACCTTCCATCTATATCCATCTCATCAATCACACTACCACCGTACTCATAGGCATATCCAATACCCCCGTTAACTCCCAAGCGTCTTATAATCATCAGGATTATATCTTTGGCATAGACACCCCTAGCCAACTTCCCGTTGATGTTTAATCTTCTTACCCTTGGTTTCTTCATAGAGAGCGTCTGAGTGGCAAGGACATCTCGTATCTGTGAGGTTCCTATACCAAACGCAATGGCACCCAGAGCCCCATGTGTAGAGGTATGGGAGTCACCGCATACAATGGTCATACCGGGCTGGGTAAGACCAAGTTCCGGTCCGATTATATGTACTATCCCCTGATACTCGGTATCCAGATTGAAGAATTTAATCCCAAACTCCTTAGTATTATTCTCCAATGCCTCTATCATCTCTTCCGCCAGAGAATCTTTAAACGGACGCCTCTGATCGTCCGTTGGAACTATATGATCCACCGTCGCGAATGTTCTCTCCGGATACAGTACCTTCAATCCCCTCTCCCTTAGCATTTGAAATGCCTGGGGCGAGGTTACCTCATGGAGGAGATGTAAACCAATGAATATCTGATCCTGACCCGAAGGAAGAGTTTTTACCTTATGGAGTTCCCACACCTTATTAAAAAGATTCTTTCCCATAAAATCCCCTTTCTCTCTCTTAATTTTTACTATTTCAACTTTAAAGAATAATTAAATGCCAATCTATACAGGTAATAGTAGGTATACTGATAGCTTCTATACTCAAAGAACCTATTCCCAATGGTATCATCCGTGTAATCTCTCCCATTCTTAAACTGAAGAAGAATAGTGAGATTCGAACTGTTATCCAATTTCACATTAACAAGGGGTCCGAATGTAACAAAAACAAAATCACTTCCCCATCCTCCCTCTCCCATAGGAGATCTTTCACTGTTGCTATCAATGTACTGCTCGGTCTCTACAAGAAACCCCACGGTGTCAACAATAAGCGGCATCCGATAACCCAAAAAGCCTGTTGTATACAGTTTTAAGCCATTAAAGTTTTCCCCGCTGTCGGCCTCATACTGCCAAGGGGTATCAGCGCCCGCCTTGCTAAAGGCCCTGTAACCTACCTTAGGGATAAATGCCATAACTACATGATTCCACTTACCGGGAAACACAGCCCCAAAATCAAACTGAAGGGTCGAGGATACCCATAAGCTATAGACAACACCGGAGAGAGGTTCCCTCTGAGGAGCGGTATAATTTAGCCCTGAGAGATTTCTACCGAGTCCGTTGAATAGAAAATACCAACCAGTACCAATAGATCCGCCAACAGAGAGTTTTAAAAGAGCAAGCGGGCTCAACGTTACACTGGCCGCCAGATTGGTCGAAACAGGACTTAAATCCCACTTAACCAGATACTCCAGACTATTACTACTAAATAATGGACCCTCTCCGACCATAAATGGTTGTTTAACACTATAGCTTAGAAGCGCCTTCGCCTGAGCCCCACCCCACGTAGTTCCGAGACTCCTACCCGGATCATCCGACCTGTGCGAAAGTCCCGTTACCACACTGTAAGAAACCGGTGCAAAGCCACCGTTAATACCGTAACCTGCCTGGTTACCAAAGAGATACCCCCCTTGAAACCCCAAACTAAAGCTCTCAGTAATATTAGAGTTCCCCCGGGCAAATAGCAATCCTACAGAAGCAATAAACAATATCACAACAAAAACAAATCTTACAAAAAAACTACCTACATTTTTCATAAACAACCCCCTTACCATGCCACTTGACTGACTGTAGCAAAAATAAGGGGGATTTTCCAGTATTTATTTTTGCTTTACTCTAAAAGGAATACTTAATTCCCAATCGAATAACATTCTTTACCGGCAAAAAGTATGCTTCGGAATATCTACTCTTATCCAGACTAAAAAAACCCATGTAGACAAGGTCTGCACTAACACTGCCCGAGAGATTGTAACTGACCCCTGGTATTACACCCAAACCGAGGGAATCCGGAGAGAACAAAAGAGAAAGAGAAACCTCTCCGTTAACATCGTAAAGGGGTTGCATGAGGTAGAGAAGTAAATAGTGTTTAGAAAAGCATCCCGGTCTCATTAGCGAAGCTATATCGGCCGGAAGATAAGTGTTACTGTACATGAGGAGAAGATTTTTGTAAGCCACCCTTTCCTCAAGATTATATCCCTCACCGTTGTAGTAATACTCAATAATTGCATTCATATCCCACGGAAAGGTATACTCCAACCCGAGCAATCCATCGAGCTGAACCCCACTTTTAACCTCAAGATTCCCCGAACCATCCGGATACTCTCTCCTGCTTCTCTCAAAAAGGGCGACCTCTCCGTAAACCCCAATCCCACTCAAATCCAGCATAAAGCCCCCACCTACCGCTGGAATTTGAGTTGCACCCCTGGTCCCCGTAGTTGTAGCAGAGCTATCGGAGTCGTACACATACAAACCATCAAAACTAAACTCCACATAAGGAAGGGAAAACACCAATTTTGCGAAGCCCTCAATTGCACCGTAATCTATCCCCGTAGCATAGTCATAAGGCCTGTAAAGAGCGGAAATATCCGCCGTCAAGATATTACCGGCGTTGTATTCAAGCGTTAGGGCATCAATACCCCGCTCAATCCTCCCAAAATCAAAGGGAGTTTTTAGACTACCTACAAAGTTCATGGGGCTCCATCCATACCCGTAACCCACAAATATAGGCTGGCGTCCTATAGTTATGTTAAACAAATCCCCCACACTCCAGTTAATATCCGCCCGTAGAAGTTTTAATCCGTAAAACTCGTAATCGGAATACTTAAGAACCTCCGAGACACTGGAGCTCATACTGGTATCACCAGCGGTAATTGCCATAAGAAGACCGGGAATACCTATCGGTTCCACCAAAAACCAAAAATCAAAACCGTATTCCCCTATTCCGGCATCTACGGGAGAACCACCGGAAGCTGAAATTTTCCCCACAAAGCGGGGGGAGAAACTTACATCGTGCAGTTCCATCATATTATTCGGATTAAGGAGACTATCAAACCTATCACTCGAATAATCGGTTACAGGTAAAATAGTCACTGACACAGAGGTATCACCGGAAACCACCACATCCGAAAAACAGGGCACAACCGATAGAAGCACAACCATAAATAAAACCAACCATTTAACCCGTCTCATTACCTACCCCCTTACCTTATCCGCTTTAGATACGATACCGTAAAAATAGAACGGTTTACCCTGGAACTATTAAGCTCTATCCTTTTGGTTACAATCTCTGTTTTTGTCGGTCGCACATGGCTCTCCATTACCATTTTAAAGGGATAATCACTTCCGCCGACCTTTCTATAATCAGAAAAGATTAAGCTCTTGACGTTGGCGTTACTCTTATAATAATCAATCCTCAGATAGTGAAAGTCCCTCTTACCGACAAATACCACCAGCTTTTCGTAGTGAGATTTTGCCGTGCTCTTAGGGGTAAGAGTAATTTCATACGCCTCTACACCGTTAATACTCGCGTTTTCATTTCCCAGAAGGGCATTGTACCCTAAGAGCATACCCTTACCATTTTCTCCCATATCATTGTAAGAAAAATCACTTCCTCCGGCCGAGTTTTCCCTTGCAGATGAACTTAACCTTCTTACCCTCCCGGTGGAGGCAAACCTAACCCACAAATCATTATTGATTAACAGATAGGCGGTTCCCCTTAACCGCGGAGGGGCTTTATAGATAACGAGAGAATAATAGTTACCTCCCCCATTCATGGAATACGTTTCTATCTCCATGACTCGCCGCACCCTGCCAGAGCGATACAGTATCATTTTGGAAATACTATACACCCTGTGCGAAACAAAGGGAGCATCCGCCTTTGCTATTATCTGAGAAGCGGTTTCCTCCGCTTCCAATTTCGCAGCCACTAATCCATAGAGGGAAACGCCCATAAAAATTACAAGAAACACCCTACTTAGCCTCATCACGATTTCTCCTTTCCTCTCCCATAATTCCACGGGAGAATATTCATATTAAATTTTTCCCTTACCAGCACAAGAAGGGCAGGATAGAAAAGAATTGAGAAAACGAAAGCCAGCGCCATTGCCACAGAAAGAACTATACCCGTACTTTTCATTGCCCGCATTGGGGAGGGAATAAAGGAGGCAAAGCCTATAATCGTAGTAAGGGAGGTAAGAAATACTGCCTTTCCGGTTCTTGCCACCACCGTATCGATCTTACCCCTTCCCTCGAGGAGATAGCGATGGTTTATATGAACAGCATCATCTATCCCTATCCCTATGAGGAGGGGAACTGAGATAATATTTACAAAATCGAACTTTATCCCTGTTAACGACATTATCCCGAAGAGAGAGACAAAGGATAAGAGAAGTGGTGTAAGGGTGAGGAGTGAGAGCTTAATATTTCTAAAATCCAGTATCAGGAGTAGAAAAATTACCATAACCGCTGCAATTGCAGCCTTAACTCCATCACGCTCTGCAATCTCTATCAACTGATCCGCCGCAAGCACCATTCCCGTAACTTTATCAGTAACAGTGGCAAGTTGCTTCGAGAGGATATCCCTATTCTTTTTAACCCACGGATTCTCGGCAGGCACTATATTTAAAAGGAAATCCTTTCCATCCCTCGATATAAATGTCTCCCTTACCTTCTTCGGAAGCATCGAGAGGGTAATTCTTTCCGGATTTGCCATCCTTAAAAGTCGTTCTCGCAAAAGATTGCTAAAACTTTCCTCAAAACGTCTTACCCTAATTCCCGCATCTCGGGTACCCGTCAGGCTCTTTATAAGAGTATCAACAACCGAAACACCAACCTGTTTTCCCTCCTGGTTAAGCCCTGTAATGTTATCCAACACGAAGAGCGTCCTATCCATTCCGGCGCTATAGGCAAGATCGGACATCTCCAAAAAATTATCGTTAAGGCGTTTAAGTTCTCTCACCAGAGCCCCTATATCAACCGGTTTATTCGGCTCTTTCCCGTATAGGCTTGTAGTTTCAAGTTGATCTTTGAAGAGTTTTATATCCGTAGACCGCCTCTGCTGCTCCTCCCTAGAGGGACAGAAGGGAGCAATAGACTCCACCGCTTTCACGGAATCCAATTTTTTTATTCTCTCCCCCAATCTCCTAACCGTTTCCAGATCATTCGAAACTATAGAGAGGGTATCAGGAGCAAAACCAAACTCTTTAACCATCACATCCTGAAGTTTGATAGACTCAAGTCCCTTAGCCTCCATCTTCATCAGATTCCCTTCGATAGATACCTTACCCGCTTGAGTAGCAAGGAAAACCCCTACCGCAAGCATTACCACAACGAAGAGGTAGGGTCTTCTCTTTATTCCACCTCCCAGACGAGAGACCATTTTGTACTCCAATTTATTCCTTTCGAGAAGCGACACCCCTCTCACCTTTCCCTTTTCGGAAGCCTCGCGTCTGGAAATCCTATAGTGGCGATAACCGAGTAGGGCTGGAACAAGAATCACCATGGCGAGTAATTCACAGAGTATACCCAAACCAGCTACAATTCCCAACTCCTGCACAATCTCTGATTTCGCAATTACCAGAGCAAAAAATGCTACGGCAGTTGTAAGAGCCCCCATAACTATACCGGCTCCGCTCTTTCTAAGGCTCAAGCCAACCGCCTCCGTAAAAGATCTACCCTCATCACGCTCTTGCACGTAGGTGGTTAACAGATGAATGGCATAATCCACTCCCAACCCTATAAGTGCTATCATATACATGGCCGTCATAATATTGAGGCGTCTAATTACAAACCCTGTAAGCCCAATCGTCCACAAAACCCCAACAACAAGAGGAATCCCGGAAATAAGGGGAGCAGAATACATCCTAAAGGATAAAATCATAATAACAAGGATAAGGATAAGGGCTATCGTGGTAGAAACCGCAAGCCCCTGCTCGCTCGTCACCATCTCGTCCTTTCCAACAACCACCAAACCGGTAAGACCCGCCTTGACTCCCAGAGAATTAGCCTTAGCCTTAATCACACTCTCCAGCATCGGTACCGCTTTGACAAATATATTCATATCGTTGATAGTAAAGGTAGGCCTTATAAACATAAGCGCCATGGTTCCGTCCTTATTGAGGTAATAGGGAGAACCAAAGAGAAACTTGTCCAGCGCCAGCGGGAGTTTTGCATCAAGAATTCTGTTATCTCCGGTATTTACATAGCTGTTCATATCCCCGAGTATTTCTTTTAATCCCTCAAGCTGAGACGTAACAGTCTGTTCGTTTTCGGAAAACTTTTCTTCATTCCCCGAATATTCTCCCTCAAAATCATCGTTCAAGCCCTTTAAAAAAGGGACAATATTCAGATCGGCAAACATCCTTCTAAATCGTTTAATATCTCTGTCTTTAACAAGCATAAGCCCATGCTTCTTAAAAAAGGAAAGATCCATCCTACCATCCACCTGTGCCACGTACCTGGAGTACTTAGAATCGGACAACAGCCTACTAAGCTCATCCACGGCTCTCTCTACTCTCCGTCTAGCCGCCTCTCTATTGTGTGTATCCTTTGCCGCAATAACAACTACTATCGAGGAAGCGGCCGGAAACTCCTCTATTATTTTCTTCAAATCCCGTACCTGTTTTGAAGCCTTCGGCATCATAGAATAATAGGTTAATTCCACCTGTAAAAAGGTAATTCCAACTCCAAGAACAACCGTTATCACAAGCGCAATAAACAAAGCCCTGGCCCAATGTAGGGAGGCCCATTCTCCCCACCTGCCAAGAGCACGAACCAACCATCTTTCCTCGGGTGTGTCACTCCATCTCATACAACTCTCCTCCAAATTATCTGTCTTTCCTATCTGCCTTTTGTTCCATCACCCCATCCTCAAACATGTCGCTTAGAAACTTAAGGTACTCACGAAAAATCATCCTGCCCTTTTCGGTAAGCGAATAATTGGTTTGAATCTTTTCCTGAAATATCCCTTTTTTCTGAACTATGTAACCGGCATTTATAAGCTTCCGAATGTGACTGTATATGGCACCATCCGTACCACCGAGAAGTTTCTTAAACCTATTAAAGGAAACACTCCCCTCATTGTACAAAATTGTGAGCATAGAGAGCCTGGTCTTCTCGAAGAACACACTATCAAACTGTGTGTAAAATTTATTCTCTCTCATCTCTCTTCTTTTCTCTTTTTCAGAGTAGAGGTAAATCCGACGACAAGAGAAGAAATACCAATAATAGAGGCAATCAGAGGAACTAAAAGTCTATGATCTACATTTAACAGGAACAGGATAAAACCAAGTACAATGAAACCAAAAGCATGATAGAATAGTTGAGTATAGAAATACATGGCAAATACAAAATACCACCCGGCTGTCATAACAAGAAAGGTTAGAGGAAGGTATCTAACCCCATTAAGCCTTATAATCACCAATACAACAAAACCAAAGACAAAGGTTTCTCCGATGAGACTCATATAGAACTTGAGAATACTCCTGGAGAAAATAGTCATTGAGTTTTTTTCAAGGTTCCTCACAAGAGAGATTATCTCTGCAAATCCGGACAAAAGAATAAACGGGAGCCACACCCTTAAAAAAAGTTCCCCTATCCTCAGGTTATACCTTTTTTCAACATAGTAGTGGACCATTCCAGCCACAATTACAAGAACACCCCAAACGTAGAAGGCCCAATTCTCATATATCGGTTGACTCTCCGTTTTTAGGAGAAACTCTTTTATAGTCCTGATATCCTCAAGATACTTATCCTCAGGCAATTCACGATGATTCATCAGCCGGTCTCCCCTTTTTTTGCTTACTTTGTAATACAAAGTAGCTTTTTATTACAAAGTATATTCTCAGAGAGACAATGTCAAGAGTTGATTCACAGATTACCCATATACACGCTTTAACCAATCGAGAAACAGAGCCTCGAAGAGCTCATACCGCTCTATTTGAAGATTGTGGCCGGCCATATCGAGTACTACAAAACTTCCCCGCGGATAATTTTGCATAAGTTTAAAACTATCCATATAACCAACAACAGAATCCTGCCTTCCTGTTAATACAAGTACCGGGTTTCTAAAAGGTCTCTCTAACTCATCGGGGTCGAAAGAGAAACTATAACCCCTACTCTGATACCTCCTTAGAAACCCTCTATCAACTCGTAACAAGCCGGGATAAACCTCTTTTAAATACCTTCTCCACGTATACTCATTTTGCACAACAACGCTATCTACAAACTTCTCAAAGGCTTTACTCTCATCAACTCCAGAAAAACTTCTTTTACCCTCGGACTCCTTATTCTTAATTCCCTTCAAAATTTCATTTATTCGGGAATCTCTTGTCAACACCTTAAAGGTGGGTAGAGTCCTATCCTCTTTAGCAGGGTATATAACGGGAGCAAAAAGAAACATCCCCGTTATCCCCTCAAACTCTCTCCTCAAAAGTCCCCTTGCAAGGTAACCCCCGTAGGAATAGCCAATAACCGAAAAAGAACTATTAGAAATCACTGTATCCTTAAACCTCACGATTAAATCAAGCATATCATCGGCATTATCTATTCCAAAGGTCTTATCGGTTTTTCCCATCCCCGGAAGATCAAAGTATACCCTCATAAAATTGGCAGATACAACCCCGGATATTCCCCCGGAGGCGCGAGTATCAAAAACAGGCTCAAAAGCCCTCTTCATAACGGTAGAATCAATACCGAAACCGTGTATCATCAGAAGAGGATTACCCTCACCCAGGGTTTCGTAGTACACATCTATACCGTTAACCCTTACATACACCTAAACCGCCTCCTCATTATAGTCAAACTGGCTGTAGTAGATATCAGCATAAAAACCCCCTGCAGCGAGAAGCTCGGTATGCTTACCCTGCTCAACAATGTCCCCGTCTCTCATTACCAGTATCAGATCAGCATCTCTCACGGTAGAGAGACGATGGGCAATAACAAAACTCGTGCGTCCCCTCATAAGGTTATCCATAGCTCTCTGTATAAGAACCTCAGTGAGGGTATCAACCGAGCTTGTGGCCTCGTCCAGAATAAGAATTGTAGGATCGGCAAGAATTGCCCGCGCAATGGTGATTAGTTGTTTCTGTCCCGCAGAGATATTCGTTGCCTCTTCGTTGATTACCATATTATACCCGTGGGTAAAGGTACGTATAAAATGATCTGCATGAGCAATTCTTGCTGCCTCAATTACCTCCTCATCGCTGGCATCGAGACGACCATACCTGATATTCTCCATAATTGTACCGTTAAACAACCAGGTATCCTGCAAAACCATTCCAAACAGTCCCCTCAAATCCTTACGTGAAAACTCCTTTATATTATGTCCGTCTATAAGTATCTCACCGCTGTTCACATCGTAGTAGCGCATTAACAATTTTACCATCGTAGTTTTTCCGGCTCCCGTAGGTCCTACAATTGCTATCTTTTGACCAGGTTCTGCCACAGCAGAGAAGTTTCTAATAATCACCTTATCAGGAGTATAACCAAAGCGAACATTCCTAAACTCAACCCTTCCCTCAACCCTATCCAATTTAATAGGATTCTTGGTCTCCGGAATCTCCTCTTCCTCAGAGAGAAACTCAAAGATACGCTCCGCAGCCGCCGCCGTTTGCTGGAGAACATTGGATATATTCGCAAGCTGGGTAAGGGGCTGGGTAAAATTTCGAACGTATTGAATAAAGGCCTGAATATCTCCCACAGTAATAACCTTACGAATCGCCAGCCATCCCCCGAGGATACTCACAGCAACGTATCCCAGATTCCCAACAACAAGCATTAACGGCTGCATCATCCCGGAGAAAAACCTGGACTTCCATGCAGCACGGTAGAGGGTGTTGTTCAGTTCACTAAACTTATCTATGCTTCGCTTCTCCCCGTTAAAGGCTTTCATTACTATATGCCCACTATACATCTCCTCAACATGTCCATTCACATGCCCAAGGTAATCCTGTTGCTCCCTAAAGTACCTCTGGGAATACCTAACGATTATACTCACAAGAACGATGGATACGGGGATGATGGTAACTGCTATCAAAGTCATCATCCAGCTAATAGTCAACATCATAATGAGGATACCAATTACACTTATAACAGAGCTAACAATCTGGGATAAGCTCTGGCTCAAAGTTCTGTTTATCATATCGACGTCATTGGTTATGCGGGAGAGAACCTCTCCGTGGTTGGTTCCATCGAAATACTTAAGGGGCATCCTGTTTATCTTTTCAGCAATATCCCGTCTAAGCCTGTAGGTTATCTTTACAGAAATTCCAGCCATAATCCATCCCTGAACATACGCCAGGAGTGTGGAGAGGATATAAAGACCAAGCACTACAAGCAAAATATGTCCTATATAGGTAAAATCAATAGTACCCGTACCGCTTATCTTGGCCATTACACCCTCAAACAATTTTGTAGTTGCCTTACCGAGAACCTTTGGGCCTACAATCCTAAAGGCTGTTGCCCCACCGGCAACAATTAGAATTATCCCAATTGCAAGTTTATAGGCCCCAAGATATTCCACCAACTTCCTCATCGTTCCCCTAAAATCTCGCGCCTTCTCACCCATCCCCATATGCATACGGCTCCCGAAGAAACCCCGCCTTGCCCCCCCGTATGACGGACGCCTATTATCACTCGAACGATTACCTTCCCAATTACTCATACAAGTTCCTCCTCACTAAGTTGAGAGGTAGCTATCTCTCGATATATGTGGCATTTCTCCATCAACTCTCTATGGGTCCCACTTCCAACTACACGCCCCTCATTTAAAACTATTATCCTATCCGCATTCTTTACAGCTGCAACTCTCTGGGTAACAATCAAAACGGTAGCAGAGCCGGTCTGTGCCTTTAGAGCTCTCATCAAGTTAGAGGCCGTTTTAAAATCAAGGGCGGAAAAACTCTCATCAAAGATATAAATCGGAGCATCTTTTACCAGAGCCCTTGCTATGGAAAGACGCTGTTTCTGCCCGCCGGAGACATTTCCACCCCCCTGCGAGATCTCTGTTTTCATTCCCTCTGGGAAAGAGCGAATAAAATCGTATGCTTGAGCGATACGGGAGGCCTTCTCCAAAATCTCATCACTGGCGTTCTCATCCCCGTAGCGAAGGTTACTCTCCACAGTCCCCTGAAAGAGCCAGGCCTTCTGTGGTACATAGCCTATTCTATCTCTAAGCTCGTGCTGATCCACCCTTTTAACATCATGCCCTCCCACGTATACCCTACCCTCCGTAGCATCTATAAATCGCATAATCAAATGAACTATAGTACTCTTTCCCGATCCAGTTGTTCCTATGAAGGCCGTCGTTTTTCCTTTTTCAGCCTTAAAACTAACGTTATGTATAACGTCCTCTTCAGCCTCAGGATAACGAAACGAGACATTTTTAAATTCCACCGTGCCATCAAAATCGGAGCTTAGAGGTTCCGGCGAGGTAGGATTCTTAACCAGAGGCTCTGTTTCTAATACCTCGCTTACCCGCTTCGCAGAAACAGCGGCACGGGGAAGCATTATAAACATCAGCGAGAGAATCAAAAAGGCAAAAACTATCTGCATGGCGTATTGCATAAACGCCATCATATCCCCCACTTGCATGGAGGAATTTTCTATTTGTTTAGCTCCTATCCAGATAATAAGGATTGACAGACCGTTTAAAATAAGCATCATTAGCGGCATCATAACCGCCATCAATCTGTTTATGAAGAGCATCGTCCTCGTAAGATCCCTGTTAACGCCGTCGAAACGTTCTTCCTCGTACGACTGTCGGTTAAAGGCACGTATTACC
>Ga0256914_1000266_pt1 | contig 50591 bp, 44 predicted proteins | sample HulkmetaG_FD_191571 | JGI IMG/M metagenome (GOLD analysis project Ga0256914, IMG submission 191571) | Hydrothermal chimney microbial communities from Main Endeavour vent field at the Juan de Fuca Ridge, Pacific Ocean - Hulk | ecosystem: Environmental > Aquatic > Marine > Hydrothermal vents ...
CGCGAACAAAGGCAAGAAATCTCCCCAGGCTTGAAGCTGAAGCTGCTTCAATAGAGAAAGAGTTTAAGGCTGTTTCAAGGTTATTGCCAGATAAGAAAGAAATTCCAAGCCTGTTGAAACATGTTAATCATCTGGGCAAAGAATCTGATTTGAAATTTATGCTGTTCAGACCCAAAAAAGAAAAATCATGCGGTTTTTATTTTGAGATACCTATCTCTATCAAGGTTGCCGGCCAATATTATAATGTTCTGACTTTTTTTGATAAAATAAGCAAGATATCAAGAATAGTCAATGTGTTTGATGTAAAAATGAAGCCTAAAAAGGCTATGTCTACGGATTTGAATACAAGTTTTACTGCTGTTACCTATCGTTTTCGGGGAGAAAATGAAAAAGATTTATCAAAACAGAAACGGAGAAATAGGAGAAGAAGGTAATCTTTTATCTTTCTTGTTTATCTTTTTTGCACTGTTTTGTTTGAATTCAAGTGCATTAGCCAACCCTGTTGTTATGCATAAAATTGTTTACAGGCATACCTCAGGCAGACTTGATGACACACAAAAAAATGGAGATGTTGCAAAAAAGATAAATAAAAAAACGGTGTTGTCAAAATCACATCCGTCTTTGTCGCCATCATATGTAAAAAAAAACAAGGCGGTTCATAATAATAAAGGGGGAAAGTTTCTTCCCGATATTGTCAAGCTGCAGAACCTGAAGCAAGAAAAGTATGTGTTTACAGCCGATGGCAAGAAAGACCCTTTTCTCCCTTTTTTTATAGAAAAGGATATAAACTTCAACATGCAATCTCAAAAGGGATTATTTCCTGCAGAGACTGAACTGGAAAGAATTAAAATATCTGATCTGAAACTGGTTTCTGTTGTTAAAAGTCAGAATAATGTCTGGGCAATGGTACGTGGTCCGGATGGAAAGGGATATATCCTGAAAGAGGGAGTTGGAATAGGAACGAATGGTGGCAGGGTGAGCAGGATTATATGGAAGAGCATAATGACGCCCCTTGGTAAAAAGGATATCAGAAAAGTGGTTATAAGGGAACCTGTGATAAAATCTAACGGAAAAGAGAAATACAAATTTCTGGATATGAATTTTGGAGATGGGTCAGGAGATAGACAATGAAAACAAAAGTAAGATTGTGTGTTTTTGCCATTTTATCCATATGTTTTTATTCTGCCTGTGGGCAAACTGTCAGGGAGACAGTTGTTCCTCAAAAACCTGAACCTGTAAATGCAGGGTTTGAGAGAATTGTTGTGTTGCCTTTTGCCGATTATACGCCATCTCCTTCTCCGTACACATACAGCATGCGGGACAGGATGATTACAGAGGAATTATGTGACGATTTGTATAAAGCTGGTTTTGTTCCTGCAGTTGAAGAAGATGTGGTGAAGTATCTTATAGATAACAGGATTATAAAACTTCTGTGCGGTAAAGACGGAGGATCGGGTTCTATAAAGGAAGAGATTGAAAGCAATGAATGGTCCCCTGCCATGAAAGAAGAGTTAAGGAACCTGATCGATAACAAGGGCAATATTGATATTAATGACTATGGAAAGAAAATAAATCTAATCGCCCTGGACAAAACTACGGTAAAAGATATCGGAAACACCTTTGATGCCGACTATGTGATAAGGGGAAGAATCCTCGTGTTTAATTCAGGGGATGATAATACCTTTAATCCTCTTAAAACAGGAATCCTTCCCTTTTTTCTGGAATCAACAGGGCGTACAATCCTTGGTGTTGCCCGTGCATATCGCTATGATTCTTTTGGCAAATTTTCTTTTACTCCCATGTTAAATACCGTCCAGGTGAGGATGTTTGTGCAGGACGCCCATACAGGAGATCTGGTGTGGACCAACAGGGCAGAGACAAAGATTGCTCCGCGTACCGTATATGCAGATCATGACAAGGAAGTCCTGTTCAGAGAGGCTATAAAAAAAGCGGTCAGGGCCCTTGCATATAATTTCAGGCAGGACTTTGTATCAGGGAAGCTGGTGCAAACATATCATTCAGGGGAAAAAAACACAGAAAAAAGTTTAAAGGGGGCGGATATAGTTAATATGGAGAGATCTGCTTCAGATGCACAGGAGGCTGCCAGAATGGCAAGGCAGTTTGCAAAAGAGGCAAATCAGGCCGCTGAAGATGCAAGAGAGGCAGCAAGACATGCCCGTGATGCAGAGCAAAGGGCTGAAAATGTCTCTGTTCATACTCAAAAGGCCTTTGAAAAATTAAATGCGAAATAATGCCTGTTTACAATCAACGGGCATTAAGGAGTTTTTAATCCGGAAATGATATCTTTTTTGCAAAATCAGGCAAATCAAGGGATTATGCAGATTCGTACTTGCAGTTCACTATACAGATGATCCCGTATGTTGACCCCAGTGAAACAGGCTTGGAATTTCACGGGGCAGGGCGTTGATATTGTAAAAAAAATAGCTGCTTATGGATGGAAACGAAACAGATAGGGGAAGCACATGGTCAAGTCACTTGCGTATTTTTTGCTGATATGGTTATGGCTAACCGTACCTGCGTTTGCAGGTATGGTCACTAAAATAGATGTCTTGAAAAATACCAAGACATGTCTAAACGTTATGATCAAAGGCCAACATAATTCCTACCAGGCTGTGATGTCTCAATCTCCTTTCAGATTTGTTATTGATCTGGATAATGCCTCTTTGTCTAAAAACCTGCCAGGAACAATAAACATAAAAAACCCTGTAGTTTCAAAAATAGAGGCAGGTGCAAAAGATAAAGATTTGCGTATTGTTTTTTATTCTGCAAGACCTGACAGCGCTTTTCATGCCAACATCCAGGACAAGGAAGGATATCTTATTGTACGATGCTGGAAGGAGGCAACTCCTCCCACTCATATGAAGACAAAAAAAAGAAGTAATACTGTCAAGAGATTCCGGCATGAACAAAAGGCGGATTCTGTCTGTAGTCCGCCGGCAAAAAGATTGGCAGACATTATAGGCCGTGCCAGTTCATCTGCGGTTAGGGGTGCCAAAAAGGATACAAACAAGATAAGTACATACAGCAAGAAAAAGGTCAGCCTGGATTTTTACAAGACCGACTTGCACAATGTGTTTCGTGTTTTCTCTGAAGTAAGCGGAAAAAACATCATTGTGGACCAGGATGTTAAGGGAAAGTTGACAATGGCTTTAAAGGATGTGCCGTGGGATTTTGCAATGGAACTCATCCTGAATGTAGAAAAACTTAAAAAGACAGAGCGTCTTAATACCATTATTATTTCCAAGATGCCGGATAAAAAGGGTGAAAAGGGAGTGCTCCTTGTTCGCAAGGTGTCAAATGATGTCATACAGCCGGCAAAGCTGCTAAAACAGAGAGAGGAACGGCGTCAACAGGCAGAACGGTTTATTCTTAAGGGCAATGATCTTGAGGCCAGAGGAGATAAACAGTCAGCCTTGCAAGCATATGAAAAGGCCGTATGGTTATGGAAGGACAATATAAATATTTTAAAGAAAGTAGGATATCTCCATTATATGCTGGGGAATTTTTCAAAAAGTTATTATTTTTCCAAAAGGGCGCTTCGGTTAAACACCAAAGATGCAGAAGCTGCACAGTATGCTGCATTGGCTGCTGCAAGAATGGGTCTGGATTCAGAAGCGGATGTTCTGTTTAGAACTGCGATGGCAGGAGAACCAAAAATAGCTGAAGCATTTTATAATTATGCCCTGTTTCTGGAAAAGCATAAACGATTCAGAAAGGCAATAGCGCTTTATAAAAAAGATGCCGCCCTTTTTGGCCCATCCTTGAAACTGAGTTTAAAGATAGCAGGATTGTACGAAAAAATTGGGGACAGAAAGGCTGCATGCAAAGAGTACAGATTGATTCAGGTCTCAGGTTTTGATGTGGATGAACCTGCTATGCACCGGATCAAATTAAAAACGCATCTGTTGTGTGAATAGGACCCGGGCCAGAAGCATACCCAGTCAGGGATGGATTTGGTCATGTATTACAAGCCTTAGAACAGAAAACAACGGAGAATCAGAATGAAAAAGACAAATGTTATAGTTTGTTCTTTGTTTTTATCATCTCTTTTATTTGGATGCAGTGCCAGCGCTCCTGTTAAAAAGGATGATTCCATTGTCAAATTAGGCAAGGCCATCCATCCTGCTGCCTCGCTTCAGCATAAAACTGTGGAGAGGCCTTCTGTGTCCAAAAAAGAGGGAAGGCGGATAGCAGAAGAAGATACAGCAGGTTATCAGTTGAAGCCTGTAAATATTGAAATGAAAGAAGGCAGGCCTTACCTGCCGGTAGGGGCGGATGTATTTTCGGATAAAGGTAAGGTCCCTCTTAATGAGGTTATAAAGGAATTGGCAGATATTCAGGGGTTTTCTGTTAGTTGGGCTGATGATGTAAATCAGAAACAGCTTGTGGATGTCAACATACACTCCGAGGATGATTTCTGGGAGGCGATGAACAATCTTTTGAGGCAGTTGGACTATTTTTATGAAATCAGCAAGAATACAATTGTAATTAAGCACAAACAGACAAAGACCTATCACCTTGCCATGCCATTTATACAGGAAGATTTTGATACAAACGTAGGTGGTGATCTTCTGGGTGGAGAAGAAACAAATGATAAAATGAGCGGTAAGGTCAAGGTAACTGGCAAGATGACAAAGCCTCTTGATTTCTGGGAAGGTGTGAAAGGCAATCTGACAAAGATTATCGGCAAGAGCGGATCCATGGTTGTTGATCGTCCTCTTGGAATAATTACCATTACAGCGCCCAAAAAGACACATGTAAAGGTGCAGGCTTATCTTGATAATCTTAAAAAGGAGATGTACCGTCAGGTAACAATAGAGGCAAAGATAATTGAGGTCAGGCTTAACGACAAATCGGAGCTCGGCATAGACTGGAGAGATGTAATGCAAAGGGTTGTGTCATCTGGCCTTACCTTTGGAACACTTTATCCGACCCACAGTCTTGTCAAAGCAGCTACATTTTATACTACAGGCACCGGCGATAAGTATGGGGCCACGAATCAATTCTCAATAGTGGCAGATGCCATGAAAACCTATGGTACAACCAACATATTGTCCAGTCCCAGGATAACGCTTATGAACGGCCATGCTGCAAACATCACCGTAGGTAAAAATGTTACCTATGTTAACAAGGTGGAAAGTGATGTAACAACGGGCACAAGCAATACAATAAGCTATACGGTTGAGACCAGTACCATACTGTCAGGTCTTGGACTTGCAGTTATGGTCAATATTATTGACGATGAAAATCTTGTTCTTTATGTTGTCCCAATTACTGCCGAGTTGACAGAACCAATGGCTAAACAGAAGTTTGGAAGTAATGCTGCCGGATACAGTGAAGTGGGTCTTCCAGAGGTCAAGCTGAGAGATATGGCCACTATGGCAAAGCTGAAGAATGGCCAGATGCTTATTATTGGCGGGTTGATTGACAAGCAAGTAAAGAAGGATGAACTGAAGGTCCCTGTCCTTGGAGATATACCTTTTTTGGGAAAGTTGTTTCAACATACAGTTGACGAGATTGTGAAAAGAGAACTTGTGATACTGTTACGTCCCAAGATCATTAGTCCTGATCTTGACAATACATCTGTAGTTGCAGCCAGCCATATGTAATTGCCGTATCTTTGGGCATATTTGTTTGCACAGTGTGCATCTGTGTGTCCTGGTTCAGCGTGAATTGGAGGATCCCGGTTTTAGATTAAGCTGCAATCTGTCAATAATAAGGATGCGCTTCGCGCTGATTTTAGTGGGTTTTTTAAGGCATAAACAGAAAAGCTTGAATAATGGAATTGAGAGTGAGGAAAACTCCAGTTCCGTCTGAAGCATTACACATACCCCCGCCTGAAAATTCCTGCCCTGGCGCCCACCTCATCATGAAGTGCATAATTTGGGTTTGTTTTCTTTCTTCAAACGTCTGTTTTCTGCTTCTATCTCACGCTGGGTTGCACTATTTACCGAACGCTCTCCATGTTCCCGAACCTATCTGGTAACACTGGATATTGGAACGCAAAGACATCTTCCCACATCACTGCAACGGTATCCCTGGTTTGCAACCGGATCAACTGCATCCCGTTTGAATTCTTCTGTGTAATCGGCCCGTTTCCTTGTTTCAGCCATAGGACACTCTCCTTTCTTCTTTTGTTCTTAACAGAGTGTCCGTTTTTACTTGACCACTACAGTACAAATTGCCTAAGTTGCCACGACTTACCCCTGAGGAAGCTGAAAAGAGGCTACTTCGTGCCGGATTTCTACTCATCAGGAGCAAAGGCAGCCACAGAATATACCAAAAAGAGGAAGAAAGATTTGTTCTACCATTTCACTAGGGGGAAATATTACACCCCAAGATTGTAAAGGTATTAACAGAATTGATAGGAGACTCAAGCGGCTAACCTGTCAGTCCACCTGACCGGTGTTCCGCTGCGCTTCACACCGGCCGGTGACTTCAGTGTTATGCATAAAAGGAGGAGCAGATGAGTTGGGTTGTAATTTCGGTGATTATAGTAGCGGTTTTAGCGGTAGTTGTATTAAAACTCTCACAAAAACAGGGAATACAACCGACTGAATACCCTTATAGAAAGATAGATATTCTTTTCACTCCAGCAGAACGTTCCTTTCTCGGTGTACTTAATCAAGCTGTAGGCGAAAACGCCCAAATATTTGGCAAGGTACGGATGGCAGATGTTATTGCTCCAAAAAAAGGAATGCCGCGCAGTGATTGGCAAAAGGCATTTAATAAAATTTCTGGCAAACATTTTGACTTTTTGTTGTGTGATAAAAATGACTTTTCTGTCTTATGTGCAATAGAACTTAACGATTGTTCCCACAATTCAAAAAGGCGGAAGGATAGAGATATATTCATAGAAAGGGCATGCCAATCAGCAAATGTCCCGCTAGTCCAAATAGCAGCGCGGGCAACATACAATATAAAAGAAATACAAAACGCCCTATCGGTTTTCCTGCCAAGGAGCATGCCACCAAAATCAGTGAATGAGACTGAACCCGCAGTTATTGAACGTAAACCAGCTGACAGTGAAAAACTATGTCCTAAGTGTTCAGCTGTTATGGTTAAGAAGGTTGCTAAAAAGGGAAAGAATGCTGGTAATGAATTTTGGGCGTGCAGCGCATTTCCAAAATGCAGGTATACCGAGGCAATAAATGCATAACAAGGCGCTTGTTCGGACGCAAAAAATTACGCTGCGCTTTGTTTGCGCCGCACAGCTTGGTCGTTGGTGCTCTTATGAATCATTATTGCCTTACTTTGTGATGTATGTTTAAATAGTTCAGTAAAGAAGGAATACTATGGCGGCAACAAATGACAGAGTTGTTGAAGAAGCTCTATCCCTTCCGGCAGACGTTCGTGTAAGTTTGATTGAAAAGCTTCTTGCGAGCCTTAACCTTCCAGTCGATGAGAAAACCGATCGCCTTTGGGCAGAGGAAGCGGAACGTCGCGTTACCCAAATTGAGGAAGGCAAAGCTAAGCTGGTCCACGGTGAAGAAGTTTTTACCAAAATTCGAGCAAAGCACGGGAAATGAGATTCTATTTCCACGAGCATGCAGAAACTGAATTTGACAGGACTATGAAGACTGCCGGCATGGCCTTGGTATAGAGTTTGCCCAAGAAGTCTATGCCAACAATTGACCGCATTATCCAATACCCTGAGGCATGGTCGCCAATGTCCAAGAATACCCGTCGCTGTCTTGTCAACCGTTTCCCATTTGGCGTTATTTATCAAGTCAAGTCTGGGTTCGTGCGCATCATCGCAGTTGCCGACCTTCGACATCGCCCAGACTACTGGCTGGACAGGGCATGAGCAGAACAAGCAAGTGGAGCAGACGGCTATTCTCTCGCGGCTCAAGCGATTCTAAACTTTCTTGATCTTCCTGTTCAGTTTTTGGGGTAATTATGTAACTTTCAGTCCTATTGAAAAGAATCGTAATGTACAAACTCCCTGATTTCCTTTCGTTTGGGAGCCGCGGGGATTTTCTCCGGATATCCAATTGGAATCATGGTTACCAGTTCATAACCTTCTTTTACATTTAGTACCCTGGCGGCCTTGTCATGATCAAACAATCCTATAATGACTGATCCTATTCCCCTGGCATGTGCTGCAAGACATATGTTCTGTGCGGCAATGCCTGTATCGAACATGAACCAATCACCAAATTTGGTTGCAGCTTCACCCTTGTAATATCCAGAGGTCTTTAATTTGCTGCATAGCGCTATTACTACGGGTGCCTGTTCGACAGCGTCTCTTGCCGGGTTTCCTTTGCTGTTGAAACAGGCTTTAAGCGCTTTTTTTATGGATTTATCCTTGACTACAACAAGTTCCCAGCACTGGGTATTTGCCCAGGATGGAGACCAGCGTACGGCTTCAAGGATGTTATCTATATCCTCATCTGTAATATCAGATGCCCTGTATTTACGAACGCTTCTTCTTCCCTTTATCAGTGCCAGTATGTCAAGCATTTTTCCCTCCATATTCTTTTTTTGTTAATGTCCCGGAGATTCTGGTTATTATCGGTTTCCAATCCATAAAGATGGAGGCTACAGGCCGTCTTTGCTTAATTCAACTGCATGATCAATCTCTGCCTTCAATTCGGTCGGCAGGTCCGGTATGTCTATATTCAAAAAACCTCTTACTATCGCTGAAACAGCCTCCTCTTCGCTTAGTCCGCGTGACATGAGATAAAGTATTTCATCCTGGGCGATTTTGCCTACAGATGCTTCATGAGACATCTCCACACCCTCGGTCTTGCCTGTAAGTTCAGGGACGGCATGCATTGTTCCTCCATTCAGTATGAGTCCACTGCACTCCAGGTGCGCCTTCACCCCGGGCACTTCGCCAATCAGGTCCCCGCGAGCGGCAATATTCCCACCATTGGTTATGGTTCTTGATATGATTTCGGCATGGGTATCTGGTGCTTGCAGGACAACCCTTCCTCCAATATCTATTTCACCGCCAGGAGAACCAGCAAGGATTGTGTAGTAGCGGGCAATGGCTCCCTTTCCTTTAAGATAGGTGGTGGGGTATGCCTGTACAGATTTGACAGGACTGAGGCAGATATAATTGTTAAGGAAAAGTCCTCCTTCATCAACCGTGCCTGCTGATCTGCCACGCACCATTACGTCCTTTCCCCACAGGTGTATCATTGTATAACTGAGTTTTGCGTTCTTTTTTATGTAAAATTCGGTAACTCCTATATGTAGTCCGGTAGTAACATGGGAGGAAGTGGCGCATCCTGTAATAATATGTATTTCAGAGTCCTCTTCAGCTATAACTATGTTGTGGATATTCTGATTCAGGCGGTCTTTTTTTATATACAGACACGATTGTACCGGGAACAGTACTTTTTTGCCTGGAAGAGCCCTTATAAGATAACCGTTATGAAGATTTGTTGCCACCTCGGCCGTGTATTTGTCGGTATTCGGAGCCACCATCTTCCAGTAATAATCCTGTAACCAGTCATATTTGATCAAGGCATCCTTGATTGACATCAATTCAAGACCTTCCTGTTTCAGACCTACATGAACAACATCTGTATCTTCCTGTATAAATGTCCCGGCCCTGTCTTTTTCGCTGATATCCACACCTGACATGATCATTCTCTCTCTGTCATCATGTGGCATGGAGCTAAGGTCTTCAAGATATTCTTTCGGTTCAGTTGCAGAAGAAAATTTACTGAGATCAATATCCATACCAAATTCTGCTTTTTTATCCTTTGCTTCCCTGGCCTTGGCTTTTACATCGAGCATCTTACACACTCCTTATATCCCACCTTGTTTATACATTTAAAAATCTCGATTGCATTTGTAGAGCAGGTTAGTTCTCCCTCATACAAAACCAGACCCTTGTCTGCAGTGACATAATCAAGAATAAAACCGGTATGAGTTATAATGAGTCCCATTTTATGCCTTGATGCCTTTTTTTCCTTTAGGGTCCTTCCATTGCTTGTGTCAAGATCGTGTTCCAGCATTTTTGAAATGGTATTTCCCACAAGAGACATGTTTTCCATATCAACTCCGGATTCAGGTTCATCAAAAAGTAACAACTGGGGGTCCTGTGCCATTAGTTGCAGAAGTTCAGATCTTTTTATTTCACCGCCGGAGAATCCGTCATTTATATCTCTGTCAAGAAAATCGGTGAAATGCAGTTGCTCAGCCATTGCTTTTATATCACATTCCTTTTTTGCGCACATTTCCACCATGCGTGCTGTCTTGATTCCTTTTATTGTAGGAGGCCTCTGATATGACATGCCGATTCCTGTTTTTGCCCGTTCACTGATAGAAAGTTCAGTTATATCCTGTCCGTTAAAATATATCCTGCCTTTTGTAACCTTATATTGAGGGTAACCCATAATAGTCATCAGAAGAGAGGTTTTTCCTGAACCGTTTGGTCCGAACAGGACATGGGTTTCTCCTGGTTTGATTTCCAGATCAATATGTCTCAGGACCTCTTTTTCTCCCAGTTTTACCTGTAAATCTTCAATTTGCAGCATTGAAATCCTCCATAGATTATTATGTTGCGTTATTTGGAGAGGTGTTGTGAAGCAGATCATGCATTCCTGTGATCGTAATTTGGTATTTGTATGGCATGGTTTTCACCGTCAGGTATTTACAAATCAATTCAGGATACAGCAGAGGTTTTGATCCGGAGAATTCCCTGAAGGGGGGATCAGTGTATTGTGCAGCAGTATACTTGATTTGTGCTGTATCTGTTTGCCTTGTCTGATACAGGCAGGTATTGATGTTGTGAAAAACAGCCATTACCCGGTGAACACTAACTCAGGTTGCATTGAGTTAAGAAATCTGATAACCGCTTGTTAAATATGGCAGGTTGTTCTACGTTTGAAAGATGTGCCGCGTTAGGAATTACTGACAGAACGGAATTACGTATCCGTTGATTTATAGTTTCAGAACAGATTAATGGTGTTCCATTATCGTATTCTCCTACCATAATCAAGGTTGGAAGGTTTATTTTATGTAGTCTGTTCAGATAATTAAGGTGTCTGATAGCCTCTGCGCATCCAACAAAACCCTGGACAGGTGTAGATAGAATCTGGTTACGTATCATTGCAACTTCTGGTGGATTTTGCCGGAGAAAAGGTGGTGTAAACCAACGTTCAAGTATGCTGTCTGCAAGTGCTTCCATCCCTTTTGTTTTTGCTGTGTTTATACGTTCTTCCCAAACTGGCTGGGCCTCATCTTCAACAACAGCGGCTGTATCGGAAAGGACAAGGGCCTGCAGGCGCTCAGGGTAGTTTAAGGCAATGGCCTGTCCTATCATTCCGCCCATGGACAGACCTACCCATATTACCTTTTCAATGTTGATGCTGTCTATCAGTCCTATTGCATCTGCTGCAAGCTGCTCCAGGGTGTAGGGCGGGGCAGGTGCATCACTTGTTCCATGGCCTCGTGTGTCATAACGCAGAATCCTGAACCGGTTCTCAAGCGATGTCAATTGTGGCTTCCACATATCCATATCGGAAGAGAGGGAATGACTCATCATAAGGACAGGGGCTCCATCCATACCTGAGAGTTCATAGTGAATTTGTATGCCATTTGCTTCAGTCTTCATATGCTACCTCGTAACATGTAATTTGATGTGAATATGTATTGCTTGTTTTTACCCGGGAATAGTGCAGTAACCTTGAATTGCAGAATTATATTCTGACTGTATTGTAACATTACTGTCAAAATGAAAAAAGGGTTTTCTTTTCATAATATCTATGGCGCTGCTGGAAAATTCCATATCAAAAAACGTGTTATTTATATGATCAGAATTTATATGCTCAGATCAGTATCCTGTCCACGAATCATATGGTGGGGATCAAGAAGTCCGCAATTATTTGGCCTCTGTCAGGTGTTCAGCCTTGTTGCTTGAAAGCGGACTGTTGCCTTGGGAAGCAGTCTCTTTGTGTAATGTCAAAAGATCCCTTTTGTCCAGGGGCAGTACAACATGGCAGATACAAAGATCGTAAAATCCGGCCGTTTATGGATGGAAACTATGTGCACGACAGGCTGTTTTAATTCTTGACAATGTAAGTATGTAATGTTACTTAGAAAATCTGTTGTTTGTTTATGACGGGCTGGTTTGCCCGATATCTTTACCTGTCTGTTGACAGATGTTCCTGTGCTCGATTTTAAATCCTCAAAATATATTAATGTGGTTAAAAAATTGCATGTCTTGATCTTGGACAAATCATCTTGCATCCATTTCCTGATCAATTTTGGTCAATAGCGAGTTTGCAATTCTTTGTCTTTGCTATCTGTTCGGTTTCACTGTTTTGCAGAGGGCTTCTGTTTCCAGAAATGGGCGTTTTTTTGTGTAAGACAGGGAAAATCAATGTATTATTTTGGAGGAGTAAAGATGCTGCATTAATGATTCCGTACTTTAATGTCCATTCAGAAATGAACCGTGGACACTGTTTTAACCTGTTTGCCGTGTCTATGACTATGGCAAACACAAAGATTGTGGAAAAAGGTTGTTTGTAAATGTTATAAAATGAACGTTACCCTAAAACAGGCAGGTACAATTATGGAAAAAAATAAAGGTTTTCAAAAAAAAGACGATGTGTTGAAAGATGAAAAATCCCTTGATTTTGAATTTGATGATTCTGGTGAGAATGCAAAGGGTGACATGGAAAAAGATGTCTCATCAGATGATGATATTATTGAACTCGTTGATATAATTGAGGATGAGGGTTCCAATAAAGAAGCTGATATGTCCGGGGAAGAAGACGGGTTTCAGTTTGAAGAAAAGGATCCTGATGAGGAAGATAGTACGGAAGACCTTTCTGACGGTCTTGAATCAGATATTGACAATGTCCTTGCTGAGATGGATGATGGAGAATCAAAAGATACTGCAGGGCAGAATATATTAAGTGATGTTGATGATGAAGATGCAGAAGATGAGATGGTGCTTGAACTTGATGATAAGGCTGTAGATTTGTCCGGGATGGAAAAAGAGTCAACAGATAGTGATATTGTTGATCCGGTTGATAAGGCTGAGGCACAGCCTGATGCAACAGAAGATAATGCCCCTGAACAGGGCGAAACCCCTCTGTTTGAAGAAAAAGATCCTTATGAGAAAAATGGTACGGAAGATTTTTCTGACGATCTTGAATCAGATATTGACAATGTCCTTGCTGATATAGAAGATAGCCTTTCTGATGATGTATTAAAAGATACTGTGGAACAGAATGCCTTAAATGATACTGATGATAAGGGTACAGAAGATGAGATGGTGCTTGAATTTGAGGAGGATGATGCTGTAAATTTGTCCGGGATGGAAGATACACCTGTATTATCAGAGGTAATGGGAGAGAAAAATGATAATGAGGTGTCAGATATATTTGTTTCTGATTCAGGCAGTTCTTCCGCAGATGAAAAAGAAGATACAAGCCCAGCCTTTGACAGTGAAAAGACATTAACAACCGGGATAAGCGAGGAAAGGCTTGAGACAGTTATTACACAGGTGGTTGAAAAGGTTGTTGAAAGAGTGGCCAGGGAAACCATGAGCAGCGTTGCGGAAAGGCTTATCAGTGAGGCGATCGAGTCATTGAAGCAGTCATTGAAATAGTTTTTATTGAGCTGTTACATTAAAATGAATATGTTGTGTTGCCAGTTTTTAAGGTTTTTGTAAAGGTATTGGTTTAGGCCTGTAAACCCTGTTGATCTATTTGAGGATTTGTTTGTAGATGAGTGATGACATAATATCAAAAAGTTATGAGCCGAAAGATGTTGAGGACAAGTGGTATGAATTTTGGGAAAAGAACGGTTTTTTCAGGGCAGAGCCTGTTTCTGACAAGCCCCCTTTCTGCATTGTAATTCCTCCTCCAAATGTTACTGGTACCCTGCATATGGGGCATGCGCTCAATGATACCCTTCAGGATATTTTATGCAGATATAAAAGAATGAAGGGTTTTAATGTCCTGTGGCAACCTGGAACAGATCATGCCGGTATTGCTACGCAGAATGTTGTTGAAAGGGATCTGTCAGCAAAGGGAACAAATCGTCACGCCATAGGCAGGGAAAGGTTTGTAGAACTGGTATGGGAATGGAGAAAGAAATATGGCAGCCTTATCCTTAATCAGTTAAAAAAACTTGGATGTTCCTGTGACTGGAGCAGGGAACGTTTTACAATGGATCAGGGCCTGTCCAGGGCTGTAAAAGAGGTCTTTGTCAGACTGTATAATGAGGGCCTTATCTACAGGGGGGACTATATAATCAACTGGTGTCCGAGATGCCGTACAGCGCTTGCAGACCTTGAGGTGGAATATGAAGACAGGGACAGCTTTTTGTATCACATCCGTTATTTTATTGAAAACAGTGACAGGTATATTGTAGTTGCAACAACACGGCCTGAAACCATGATGGGAGATACGGCTGTTGCTGTTAATCCGCATGATGAACGTTATACGGATCTGAAGGGGAAGAAGGTTGTATTGCCTCTTGTTAACAGGCATATACCTGTGATATTCGACAGATATGTCAGTATGGAGTTTGGTACAGGGGCATTGAAAATCACACCTGCTCATGATGCAAATGATTTTGAAATAGGAAATACACATAATCTTGAACGTATCAAGGTTATTGATGAAGACGGCAGGATGAATGACCTTGCTGGTCCGTACAGGGGTATGGACAGATTTGAGTGCAGGGAAAGGGTTGTGGAAGACCTTAAAAGCGGAGGGTTTCTGGAAAAGATAGAATCCTATGCCAATGCAGTGGGTCATTGCTATCGATGCAAGACCATGATTGAGCCTCTTCTTTCAAAACAGTGGTTTGTAAAGGTAGCCCCTCTTGCAAAAAATGCCATAGAGGCTGTCAGAAATAAACGTATCAGGATATATCCTTCTGCTTGGGAAGGAGTGTTTTTTGAATGGATGACAAACATCAGGGACTGGTGTGTATCAAGACAGATATGGTGGGGACATCGTATTCCGGCCTGGTATTGCAAAAAATGCGGGGGCATTACTGTTGCAAAAGACACCCCTGTTAGATGTGAGCACTGTGACGGCGATGAGCTTGTTCAGGAAACCGATGTTCTTGATACATGGTTCAGTTCGGCGCTGTGGCCTTTTTCAACTCTTGGATGGCCTGATTTGACGGATGAATTAAAGACATTTTATCCTACCTCAGTACTTGTGACCGGTTTTGATATATTGTTTTTCTGGGTAGCAAGAATGATGATGATGGGTATTTACTTTATGGGTGATGTGCCTTTTAAAGATGTCTACATCCATGCCCTTGTAAGAGATGCAGAAGGGAAAAAGATGAGTAAATCCAAGGGAAATGTTATTGATCCCCTTGATGTTATGGAGCAATTCGGAACCGATGCCTTTCGTTTTACTCTTGCTGCAATGGCAGCCCAGGGCAGAGACATAAAGCTTTCCACGGATAAGATTGCAGGCTACCAGCATTTTGTAAACAAGATCTGGAATGCAGCAAGGTTTATTCTGATGAACGTCCAGCATAATGATCAGGATCAGGGTAATGCAGGGAAAAAAGCTGCTCAGGATTATTACAGTCTTCCTGATCGCTGGATATTGACGCGCTTGTCTGATGTGAGCAGACAGGTAGGTGAGGCCATTGATACGTACAGATTTAATGATGCCGCAGGCATTTCTTATCAGTTCGTATGGCATGAGTTCTGCGACTGGTATCTTGAGATGGCGAAGGAGGCGCTGTATGGAGAAGATTCTGTTGCAAGGAATTCCACAGCGAATGTCTTGCAGCAGGCATTTGCTGCCATACTGCAGTTGCTTCATCCTGTAATGCCCTTTGTTACGGAGGAAATATGGCACAAGCTTCCCGGAACAAAGGGCAGTATTATGCAGTCATTTTTCCCTGAACCGTCAGAATTTTTACATGATGAAGCGGCATTGAAGGAAATGGATCTTTTGTCGGGTGTTATTACCTGCATACGAAATATCCGGGGAGAAATGAACATTCCACCTTCCAGCAAGGTGAAAATTGCTGTTGATGTCCATGATCAGCAACACAGAGAAGTCCTTGAACATAATCTGCCCCATATCAAAAATCTTGCAAAGGTCGATGGCATCACTATCGGTTCAGGAATTCCAAAACCTGATGCTTCTGCTACTGCTGTCGTAGACCGCATTTCTGTTCATGTTCTTTTAAAGGGTTTACTGGATTTTGAGGAAGAGAAAAAGAGGCTGAACAAAGAGATCAAAAAGATTGAGAAGAAAATTGATGCCGGCAAAAAGAAGCTTTCCAACCCCGGTTTTTTAAACAATGCACCTTCTCATGTTGTGGATGAGGTCAAAAATAAGACAGAAGCATTATCTGCAAAGCTGGAAAAATTAAAACAGCATCTTGGTTTGTTTGAGGGAATAAATGCATGATGTATGGGACATAGGAGACAGACTTATTGATTTTGCCCTTGAAGAGGATGTTGGGTCGGGAGATATTACAACACGTCTAACTGTTGATTCTGATGCAACAGGGACAGCCATCTTGATTGTCCGTGAAGATGGTGTGCTGGCAGGCTTGGATGTCTTCAAGCGGGTTTTCAGAAAGATAGACCCTGAAATAAGGTTTGATGGTAATTTTATGGATGGAGATATCCTCTCTGCGCATCAGGTTGTTTCTACTGTTTACGGATCTCTTTTGTCCATACTGAAGGCTGAACGGACCGCCCTGAATTTTTTACAGCGTATGAGTGGTATTGCCACTTTGACCCGCCGTTATGTGGAAAAGGTCAGTCCCTTTGACGTCAAGATCCTTGACACAAGGAAAACCGCGCCTGGTCTCAGATGGTTTGACAAGTATGCCGTTAGGGTAGGCGGAGGAACAAATCACAGATTCGGACTTTTTGATGGAGTATTGATAAAGGATAATCATATTGTTGCAGCAGGTTCTGTTGAACAGGCAGTGAAAAAGGCAAAGAGTATTGCGCCTCACACACTTAAGATAGAGGTAGAGGTAGAAGATATTAAAGGAGTAAAACATGCCGTAGATGCAGGGGCGGATATTATCATGCTTGATAACATGTCTGTGGAAACAATGAAACAGGCGGTGCAAATAATTTCAGGCAGGGCAATTACAGAGGCCTCTGGAGGGGTCAATCTGGATACAGTGGCTGATATTGCAAGCACTGGTGTCAATTTTATATCTGTGGGAGACTTGACTCATTCAGCTGCAGCAATTGATTTCAGCCTGGATATTTCATCCTGAGTATTCCAATGAAAGAACATGTCCTTACTGTTCAGGATCTCTGCTTTACCTATCAGCATGCCACTGTTTTAAAGGATGTGAGTTTCAGTGTGGAGCAGGGAGATTTTTTTGTGATTCTCGGACCAAATGGTGGAGGAAAAACCACCCTGTTAAAACTCTGTCTCGGGATTTTGAAACCCGACAAGGGGACAATAAAGGTCTTTGGCCAGAATCCACCTGACACCAATCATAAGATTGGGTATGTACCTCAAAACACAGGGTTTAATCCCACCTTTCCAATTTCTGCCCTTGAAGTTTCACTGATGGGAAGGCTTTCAAGGTCTCGTCTTGGCCGGATGTATTCGGCATATGATTATTCTATGGCAGAAGATGCGCTTAAAAAGGTAGGGATGTGGCAGCACAGGTTTACCTCCATCGGCCACATGTCCGGAGGCCAAAGGCAGCGTGTTTTTATTGCCAGGGCATTGGCTGTTGATCCCGAGATACTCTTCATGGATGAACCAACCGCCGGTATTGATCCCGAATTTCAGACACATATCTATGACTTGTTAAGGCAGCTTAATGAAAGGGTTACAATAGTGCTTATTACCCATGATATTGGGGTGATATCACAGTATGCCAAGACAGTGGCCTGTGTGAACCGTACCCTGGAGGTTCACAGGGAGGCACAGATAACCGAAGATATGCTGGAAAAGGCGTATGGGTGTCCGGTAGAACTGGTAGCTCACGGAATTCCACACAGGGTTTATCCTGTTCACAAGGTAGGAGATTGATATGTGGCAGGCCCTGCAATTTGAATTTATGCGTAATGCCCTGGTAGCGGGTGTTATTGTAAGTATAATTTGCGGAGTTGTTGGAACGCTCATCGTTGTAAACAGGCTGGTGTTTTTATCTGGAGGAATTGCACATGCAGTTTACGGAGGAATTGGTTTGGCCGTTTATTTCGGATTTCCTCCCGGCTTTTTTACTGCAGCCTTTGCGTTGGCAGTATCTTTTTTGATGGGTGTCATAACCGTAAAAGACAAACACAGGGCAGATGTGGCTATTGGGGCCTTATGGGCTGTTGGTATGGCCATTGGCATTATATTTGTAAGTCTTGCTCCGGGTTACAATGTTGATCTTATGGGATATCTTTTTGGAAGTATTCTTACCGTTGTAAAATCGGATATCTTGGTTATGACAGTCCTTAATGTGCTTATTCTTTTGGTAGTGTCGCTCTTTTACAAGGAGTTTCTTGCTGTTTCCTATGATGAAGAATTTGCCTTTGTCCGTGGTATACCGGTAACACTGTTTTATTTTATACTGCTGTCGATGACATCTCTTGCCGTAGTAGTGACCATAAAAGTGGTTGGATTGATCCTTGTAATTGCCCTGTTGTCAATACCTCCCTCCATTGCAGAGGATTACACGCATTCCCTTGGGGGAACGATGTTTATGGCATCATTATTTGGTATTTTTTTTACAGTCTGCGGATTATATCTTTCCTATAATTATAACCTGCCCTCAGGGGCAGCCATTATAATGGTTGCCGGAGCTGCGTTTTTCATTTCAAAGACCCTGTGCCGGCTTGGCAGAAGACCTGCAGCCTCTTCCTGTTTGTCTGATAAATAGTTTTCATCCATAAATGGCCTTTTTGTATAATCCCTGTAGTTGATTCAACAAAACCAACATGTTCAGCCTCTCTTGATCCTGGCTGAATTAATGCCGGTAAATCAAGATCTGTTTTATGGTAATCAGCAGTTTTTCCTGTTATGTTATGACCGCAGGCTGTCAAATGAACTGATTGTTTTTTTTACGATTTCCTGGCAAAAACGGACGGTTTCAGAGCTGTTTTGTTAAACATGGATTCATGGGGCGTCTATGGACTGAAAACCTTGCGGTTAAGGTATCTGTTTGCCTGTTCGTATGCCTTTGTCGCAGTGTTAGACGTTTTTGGCAAAACATCCCATATCTTTTCAAGGTATTTCTTTTCCTTGATGATCTCAAAGGTACGGGAAAAATTTACATCGTATATCCAGCCTATCTGTAGCAGCTTGAAATCATTCAAGGTTTTTACGTCGGTCATTTGTACGATCTGTCCCCGCATCAGGCTGTTGTATACCGGTGCAGACAGCATGGGAGTATTGGGCAGATCCAGTTCAATGGCCGGATTGTGTTTATTTGTTGAATTATGATAATATTCTGTAACTATATGCCATATATCTATTTTGTCTGCATCCCTGACCATTTTCAGGAAAAGTAGGCAACGTTTGTTTTCCTCTAAAGGCAGTCTTGCCCGGTTATGGTACTCTGTTATCCGAATAATCATATCAGCCTTTTCCCTTCCAAGACTATCCAGAACACCATGTCTTTTCAGGACTCTTGCTCCAAGAATGCCGTGATCTTCTGATCTGAAATCGGAAAATGTCCTGTAACGTTTGTACTGCTCGAATCTGCCAATATCATGAAACAGGGCAGATATTTCTGCCATACAGAGATCTTCATTTGATAAACACAGGCTGTGCCCTATGTCATTAATTGTCTTGCATACCCGTATGGTATGGTCTCTTTTGAGATCTATATTTTCCTGAACCACAGGGTCATCAGAGGAAAAACTCTGGACATAATCTTTAAACCATGTCTTCAATCGCGTAATATTTGCAATACAATTGTCCGGTTTTTCATGTTTTTTCATAATTATGCAATATATGGCTGATACAGCTTGGGGTTATTAACAATTGACACTAAAGGAACATTTACATATTATCTCACCTGTACTTTCAGCACCTTGAATCTAAACCGATTTCTTCATGTATTTAATCTTTGCGGTTTTACCGGGATTGACGCTGTGATAAAGAGACAAAACCTTAATTTGTACAGCATATGAATCATAAAGATATCAATCAATGGCGTATATGTACAGCTATAATGGCATCTGATACTCAGGATGCACTGGCCAAGATGAAGGCTGCATCAACTGAAGCAGATCTTTTGGAGATACGTCTTGATGCCATGCAGTCCTTTGACCTGGATGTTATTATAGAATCATCTTCCCTTCCCCTTGTTGTCACATATAGAGACCAGGATCAGGGAGGTTTTTCAGATGCAGCCTGTGAAAAAAGGATATCTGCCCTTATAAAGGCAAGTCACAGTGGTGCAGACTTTATAGATATGGAGCTTACAGTTCCGGCAGATCTCAGAAAGGAGGTCTTTTCCCGGAAAAGAGATGAAACAAAGGTCATAATATCTCATCATTTTTTTGAACCATCTCCCTTTCTTGATGTGGAACAGATGGTTGACAGGGTCTTTGAAAAGGGGGCAGACCTTGGCAAGGTTATAGGATATGCGTCTGATTGGCCCAGCAACCTTGATTATCTCTCTCTTGTGCAAAAAAAGGTTAGTCAGGGGTTTCCTTTGATATCTTTTGCAATGGGCATGTTTGGTCGTCCCAGCAGGATACTCTCTCCTCTTATGGGGGCGCCATGGACGTATGCTTCCCTGTCGGCTGACCAGAAATCTGCCCCGGGACAGATTTCTGCTTCTGACATGCGACGTATTTGGAAAGATATCTATGAACATTAATCCTGAGACAAAGGTGTTTGGTGTAACAGGCTTTCCCCTTGGACACAGCTTGAGTCCTCTCATGCACAACGAGGCATTCAGGGTCAAGGGGATCAATGCCGTTTATCTGTATTTTCCCTCTGTGAGTATAAAGGGAGTCATTGATGGCATGAAAGGGTTATCCGTACATGGGTTGAGTGTTACCATACCGCATAAGGAGGCTGCCTGTACCCGTGTAGATGAGTTGGATCCCCTTGCCTCGAAGATTGGGGCCCTGAATACACTGCTTAACAGGAATGGTTGTATAGTCGGGTATAATACTGATGCATCAGGTGCTATTGATGCCTTGAGGACTGTAACAACTGACATGCATGGCAAAACTGTCCTTATTATCGGGGCGGGTGGCGCTGCACGTGCCGTCGGGTTTGCTGTTAAGCAAGAGGGGTGCCATGTGACAGTGGCAAATCGTTCAAACAGGCGTGGTGAGGCCCTGGCGCGAGATCTTGATGCCACTTTTTGTCCGTTAAGGGAATTGGGTTCTATATCATCTGCCGATATTATCATCCAAACTACACCGGTTGGGATGTATCCAAAGGTGGATGATTCTGTTGTTCCTGAAAGGATCCTTGCAGAAGGTATGATTGTAATGGATATAGTATACAATCCGCTTGAAACCCGATTGATCCGGACAGCACGGGCCAGGGGATGCAAAACTGTAAGTGGAATTGAAATGTTTGTTCGTCAGGGTGCAATTCAGTTTGAACTCTGGACAGGCCAGGATGCGCCCTTTGATCATATGATGCAGATTGTAAAAAAACAGCTTCTTCACACTTGAACCTGATACATGTCCTGATTGCTTCACGTCCATAAATAGCTGTTTTACCGGTGTTGCTGTGTTTTGATGTTGATTTCGGGAGTGTATCCCTGTTTTTTTGAGCTTGAACAAGATTGAATATTATGCAACGGTCTTGAAACAGGACTGTTTTTAAGGAGCAATTTTATGAAGGAAATAAGACCTCTCGGTAATATAAATACAACCGTATCTCTTCCAGGTTCGAAGAGCATAACACACAGGGCCTTTGTTATTGCTGCCCTTGCCCTGGGACAAAGCCGGATAGAGCAGGCGCTTATTTGTGATGATACCATGTACACGCTTAACGGCCTTGAACAGTTGGGCGTAAAGATTGAAAAAACACCGGATGCAATAATTATAAATGGTGTGAACGGCAGACCTGTGCCTGAAAATCCTGTTTCCGAGATATATCTTGGGAATTCAGGGACATCTTTGCGCTTTCTGGCTTCGTTTGCAACACTTGCGAGAAAAGAGGTGGTTTTGACCGGAGATGAGAGACTGAAGCAAAGGCCAATGGAAGATCTGTTGATGGTACTTAAAAACGGTACTGCTCAGGTGGATTTCAAGGGGGAAGAATGGCATATTCCTGTTTCAATAAAAGGCCCGTTCAGGGGAGGACTGGTTAAAATACCGGGACATAACAGCAGCCAGTTTGTTTCATCTCTCCTTCTGATATCGCCATGTATCCCGTACGGCATGGAAATAGTTGTTCAGAATGTTCCTGTCTCTATATCCTATATTTCCCTGACTCTTGATGTAATGCGCAGCTTTGGTATGAGTTACAGGGCATCGGAGGATTGCCGATGGTTCAGGATTTCGCCTCAACCATACAGGGGCCGTACATATAAAGTTGGTGTTGATGCATCAAGCGCTGCATATTTTTGGGCTGCAGCCGCTGTTACAGGAGGCAGGGTAAGGACATCCAACGTAAATCCTGATTCAAAACAGGCAGACATACGTTTTTTAAATGTACTGGAAGATATGGGATGCACGGTTGAAAGGGATGATACAGGCGTTACTGTTCAGGGAGGTGAACTCCATGGCATTGAAGTTGACATGGCAAATATGCCCGATCAGGTTCCCACTCTCGCTGTTGTTGCACTTTTTGCAAAGGGTAAGACCGTGATTTCCAATGTTGCCCATCTGAGGACAAAAGAAAGCGATCGTCTCAGTGTTTCTGCACAGGAGATTGCCAAAACAGGCGGAAAGATAACAGAGCTTGATGACGGTCTGATAATAGAGGGGGGGATGCCCTTGAACGGTGCAGAAATTGATCCTCATAATGACCACAGGATTGCCATGAGCATGGCTGTGGCAGGTCTTATGGTCGAGGGGATAAAGATTGATAATGAAAAATGTGTTACCAAATCTCTGCCGGATTTTTGGGAATTGTGGGAGGAACTTTACAGATGATTGAACTGGATTTTTCCAAGGGAGACGGGTTGTTGCCCGCCATTGTACAGGAATATGGCACAGGAGAGGTTCTGATGCTTGCCTATATTAACGAAGATGCCTGGAACAGAACGCTTGAAACCGGAGAAGCTCATTTTTTCAGCCGCTCCAGAGAGAAATTGTGGCATAAGGGAGAATCATCCGGTCATGTTCAGAAGATAAAGGCAATTTATGCGGATTGTGATAATGATACTGTGCTTTTTCAGGTTGAACAGCTTGGCGGGGCAGCATGTCACACGGGATATAAGTCCTGTTTTCATAAAAAAATTGATGAAAACGGTAATGCTACAGTAGAAGGGAATAAGGTCTTTGATCCAGAAAAGGTGTATGGGAATGAATAAGTTAAAGTTTGGTATTCCAAAGGGGAGTCTTCAGAAAGCGACCTTGAATCTTTTTGAAAAATCAGGGTGGAAAATAAATGTAAATGACAGAAGCTATTTTCCTGATATCAATGACGATGAGATGGAATGTAATATATGCCGTGCCCAGGAGATGTCAAGATATGTGGAAAACGGAACTCTTGATGCGGGGCTTACCGGTAGGGACTGGATAGAGGAAAACTGTTCTGATGTCATAAAAGTGGATGATCTTGTATATTCCAAGGTAAGTCAGACTCCGGCAAGATGGGTGTTGGCAGTCAGGGCTGATTCAGATATAAAGACGATTGAGGATCTGAAGGGGAAAAAGATAGCTACTGAGCTTGTGGGGTATACCAGAAGATTTTTTCAGGAAAAAAATATAGATGTTGAAGTGGAATTTTCCTGGGGGGCCACAGAGGCCAAGGCTGTTTCTGGCCTGGCTGATGCTATCGTGGAGGTTACCGAGACAGGCAGTACTATCAAGGCACATGGTCTTAAGATTATTTATGAATTTATGAAGACAAACACCCAGCTTATCGCCAATCCTCAGGCATATGAAGATCCCTGGAAAAAGTCCAAGATAGAACAAATTCGTTTGCTTTTAAAAGGTGCATTGCGTGCAGAGAACATGGTGGGTGTTAAAATGAACGTTTCGGAAGAAAACCTGGAAACCGTGATAGGTCTGCTTCCCAGCCTGAATGCGCCTACAGTGGCAAGTCTTTACAAGTCGGATTGGATGTCAGTAGAGGTGGTTGTTGATGCAAGGAAGGTGAGAGATATTATTCCCCTTCTTATAGATGCAGGGGCACAGGGTATCATAGAATATCCGCTAAATAAGGTGATATGAACGTATCTTTTGTGAAAAGTGCCTTCAAGGCAGAACATTATCCGCCGGCTGACAGGCCTGAAATAGCCTTTGCCGGAAGATCCAATGTCGGAAAATCATCTCTTATAAATGTACTGGTTAACAGAAAATTGCTTGCAAAAACAAGCTCCCGGCCAGGCAAAACACAGTCCATCAATTTTTTTGACATAAATAATAGGCTGTATTTTGTGGATCTTCCAGGCTATGGATTTGCAAGGGTACCAATAAAGGTGAAAAGGTCATGGGGATCAATGGTAGAAAAATATCTTTCAGGAAGGCGGACACTAAGGGCAGTAATCGTTCTGCTGGACATAAGACGGGACATAAGTAAAGGAGATATGGACATACTGGATTGGCTAAGACATTACAGTATAGCTTCCATTGTTGTATTGACAAAGGCAGACAAACTCTCACGGCAAAAGGCAAAACAAAGGGCGGTTGATATTTATGGGAGATTGCAGGATTTTTTGTCAGAACCCCCTGTTATATTTTCCTCCAGGACCAGGCAGGGCAGGGATGATGTATGGAAAAAGATAGAAGAGGTTGTTCGCAGGGCATAATGTTGCAGCAAAGATTTGGTGTGTGAATGATTGTTTTTGCCTCTTTTGCAAACGTTATGATCTGGCATGTAAACAATCCTCCTGTCGAGAGAAACAGTTTTGATCCATAAATGGCCTGTTTGTATAATTTCGGCGTCAGTCTGCGGGATTCCGTATGGATGCCTGCATGCCTCTGCTTAATGCTTTGATTTTCCCTTCGGGGTGCAGGTCCTACGGGCCGGAGGTTTGGTCTTGTCCAAAAACTGTTATTTATGAATTGGAAACTTAATAGGGCCCAGTGTCCGTTTATGAATGGGTATGAATTGACTGCCGGGGGGCTGCAGTTTCTGGTTATACTGCTTAGAAGGCCTTGAATCCGGCCGTGTTGTCTTTGCTTCAGGGTAAGATAATAATGGAAGATGATTTAGGATTGTATTATTATCCGGTATTGGAAAATAAAAATATTAGAGTTTATGTTCGCAGGGGTTTTGATGACATAGAGTTCAGGCTCTGGAATGCAGATGATAAGAATTTGTGGAATGATCATGGCTGGGTGGAATGGAATGCTATTCAACAGGCGGCAAGATTGTATCGTGAAGAAAAGAGGGAAGGGAAGCCTCCTGTTGAGTTCTACGATATAGAGATAGCAAAACGTCTTTTGAAAGATGCCCTTGGAGATCATCTGTCTGTATGATGTTTCCATGTAGGGCAGGTTCGGAATGCCGGAAGACTGAATATCCTGCATTTCCTTGCTTTATCTTTTGCATAGGATACCGGGAGCCGTTCTGTTGACAATGGCAGGGTTATACGAGCCCTCTGATAGTTGGTTTTCATCGTGCCCACATTGATTTGTAGATGACCATTAGTTATAAGACCAAAAAACAAGTCCATGAGGTGAGGGATATCCGTTTGTGGCATATTTGAATGTCTTGTTGCAGTTTTATAAAAAAAACCGGTTTATGGCGTGTAAGCATAAACCGGTTTTTTTTATAAAACTCCTGCCATAGACCTCCTTTGACAATCCTGTCATTTGCTCTGTATATCATGCCCGGTTTTCATTTATCTTTTATGGATGTTCTTTATGCGGCAAATTCAGAAAACCTGCTTTTTATTGGCTGTTATATACTGCATCGTGTTTTATAAAAAAACAGATTCCATGAACTGTCCGGTTCTCAAATCATAGCAAGGGGATTATACAAGATGTTATTTCCAATAGATAAAGTGATCAGTATCCTGGAACAGGATGTTAAAAGATATCGGGCGCCTATAGTTGATCTGGTTGCAGTGCAGACCAAGGATCCATTCAAGGTGTTGGTAGCAACCATACTGTCTGCCAGGACAAAAGACGAGGTAACAGCAGCGGCATGCCGCAGGCTTTTTAAGCACATAGATACGGCAGAGGATCTCAAGTCTCTTGATAAAGAGAATATAGAAAAGATTATTTACCCGGTGGGTTTTTACCGCAACAAGGCCCGTTTTCTTCATGCCCTGCCTTTAGCGCTTGATAGCCTTTTTAAAGGCAGGATTCCCGATGACGTGGATTCTCTCGTGAAACTTCCCGGTGTAGGGAGAAAAACCGCAAATCTTGTGGTATCTGTGGCCTTTCAGAAACCGGCGATCTGTGTTGATACACATGTTCACCGTATTGTCAATATATGGGGATATGTCAATACAAAGACACCTTTTGAGACAGAGATGGCCCTGAGGGAAAAATTGCCTGAAAAATACTGGATCAGATTTAATTCAACACTGGTTGCCTTTGGTCAACAGGTATGCAAACCAATAAGGCCCCTTTGTGACAGATGTATTATTTCTGCCCTGTGTCCCGGCATAAAGATGAAATCATCTGTAAAGTCCGGAAATAAACACACAGAAAACGGGTATGATCGCTATGGATATAAGCGGTTTTTTTCCTGGAATGTTAATGGATTGCGCGCGTTGGTAAAAAAGGGTTTTATGGATGTTTTTTATCATTTGAATGCAGATGTTCTTGCCCTTCAGGAAATTAAGGCGACTCCCGATCAATTGCCTGAGGAGATACTGAAGATTCCTTCTTATAAAAGTTACTGGTTTCCAGCCAGGAAAAAGGGGTATGCCGGGACAGCCTTCTATACCAGATTGAATCCTGTGAATGTTAAATACGGACTTGGTATAGACAGGTTTGACAGTGAGGGGAGGGTCATAACACTTGAGTTTGAAGATTATTATCTTGTCAATACATATTTTCCAAATGCACAGGCGGAGCTGAAGAGACTTGACTTCAAACTGGAGTTTAATGAGGCCCTTTTTACATACATGGAATCGCTTTCGGGGAAAAAGACAATCATAGTGTGTGGAGATTTTAATGTGGCACATAAGCCTGTTGATCTGGCCAATCCTGATGCCAATGAAAACAATCCTGGATATTCACAAAAAGAAAGGGCATGGATGGATAAAATAGTGGATGCAGGCTATATCGATACATTCAGAAAATTTAGCGGAGAACCTGGCAGGTATACCTGGTGGAGTTACAGATACAGGGCAAGGGCTAAAAACATTGGTTGGCGTATAGACTATTTCATTGTTGATCCTTCAGGTGAAAAACGTATCGTTGGAGCAGATATACATGATGATATCTTTGGATCTGATCACTGTCCTGTCAGGTTGGATTTTGTTTGAACCCGGGAACTGCAATCTTTTGTCTGTATCTATACGGCAGGTATGCGCAGATATTATGAAAAACAGGAGCTTATGAATGGAAAACAGATGAACCTGCCTGTACAGGTTACATAAGGACTGATCTGTTGTTTGGGAATTTTTCCTATGAAAATGAGGTGATTTCTCTATAGACAATCGGTATTGATGTGTAGATACTGATAGTCAGGGTTGCACTATTGGCAAATCTCATATTGCCTTCTTTCATATTTTCTTACCTGTGATTTATGTCTCGTATGATTTCTGCTGCGAGTTGTCATTGTTTTTCTTCCAGATTCACGTTTATTCTCTTTTGTATTTGTATTGAACAGAGCCTGTTTTTTTGGGGAAAAACTGCTTGATGGACAATCTGGCAGTATGGGCATGTTTTTTCTTGCCTTGTGCCTGTCTATAAAACAGACCGTGGCAACAGTGAGTTTCCTGATCCATGAAAGAGATTTTTTGTGCAAGATCGAGGAAACCAGGGAATTCCGCATGGTGACATCGAGATTGTGGAAAAAGGTCGTTTATGGATGGAAACAAAACCACCTTAACTTTATTTGATTTTAAAAGGAGGTTAATGGCTATGAAATCAGGAATTATTTTTAGTGGATCAGGCCCAATACTTGTTTTGACCACCTATAGTGATTTTTCAGATGAAAAATTTTGCGAAAAGATGGCTGCAAAAGGGATCAAGAAATTTTTGGCCTTTGAGATCCCGGAAGATCTTTGCAGACAGAAATATGGACGTCAATACGATATTATAATGAATGATGTCAAGCAGGAAGATGACTTACGTGTGCTTGATTACAATGGTTTTAATGTCTTTTACAATTTCCCTTTTAATACATGGGGAAAAGAATATCGTCATGAGGAATCAGCATAAATATTAAACCCAGGTCAGTCTTGAAACATTAACGCTGTTTTTTTGAGCTACGGCTCCAAGCCTTGCACAGGAGGAATGTCATGTCTGCCAATTTTAAAGTACTTGTTCATAGAAACAGCGATAATATTCATCTTAAGCTGGAGGGGGATTTTGATGGGAATTCTGCCTATGAAGTGATCAATATGCTCAAACGGTACTGTACCGGTTCTTCAAAGGTCTTTATCCATACAGCCTGCCTTGACCGTATAGATGCCTTTGGCCGGCATGTGTTTTTGAGCCATTTGAACAGTATTAAGCAGAAGCTGTCTTTTTTGGTATTTACCGGTGACAAGGCATCTGAACTTGTTCCTGATGTTGATAGTCCAGGCGTGTGTGTCACTGTGCATTGATATGGGTGAGAGTGTTGATATGACAGGATGTATGTTTCTGTGCCCCTGGCTTTCTTGATCTTGCGCAAAAAATCTCTTTTTCGTATTGGAAACTTTATGGTCCGGAATTAATTCGCGGATGGGCACTGTATATGATTTTGGCGGCAGGGTGATATTTGTCATTAAAGACCTTTTTCAGTTTTTTTGTTGCAGGGGGTGTATGGCAACTATGAAAAACAGTGGATTTAAAGACAATGATTATGTTGATGCAGTTAGTGCCCGATCTCATTATGTCAGGGAGAAGGAATCAGTAGATGTCGTGAGATTGGTGAGAAGCATACAGAAACTGGATAATCATTCTCCCTGTTTCAGAAGGTCATACAGTAGTGAATGCAGTGAAACAGATTGTGTCTGGCGAGTGTATTGTCTTAAAAAGGATAAATTCTGACCTGTTTTTAACCCCAAAAGACCTGCTGTGTATTACACCTGTCTGTGTGCACATGCCTGGTGGTTTATTATAATTTCAGGTTCCTGCAAATCAATTGTGTCAGGGAAAACCAATGAATTACGGTAAGGTAATAGAGAAAGCAGAGGCGCTGCGGATCAAGGCGTATGAAATAGAAAAGCTTGCAATCATTCGGGCGATTCAACGGTTGGAAGGGCATGAAGAGTGTTATGGCACCGAGAAGCTGACTGTTTGTAAAGAACATGATTGCCTGTGGAGGAAAGATTGTTTGTCCTGTGTGCTCTCTCAGGTTTTAGGGATGTAACAGAATAATATATTGATATCTTTATACTGTCTTGAGGCAAGAATCTGTTACCATGCCGGCTTTAAATGCCTTTTTTTGATCCTGGTCAAGATTCCCCTACTGCTTTCCTCAGATTTTCAATGTCTTCATTTGATCCGAGAAGGATAAGAATATCGCTGTCTTTAAGAACAAACTGACCGGTAGGTATCAGATTTACTCTGTCGGGGACCACTTCCTTTATTGCAATTACCTGTACCCCGTATTTGTTGATCAGATCAAGTTCCCGAAGTGTTTTGCCAATAAATGACTTTGGCAGGGACAACTCCACTATGCTATATCCCCCTATAACGGGCAAGTAATCTAACATATTTGGATTGTTCAGTTTCTCTACGAGAGAGATTGCCATATCTTTTTCCGGGAAAAATATGTCTGTTGCTCCTACCTTGTCGAGAATCCGGCCATGTGCTTCACTTATTGCCTTTGCGCAGATACGTTCAACCCCTATTTCTTTCATGTTTAGGGTCGCAAGAATCGAATCGCTCATAGATGATCCAATGCATATTATAACTGCATCCATATGTTTTACGCCAAGGGCCTCTATAACCTTGCGGTCAGTAGCATCTGCTGTGACAGCCTGGCTTACCATCCCCTTTATTGCTTGTACCTTGTCCGGGTCTTTGTCCAAGGCAACCACATCGTGACCTTTTTTGTACAGGCCAAGGGCCAGATAGTATCCAAAGTTGCCAAGACCAATAATTGTAAATTGTTTCATTATCCTGCACCAAATTATCCTACCATAATGTTTTCTTCAGCATACTGATAACGAGGGGCTATAGTGCGGCTTACTGCCATGGCAATTACTAACGGTCCCAGACGGCCTATAAACATTATTACCGTTAGTATCAGCTTTCCCACTGTAGTAAGATCCGCCGTGATTCCGGTGGAAAGACCCACGGTGCCAAAGGCGCTGACTACTTCGAACAGAAGCTTGAGGAAATGTCCTCTGCTTAACGGAACAGGAACGTTTCCCTGTTCTGTTACAAGCATAAGCATGGTCCCCACTATAATAACAAGCATACTGGTCATAACAAGACTTATTGCCTTGTTAACACTTTCCTGTGATATAGTACGGTAAAACACCTCTGGTCTTTTAAAACCTTTAAGCTTGGAGCTTCCGAGTATAATCAGTGTGGCAAAGGTGGTTGTTTTGATGCCTCCTCCGCACGAACCTGGAGATGCCCCGATAAACATGAGCAACATAAGAATAAAGAGTGTTACATTTGTAAAATTGCCTATCGGGATGGTGTTGAATCCTGCTGTTCTGGCAGTTACGGCATGAAAAAATCCAGCGAGAAAACGATCTGGAACCGATAATGGTCTCAGGGTATTATGCCATTCCATAATGGTTATCATAATACCGCTTGAAATTATTAAAATCAGGGTAGTAGATATTACCAGCTTGGAATGAAGACTTAACTGGGATAATGTTCGCAGATTGTGAGGCCTTTTTTGTTTGAGCTCAGACATTACGAGGAATCCAATCCCCCCGCTTATAATCAAAAGACATGTTGCAATGTTTATCGGCCAATCTGTTTGCCAGTTTTCCAATCCATTGGAGAACAGGGAAAAACCGGCATTGCAGAATGCGCTTACAGAATGAAATACAGAAAGATATATAGCCTGGATAACTCCGTATGAAGGCAGGAATCGAAGAAACATTATGGATGCTCCCAGTCCTTCCATAACAAAGGTAAATAGTACCATGTCCTTGAGGGTAGAATATATGTCTCTTTCACCTCCCCCCGTGAGGGTGTCCTGCACAACCATTTGGCCTGCAAGGCTTGGACGTTTTCCTGCCATTAGGATTACAAAGGTTGAAATTGTCATGATACCCAGGCCTCCTGTCTGAATCAGGAGAAGGATCACTGTTTGCCCAAACAAACTGAATGCATGTCCTGTATCCAGTACGGTGAGACCGGTAACACATACTGCTGAAGTGGCTGTGAACAGTGCGTCCACGAATTTTATCTTTTGTGAGGTTGCGGATGCTTCAGGAAGTGTCAGTAAGACTGTACCGATACATATCAGAATAGCAAAACCGCATATGGATATGCGTGCAGGTGACTGGATAAGCGATCTGGATATTCGGCGGGTAAATATAAAAGACATCGCTTGTTTCTAATTTCAGTTCTTTGTTGTCGTGTATTGTTTTGTATGGCACAAGTACAAACAAGTATGTTGTTTGTTTTATGAATAGCGCTGATTTGGTCTGTCCATTCAGCTTAAAGTATTTCAACCAGGCCTGTATCCAGATTGTAAAAAGCTGAAACAACCGTCAATCTGTTATCTTGTATACAACGTGATAAAATCGGGGTTGACTGTTTCAACTGCTCTGAAACCATTTTTACATTTGCCTTTGCTGTGTTATCTACTATGTTTTTGGTCCGGTTTTGTATGCTGTTCATGGCCGGTAGGATGGCTGCTGTCAGATCAGACAGATGGCCTTCCAGATTGTTCCCTGCGACTGTTGCCTTGACAGCGCCGCACTGGGAGTGTCCCAGTACCATAACGAGAGGTGTGTGTAGTTCAGATACTGCATATTCAATACTGCCCAAGACTGCAGTATCTATTATGTTGCCTGCTACACGAACCACAAACAGGTCTCCCAGCCCCTGATCAAATATGATTTCAGGTGGTATCCTGGAATCAGAGCATCCTAATATAACGGCAGAGGGAGATTGCCCCTTGCACAGCTTTTTTCTATGTTCAGGTGTCTGGTTTGGATATACCTGTTTCAGCGATACATATCTTTGATTACCTTCTATCAGCTTTTCCAGTATTTGTTGACCGTTTGACAGGCCTGTGATCTTGTTTTCCATTTTTGATCTGTTTTTATGTGTGCATGTTTTGGTTATATCATATATTATTAAAACCTCAAGGTCTATTATTCCGCTTGGATAAATATGAAATGACCATAAGGCTTTGATGAAGATGGTGCATGGAGAATTGCTTTTCCTTGCAGTTTCAGGGATGATAAAAACAGGAAATCGGCATTATGAGAGGACAGGATTCCTCTTCTCCATCCCTGTGGGCGTCTTCATGTATGCTGTTAATGGCACTTTCCATGGTTGGATAAATATGGTCTTCGCCTATTTTTTCAATAAAGCCAGTGCGCTTTAGCACCTTCATAACTACTTCATTTACCCCGCTCATAGAGAGGTCTATTCCGGCATTTCTAACTCTGTCCACAAGTAAAGCCAATGTTTCTTCACCAGATGCATCTATATCATTGATGCCGTTAGATACAATTATTATATGCCTCAAGTTCTTTTTTGAAAGCATGACTTCTGTGATCTTGTCTTCCAGATAACTTGCATTGGCAAAGAAAAGAGGGCCGTCAAAACGGATCATGGATATGTAGTCACATTCCTTGAGGTTATAGGCGGTGACAGACCTGAATGCAAAGTCAATTCCCCTTGCCAGGGAAGCAACATTGGGTCTCATGCTTTTGTACAGGAATACCGCAAGAGACAATACAACTCCGATCATAATACCCTTATCCAGATGTGGTGCGAACAAAAGAGTGCAGCTAAAGGTAAGAATTGCGATAATGCCATCGTAGCGTTGTGCTTTCCATGCATGTACAAAGCCTTCTGCATTTATCAGGCCGATAACCGCCATCATTATGATTGCGGCAAGCACTGATTGGGGCAAGTAATAGAGAAAAGGAGTAAATAACAGTAGCGCAATTACTACTGTCAGGCTGGTAAATACGCTGGACATGCCTGTTATGGCTCCGGCCTGAATATTTACTGCGGACCTGGAGAAAGACCCTGATGTCGGATAGCTTTTTCCAATGGAACCTATTATGTTGCCAAGTCCCTGCCCTATGAGTTCCTGGTTTGGGTCTAATCTCTGTCCGGTTTTTGCTGCCAAGGCCTTTGCAATTGAGATAGCCTCCATGAAACCCAGCAGTGATATGATTGCTGCATAAGGAAAGAGACGCAGCATAATATTAATGTCTGTTTTTGGCATGCTGAGCGCTGGAAGTCCTTTGGGTATGCTACCCACTACTGCTCCGCCTCCCATCATGACGATATTATTTGTTTTGATGTGTTCATTCGTTGCCTTTATACGCCAGGTGCGGCCATCACTTTGATATCCTGCAGGAAGTTCACCTTTGATGTAGAATTTCATACCGGGTGTCTGTTTAACGCCTTCAAACAGCAGGGATCTGATTGCATCCCTGTATGTCCGGGCCATTTTTTTTGCATGCTGCATATTTACAAGGAGGACGCTGATATCGCGTTCTGTAGTCAAAACCTCCATTATATCATGAGAACTGTTGGCCTTTTCCAGGGCATTCATAAGTTTTGTTCTTGTTTTTGCATACTGGTCAATAATGCTGACAGCATTATTGAATTTTTCAATTAGCTCATGGACCTTGGGAGACTGAATGGCGGAAATGTCTGTTACGATATCATGATGAAAACCAATGGCCCAGGATATAAGTGTTGTTATGACAACGGCTACAAGAACATTAGGAAGCCTGGGCGATATGCGTTTCAGTCCATACATAATGATAAAAGCAAGCACTGCCATAAAGAATGTGGGCCAATGGGTATAATGAATTGCTGATTTTATAACCCTGTAAATGGTCTCGTAATGGTGCTCTGCCTTGTCTACATACACGCCGAACAGCTTTGATAACTGGGATGATGCAATGATAATGGCTGCAGCGTTGGTGAAACCGTTTACGACCGGATGTGACAGGAAATTAACGAGAATACCCAGCCGCAATATTCCCAGGGATAACTGAAAAATGCCCACAACAAGGGCCAGCAGGATGGCATAGGCTATATATCCTTCGCTGCCTGCGATTGCCAATGGTTCAAGAGATGCGGAAGTCATAAGAGAAACAACCGCCACAGGTCCGGTAGCAAGTTGTCGGCTGGATCCAAACAGGGCCGCAACTATGGGGGGCAGGAATGAGGCATAAAGGCCGTAGTATGCTGGCAGCCCTGCTAATTGTGCATATGCCATGGACTGGGGAATAAGCACGAGAGCCACAGTGATTCCGGCAATAAAATCATTCCGCAAGCTTTCCAGGCTATAATCCGTGAACCAGTCAATAAAAGGAAAGATACGTTTTAACATAATCAGATACCTCTTGATGGATTATATGGCCTTGTTCTTAAAGGTAACAGGAAGATGTTATGTGATTTATTGAAACGGGCTTGTTAAAGTGGCAGAAATGTGGTTACGGGCAGCAATACGGTAAAAGTGGTGCCATATCCTTCTTTGCTGTTTACCAGAATACGTCCACCATGCTTTGTGATTATGCCCTGTGAAACGCTTAATCCAAGACCGGTACCCTTTCCTTTGTCTTTTGTAGTGAAGAAAGGATCAAATATCGAGGGAAGAATATGTTCCGGGATGCCGCTTCCAGAATCAATAATCTTCACCGCTACATAGTTTGGTTCGTCGGCTGGCAACACCATAATCTGGATTCTTCCTCCCTTAGGAGATGCGTTTATGGCATTTATAATGAGGTTCAGAAACACCTGTATCAATTGCTGGCTATCCCCATGAACCTTGGGCAGGTTTTCTGTGGCATGTACCTCTATTTTTATGCCCTCTATCTTGATTTGATTGGCTGCAAGGTCAATAGTTTTCTGGAGTAAATCTTTAAGGTTAAGCGGTTCCATATGAGAGCTGCTTTCCCTCGCAAAATCAAGAAGATTGCCCACAATCTTTTTGGAACGATTTGCCTCATCAACTATATCGGTTATCATCTCTTTGCGGTCATCATCTGACAGGGTGTTGTAATCTTCTAACAACATGTGTGCAGTAATGGTGATATTGTTCAATGGATTATTAAGTTCGTGTGCAATACCTGCGGTGAGAGTTCCTACTGCACGCATTTTATGGGATTGTATGAGGATGGCCTCACGGCGTTCCAATTCCTGAATCATATAATTAAAGGCAAGAGCAAGGTCAGTGAATTCATCCTGAAATCGTTTGGCGGGAGTGATGGGAGTAAAATCACCTGCAGCGATTCGTTGTGAATAGCTTGCAAAGCGTTTGATGCTTTTGAGCAGGAGCCCCCCCATGAAGTAGGCTTCTATCAGCAAAAGTATGAGCAGAAAAACAAGACTGTAAAAATGTATTCTGATGGATAGGGAAAGGGCGTTAGTAACAGAAGTCCTTTCCTTGTCTGCCAATTGTTCTGTCAATGAAACCATTTTATGACCATAGTTCCGTAAGTTCAATTCAATTTGATTTTCATGTTTTTCGTACTCATGTTTTTGGATTTTTCCTTTCTGTTGTATTAAGTTGAGTAATCGCTGCAGTTCATCTTTATATTTTTCAAAATTTTGTATTATCTGATGGACGGCTCCGTTTTTTATCCTGTTTGAGTTCTTGATATGCGAGTTAATGATATCTTCTGCCTTGTATATATTTTCAAGTGCATCCTTCAGATTTGTGCCATACAGGAAGAAATTTTTCTCAAATCTGCGGGTCTGCTGTATCTCCATCAGGAACTCGTTAACCGTTTCCATGAACTGGAGTTTGTTTTTTACTTGATATGTGGTAATTATCAGAATTGCTGCTATGACAACGACAAAAAGGAAGGCTATAAAAAAAGACAGGAAAAGCTGCCACCGTACGCTGAAACGTTTTCGGGATAGCAATGCCTTGCGGGCATGTTCTATCGCCTGAAGTTTGTTTTGCGTGTTTTCAGCAGAGTGCTCGGTAAACGGATAATCTGTCTCAGTTTTGGGAGGAGGTATATTGTTATCCTCCTTCATGTCTGGAGATGCTGTATGGTTATCCATTTTTGGTTCCAGTTGTTGTTTCAAAATTGATATCAGACCCAAGGGCCTTTGCTGCTCTGTCTATGACTTCTCTTAGGTCATTGGGAGTGAAGGGTTTTGCAATGAAATCAAATGCCCCCCTTTCCATTGCTTCACGGGCAACGGACATCATGGCATAACCGGTAATCATTATCACTTTTGTATGTTGAGATTTTTTTACAACCCGGTCAAGAACCTGCAACCCATCTATTTCGTCCATACGAATGTCTGTTACAACAATGTCAAATTTTTTTTGATCGATTCTGTCCAATGCCTCCTTCGGATCCTGGAACACCTCTACGTTACATCCTATTTTTGTCAAAGCAGGCTTAAGTCTTTTACCTACTATGGGTTCATCATCCAGAATCAGGACCTCTAATTTGTCAGACATGGTTTCCTCCTTTTTTCATTTTTTCTCAGATTTTGCCGGGATGCCTGCCCTTTTTTGGTTATACCTGTGTTTTAAATGATTATGTTTTCATAACCTTATCGGAATGTTTCAATGGCCTGTCTGAGCATATCGTTGATAATATGGACCTCGACATAGTTAACACCGGCCATGTTTCCCACCATCTCTTTAATAATCCGTGTCTTTTTTTGTTTTTCACGCTTTAATGCCTTGATTTCAATTACTACCGTTCCATTGGTGGCATTTACCCTTACATCCGGAAACCGTTTTAACAATACTGCTTTTACTCTGCTTGCCAATTCCCTGTCATGAAGACATCTTATGGAATATGTCATGGGCTGGAATTTCCTGTAGGTGCTTGCTTTTGCAATCATGTCCACTGCCTCTTTATCATCGATTTGACTGAGATTGATTACAAGGTCATAACGTGATAAATCAGTCTCATCGATGTTGAATGCACTTAGGGACCATTTCTTGCGCAATTCTTTCTGCTGCTTGACTATGTTATAGGCTTTTTCAACAGATATTCCCTCTTTTGATGCTATCTCCCTGGCCATCTTTTCTGGGTCCATCAGTATTCGAACTTTCATAACATGTGAAACCCCCAGGACATACAAATGTGCTGCAAGTCCGTGGCAGATCACTTTATCATCCAACAGTTCCTTCAGTGTGCCTTCCTGAATATATACCAGGTATTGATGCCATGTCTTGGATGAGAAGCCAAACAATGATGGCATTTCATCCAGAGCCTTTAGCAACTTGCTTTCTGTGATATCATGCCGTTTTGCTATTTCCCCTAATATATCCCTGTCTACATATTTGTAATCGAGGTTATCCGCCGTCTTTTTTGCTATCTCTTTTCCCTTTTCGTAAGAATCTGATAAGAAAATTATAATAGGCATTGTTTTATCCTTGTGTTTTGAAATAGTCCGTTATTTGTTCACCTGTTGAAATTAGATATATCCTTAACAAGTATGAATGTTTCTTTGAGTTATGGGACATTGAAAACAAGTTGCTTGAACTCAGCGGTTTCTTTTACAAAAATGAATATCGGCAATGCCCATTTGTATGTTTCCCTGTAAGGACCCATGAATTTTGGGTGCAAACCGGATCAACCTGGAGTATCACTGCTGTTTTAAAGATCGTTTGAAGGGGAGATGTACAGGGTTAAATTGCCTCAGGAGGAGCCTTCGTGCCTGCATGGACTTCTATATTGTTGATTCCATGTATTTTTTCCTTAAGGGGAGCAAGGTCCTTTTTGACAGATTTTGCGATTCGTTCATCTCCTTTAATATAAACAATAACATTGCCGTATTCGCATTTGACCATAACAGAAGGAAATCTTTCCACGAGAGATACCTTTATTTCAGAGGCTATTGAAAGATCTTCCAGTTTGCGCTGTGAAAGTTCAGTCTGTTTAAACTGATCCAGAGCTGCAGCCTTGCATATAAAATCAACTGCATCGTCCACTGTTAATCTTTTTATCCTGAGAGTAAGGTCGTACAGAGAGCTGTCCCATGGGTCCACTCCATACAGGGTTTTTGTCCACTTGCGTCGTTCAAGATCATCCTTGAGCAGGATCTCAAGAGCCTTTTCACGTGTTAGCTGTCGCATCTGCATTTCTGTGGCAAGGCGGTCTTCTATTGTTGAGGTGATTCTTACCTTAAGGATATTAGGGATTCCGGGCAGCAGCAGGTGCCCTGCCAAACCGTGATATACAACATTATCGTTTTTTACCCGTTGCACAAGTGCGTTTCTGATATAGGCGATAAATGTCTGTTTGCTGCGATTGAAACGGTCCAGTATGGAAGGGGCATCATGTATGGCATGAATGAGCTTTATTTCAGGGATGTTGAATTGTTTGCTTGCGTTAAGCAGTATTTCTCTGCTGATACAGTCATAGCCCAGTCTTGCTGCTACTTTTTCTGCAACTTCCTTTCCTCTGCTGTAGGAACCACGGGATATGGTTATTATTGGCATAGTTGATCTCCTTATAGATACTTTGTGAGATAGATTGTTTGAGTCTGTCGGTATTGCTTGCAAAAACAATTTACAAATTTCCCAAAGCGGGAAAGTTGATATGTTTATACATCAGGCCTGGTCTTGTTTGGATTAGGCAACTCATCAAAGATACTTTGATAAACGATATTGTAATGACCAGTGAATTTATGTCTCATGGCAGTGGACAGGTTATTCAGCAAAAAACGGTATCAAGCCCTGCCCAATAGGGTCTTTCAAAAGGTTCCTGTTTCAAACTCCGTAAACAAGATAAATCATGCCTATCATAACTGCAATAAATACGATACTGATAACAAAACCTGCCTTCATGAAATCCCTGCTGCTGTATCGGCCTGGTCCCATATACAGGGCATTGACCTGGTGGGTGGGAAGCATGAAGGAGTTACTGGTAGCAAGGCCTACTACCAAAGCGGCCATTCTCGGGTCTGTATGAGCGGCAATAGCCATATTGACGACAAGGGGTACAAGAAGGACAGTGGCCCCCACATTGGAGATTACCAGGGTAAAAATTGTTGACAGTATTCCTATCACGGTAAGAAGCACAATAGGCTGAACAGTGCCGATGGCATTCAGTATGGTGTGGGCTATCCAGGATGCCGCTCCTGTCTTTTCAGTAGCAATCCCGAGGGGTATCAGGCCTGCAAGCAGAAAGATTGTACGCCAGTCTACGGATTGATATGCTTCGTCTATGTCCAACACACGTGTTATTATCATGCCTAATGCGCCTGTCATAAGGCTTACTGATAACTGGATCTTGAACAGCATGATCATTGTCAATGCTATTGCAAGCCACAGTCCGGCAAATGCGGCCTTCTCAGGACGCATAAGTTCTACGTCCACAGGTGTTGTGAAAAGAAGAATCTTTTCTTCCTGCAGGACCTTGAGATCTTTCCATGTGCCATATATGAGTATGGCGTCTCCAACTTCCAGGGGCATATTCTCGGTCTCTGCCCTGTAAATTTCATCCTGTCTGTAGATAACTAAGGCTGTAACGCGAAAACGGGTTTGCAGGCTGATTTGATTAAGGGTTTTTCCGATGAGGGGAGAACGGGGTCCTACAACGGCTTCCACTGTGCCGCATGATTCATCTGACAGGTCATCCTTGAAAACCTCTATCTGGTCTTTGAGGATCATGCCCTCGTTTTCTGCCATATGTTTGACGTCCTGTTCCTCCCCATAAACCGCAATATCCACATCTGAAAAAACCCGGGTATCAGGTCCGGGTGAAATAATTTTCAAATCCGGTGGTTCGGTGACTGCAACTATGTTTACGAGGTAGTGACGTTTCAGGTCCCCAACTGTTATTGGATCACGGTAATGATCAAAATCCGGAGGGGTATGCAATTCATATGCCTTTCCCGCGGTCTCTGTAAGGGAGGATTTATGTGAGGATGTGTCTTCGTCAGTGTCTGCAGGTCCTTCTGGCAGAATAAAACGTCCAAACAGAATAAAGCATGCAATTCCACTTGTTACAAGCGCTAATCCGATAGGAGTAACGTCAAACAATCCGAATGGCTTGAGATTGAAGGGAGCCAGCAGATCATTCAGAAGGATAAGAGGGCTGCATCCAACAAGAGTAATGGTGCCACCGAGAATCGCTGAAAAACCGATAGGCATCAAGAGCTTGCTTATTGGAATCTTGAGAGATTTGCTGATTCTCTGTATGGCAGGAAGAAAGAGGGCCGCGGCCCCTATGTTTTGCATAAAACTTGAAATAGTGGCAACTGTAAGAGAAATTGCAATAATAACACGTGATTCACTTTTTCCGGCAATCCTTACAATCGGTTTTACCATGCGGTTTATAATGCCTGTTTTGTCCAGGCCTGCTCCAATGATAATTACAGCAATAATGGAAATTACGGCATTACTGCTGAAGCCCACAAATGCCTCTTTGGGTGTAACGAGATGCAACAGGGGTAGGGCCACCATCATTATGATAGCTACAACATCGACTCGTACCCATTCTACGATGAACAGAAATACTGCCAGTGCTATCATAACTAATACTAAGATTATTTGCGGCGTTAATTGTTCCATATTTGCCTCATTCTGTATGATTGGTAAGATACAGTTCAGGATATTCCCGAGATCTGTTTTTTATTTTGTTTGAGAACCTTACTGTTTACTGTAAATAACGGACATTCCAGTATATTGATTACTTTTTGCACCCAATGTCTTTGTGCGGTATGATTTTTGACAGGTAGGTTTTTGCTGCTGCCCCATATGATACTTTGGAAAGGCTGTTTTTCTGCAAGAAATTTTACCAGCTCTTCTGCAGGATCACCTACTTTCAGGGCCGCACTTACAGTAATGCCGTGTTCTATGAACTGGGTAAACATGGTGCCCAATTTTTTGCCTATTCGTTCTTCTATGTGCATTACAGCATCTCTTTTAGATGCAAGAAATGAATTGTCAAAAAAGGTCATTTGTATAAGCATAAGAAGAGTTACTTCAGCATCCATGCGTATGGCAAGTTCCTGTGCATATGTGACAGCCTCATCACAGATCTTTTCATTTTCAAAAATAACAAGGATATTGTGAAACATAACTCCTCATCTGTATGGTCAGTATTGTTAAGCTTTGACTGGAATACTGCCAAAACAGCTTCTGTTTTGGCAATATCAGTTTTGCATGTTTTGTATGTAAGGATAAGCATGTTTCTTGGAATCAGGGGAATGCAGATATTGTGTATGGTTTTGTGTTGACTTGAGCAATTACTGTGCCAGTAATGCATGAACGATCATTAAGCGTAATTATCTGTTTCTATTGCTAAAATTTGCTGACATCATTAAGGTATGCGGGGCAGGCATGGTTGTGAATCCAACGATATGCAGGGTTATGTGTGGTAACTGATTGTTTTTAATATTGAAAACAATATGATGCAAAATAAAACATATGTGTTGCATAACCGTACGTTTGATGCTTCTCTGTAACAGATCTTGATTCTGTTATCGAATATCTTCTTTCTTTCTGTTGTGTTGAGCTGTTCTGCAGAGGCTGCAGTCAAATATGTTTCAGCAGGAAGGCCAGTGTGTTTTAACGAGGTTTTTAATCTCATCATTTCTGGATTTGAACGATATTGGAGATTTTGTGAGGAGCGTAAAATATGGAGGATTGCATCGGAAGGTCACTGTAAACCGTACTTTTTCATTTTGCGCCATAGAGATGAACGGTCAATTCCCAATATTTCAGATGCCTTGGTCTTTATTCCTCCTGTAACAGAGAGAACATGAGCAATATAGTCCCTTTCCATTTCTTCCAGGGTTAACAGATTTGTCCTCCGTTTCTTGTATGAATGCACTTTCAGACCTATTATATCAGGAGGCAGATCCCTTTTGTGAATAGTTTTGCCAGTACATATTGCAATTGCACGTTCTATGATATTTTCAAGCTCCCTGATATTCCCTGGAAAAGCGTAGTCTTTTAATACATCCATGGCATTTTGGGAGATTGATTTAACTTCTTTTTTCATACGAAAAGCAATCTTTTTAATCAGATAGTAAGTCAGAACAGGTATATCTTCGGGACGTTCTCTTAAAGGTGGCAGGACAATGTTAACCACATTAAGACGGTAATACAGGTCTCTTCTGAATATTCCGGCCTTTACAGATGCTTCCATGTCCTGTGCTGTTGCTGTTACGATCCTGATATCGAGCTCTATTGTTTTTGTGCCTCCAACACGGAACAGTTCTCTTTCCTGGATTACACGCAGAAGCTTTGTCTGCATGGAAAATGGCATATCGCCTATTTCATCCAGGAACAATGTTCCTCCATTGGCTGTTTCTATCAAACCGGGCTTGACATTTTGTGCGCCGGTAAATGCCTCTTTTTCATGTCCAAAAAGCTCGTTTGCTATCAGTTCTTCGCTTAAGGCGCCACAGTTAAATGCCACAAAGCTTTTGCTGGCTCTTGAACTGTAGCAATGGATGGCACGGGCAGCCAGCTCCTTTCCTGTCCCTGATTCGCCGGTAATGATTATGTTGCATTCAGAAGGTGCTATCCGACGGATAATGTTTCCTATCTGAAGGATTTTGGGGCTTATGCCTATCATTACAGGTCGTGTATTATCATCTATATGGTCATGAGTCCCGAAGGGATTTTTTGTGAACAGCAGGCTTTGCTGAAGGGCCTCTTCTATTAATTTGATGATCCGGTTAGGAGAAAAGGGTTTGGGAAGGTAATAGAATGCGCCGTGCTTGGTGATTTCCACCGCCTCTTTTAAGGTGGGGGAACTGGTGGTCAGTATTACCTCGATGTCTGGAACTATTTGTTTTGCTTTGTCCAGTAAGACAGTACCATTCATATATGGCATTGTCATGTCGCTGATAATGAGATCGCAGCCATGGTTTTTCAGACGGGTCAGTGCTCTTGCAGGGTTTGTAAATGTTGAAACCCTGTGCCCTGCCTTTTCTGTTATACGTCTGAGGTTTTTGATGATTACAGGGTCATTATCAATAACAAATATATGTGCTTTTCTGTTTGGGCCGTGCTGATGTGTGTGATCTGCATTCGTGACCATATGCACTGTATTTTATTTATTATAATCCGGTACAGCCGGATTCAATGTGTTTTGTTTTTTTGCGTTCTGCGAGAAAAGATACTGTCAGGACAGCAAGAAGACCTAACATCATTAAAAACAGGGCTGATTTCACCTCTGTATCAAATGATGACGGCAGGACATTAACCTGTATGTTTTCAAGTATGTCTCTGGGCAAGTGCTTTATTCCTTCGCATGTTTGTTTCCATGGCCAGACCTTTTTTAATGAGCCTATCATGAAACCGGTCAGGGTGGCCACGATTATATCGTGGTATCTGTTGAACATCAAGTTCAGAAAACGGACAAACAGGACAATGCCGCAACATGCCCCGGATGCAACAAAAAACAGGGTAATAAAATCCCTGTGGTTTACTGCAGCAAGGACATATTGATATTTACCGAGGATGACGAGAATAAAGGATCCTGATATTCCGGGAAGAATCATTGCGCATATGGCTATGGCTCCTGACAGAAACAGAGACCATGGTGTGTTAGGCGTAGATACGGGCATTATGCCTACAATAGTATATGCAGCAGCAGTGCCTGATATCATGGAAATAAAAACAGGTAAATTCCATTTGTCAATCTGCCGTACCACTGTAAAAACAGATCCGATAATCAGCCCGAAAAAGAAAGACCATATGAAGACAGGTCTGTTTATGAGAAGCCAGTTCAGAATTTTTGCAAGGGAAAATATGGCACATATGATACCGCTCAATATGGACAAGAGAAATTTCCATTGAACATGTTTGCAAAAGGATGATAGTCTGAGATGCAGTAAGTGTCGTAGTGCATGTATGTCAAAGGATTTGATGGCCCTGAGCAGGTCTTCATATATCCCCAGGATAAATGCCATTGTTCCTCCGGAAACCCCGGGCACCACGTCGGAAGCGCCCATGCAGAATCCTTTGAATGCCAGGAGTATGTATTGAAAAAAAACGGTTTTCATTTTATGCCTTTTTTGCTGTGAAAATATATACGGGCCATGTTTTGCAAAATATGTTTTTTTGAGTTGCTTCATTGGGATATTATCCGAAGATCTGTTTTTTGTCTGTAATAATTTTTCAAGATCCATTACATTGGTTTTCATTCATAATATGGCCTTTTTGCACAATCCCGGTGTCAATCTGCGGGATTCCTTGATTCCCTTGGTTTTCTCCTGAAAGTCTTATTTATGGATTGAAAACCGGATAGTGACCGGAATCTGTTTCTGGATGATCGCTGAATAGATATTGAATGTGTCCTGCGCTGCGGGCCTGTGTGTTTTTGTTGATGGTATAAGATGCGTATGTTTTTTGTTCGAACAATATCTTTTTGTCTGTTTTTTTTTCTGTGTGTCTTATCACAGGGTCTTGCACTTGATGTTGCGGATTGTCTTAGTCTTCGAGAGGCCTTTTGCAAGGCCATGGAAAACAATCCTCTTATCCTGCAGGCAAGGGCTGCACAAGATAAGGCCCGTGCCAATGTTGACAAGTCTGTAAGTGCCTTTTTCCCAAGGCTTGATCTTGAGTCAGGTTATCTCAGATCCAACAATCCTGTGTCCTCTTTTTCTTCAAAACTTAATCAAGCGGATTTCAAAGCGGACGATTTTGCTCTTAACAATCTTAACCATCCGGATTTCCTGAATGAATGGCAGAGCAGGCTTGTTTTTACGCAGCCTGTTTTCAACCAGGGGAAGGAATATATAACCTACAAGACTTCAGTATTGAAACAGAAGATATCTGACCTTGGTTTTAAAGGCACAAGTGAAACAGTGCTTTTTATGGTAGAACAGGCATATTGCCAGGCCCTCCTTGCGAAGGATAATGTTGGTGTATTGGAGGCCATGTACAGAACAGCCATTGCCCATGAAAAACTTTCAAAAGAACGCTATAGAGCGGGTCTTGTCCTTAAATCGGATGTTATGTCTGCAATGGTCAGAAAGGCATCTACAGAAAAACAGCTATATCAGGCACGCATGAATCTGAGGATTGCCATGGCAACCCTTAACAGGATTATGGGGATAAACCAGCAGAAAAAATGGAAACTTGTTCCTGTAAACAATGAGCACATGATCGAAGGGAATCTGTCTTTGTGGATTGACAGGGCCAAAAGATTCAGACCGGAGTTTCTTGTCGTAAAAAATGAGGTTCGTATTGCCAAATACCAACATCATCAGGCCATGGCAAAATTTTTGCCATCTTTCAATCTTAAGGGTATTTACGAGACAGACAGGAAAGATCTTTTTGACAAGGGAGGTGATTCCTGGACTTTTATGGCCACCATGTCTGTTAATCTGTTTAACAGTTTTGCTGACAAGGCATCTGTTTCTGCAGCCAAATTTGAGACAGAGAAAAAGCTCGCAAAGCTCAGGGACGTGGAGGCATCCATAGAATTGGAGGTAAGAAAGGCCTATTACCAATTCGGAACTGCAAAACAACAGTTGCGGGTAGCCACAAAGGCATTGGAGCAGGCCCTTGAGAGTCAGCGTATATTACAGAGGCGTTATAAAAATGGACTTGCACTGATGGTGGAACTCCTTTCTGCAGATGCAGCTGTTCTTGAAACCGGTCTTGCCAAGGCACGTTCCAGATTTGATGCCAGAATCGCATGGTCTGCATTAAAGTGGAAATCAGGTATACTGGGCAGGGATATGGTTGCTTCCCATCCATAAATGGAATTGCCTGTTCGGGATCAGTGCTTGTAAAAATTTCAGATACAGGAACACATGGGGGTCTTTTGGGAAGTGCATGGTCTGCTGTTTCGGTGTGTGATGCAGACAGATGTTGTGGTTAAACAAAAGATGTCTTTTTTTAAAAAGGATTTTGTTCTGATGAGGGCAACATGCATATGTACCGTTTGACATTTCTCCTTGTTTCGGTCTGTTTCTTTTTTGTTTTGACATGTGGATGCGACCGCAAGAATTCAGAAGATAACAGTGCTGCCTTGTCTGGTATAGTCGCTCAGGTTGTTACGGTTCATCCTGTCAGGCTTCCGGATGTCCGTTATTTTCCAGGACATGTTCGTTCCAAAAGTCGTGTTACGCTTGCTGCAAAAATACCTGGATATGTGAAAAAGGTCTATGTTCACATAGGTGATGTCGTAAAAAAAGGAACTCTTTTGGTACGTATGGATGAGACAGACATCCGGTCCAGAGTCAGGGCTGTCATCTTTGCAATAAATGCCTCAAGGTCCAGGCTTCGTGCCCTGTCTGCCAGGCTTGAATATGACAGGATGAATTTCAGCAGATTTCAGAAACTCTATGCCGGGGAATCTGCAACAAAAGATGAACTTGACAGGGCGCGTACTGCGTATATTGCCCGTAAAAACCGGGTACATGCAGTAAAGGCTGAAATTTTAACCCTGAAGGCCAGACTGCGTGAGGCAAGAAACCAGCTTTCGTATGTTGAGATAAGGTCGCCGGTTGATGGAGAGATATCTTATAGGCGAGTGGATCCTGGCACATATGTAAATACAGGGGATTCTCTTGTTGGTGTTAACGGAACAGGCCAGGGCTACTGGTTTGAGGCCGAGATAGACAACAGCCTTGTAAACCGGTTGATTCCGGGGGATGTTGTTACAGTATTTATTCCTGTTCTTGGGATTGTCAGAAAGGTCCCTGTTGCTCATGTGCAATCCTCTTCCAAGACCGTTACCCGTACATTTACCATACTTGCCGATCTTGGCAATATGGCAGGTGTAAGGCCAGGCCTTTTTGGAAGAGTTTTTGTAGGGGTTGGGGAAAAAGATTATATTACAGTCCCTGCAAGGGTTATTATCTCCCGGAGCGGGATAAGAGGTGTTTACGTGGTAGATAACTCCCGGATAATTCATTGGAGAATTGTAAAGACCGGCAGGGTGTGGAAAAAATATGAAAAAGGCTATCTGCCGTTTTTTTCAGACATGGGTCAGGCTACAGAGAAAAACAACCTTGTTGTAACTGTTTTAAGTGGTCTTGTTTCCGGAGACAGGGTGATTTCATCAAACCTGCTCTCTGTTAGAGAGGGAATCAGACTTGAACAACCATGACAAAACCGGGCATGGTCCTGAGATTCATCATGGCAGCTTTTTTACAGGGGTAATAAGGTTTTTTGTTGATTCCAAACTTACCCCTCTTATAATTATTGCTTCCCTTCTTCTTGGTGCATTTGCCATATATTTCACCCCTAATGAAGAAGAGCCGCAGATAATTGTGCCTATGATAGATGTTATGGTCCGTATGCCAGGGGCCTCACCGAGAGAGATCGAGCAACGGGTGATTGGGCCTATGGAGCGGCTGCTGTGGGAGATTCCAGGTGTTGAGTATGTCTATTCAACTGCAATGCCGGGAAGGGCCATTTCAATAGTACGTTTTTTTGTAGGACAGGATACGGAAAACAGCCTGATAAAGACCTATGATAAACTTTATTCTCATTTTGACTGGATACCTCCGGGGTGTAGCAGACCCCTTCTGAAAAAGCACTCGATTGATGATGTTCCAATACTTGCCCTTACACTGTGGGGAGATGGTTATGATGCCTCTCAGCTCAGGGAAATAGCGGCAGGACTGGCGGATGAGATCAAACAGATTCAGGGTATAAGCGGCACATATATATATGGAGGTCTCAGGCGGCAGATCAGAGTCAATCTTCGTGAAAATGCCTTAAACAGCCTGGGCCTTGATGCTGAGGATGTTGTTGATGCCTTGGTATCACAAAATCAGGCATCGTGGATATCAGACATAAACAGAAACAACATGGCCTTTTCCCTGAGGTTGGATAATTTTTTTTCTTCGGTTCAGGATGTGGCCTCTGTTGTTGTCAAGGTGGTTCAAGGTCACATAGTAAGGCTTGGTCAGATAGCTGATGTTAAGGATTGTCCGGAAGAACCTGAAACCTATGTTATGATAGGAGCCGGCAGGGGCCATAAGGAAAAAAAAGGTATGTCCTTTTGTCCCGGACAGCTCAAGTCTGCTGTAACCATAGCCTTTGCAAAGAGAAAGGGCTGGAATGCAACAGTACTTGCCAATACAATTCTTAAAAAGGTGGCAGTGCTTAAGGGTTTTGTTTTTCCAAAGGACATACACTGTGTTGTAACGAGAAACTACGGTGAGACTGCAAGAGAAAAATCACGGGAACTCCTTGAGCATCTGTTTATTGCCACCATATCAGTGGCCATTCTTATGGCCCTGCTTTTGGGGCTGCGTGCAAGTCTTGTCGTGTTGATCGCAATTCCCTCTACGCTTGCTGTTACGCTTTTTATCTATTACATCCACGGATATACACTGAACAGGGTAACCCTTTTTGCACTTATTTTCTGTATAGGTATTTTGGTTGATGATCCCATAGTGGATGTGGAAAATATTGTTCGTCATCTGAGATTCCCCTCCAGCAAAAACCGGTCTGTAAAAGACGTTATTACCGAGGCGGTAGTGGAAGTCAGAAGTCCTCTTACCCTTGCCACCTTTACTGTTATTTTTGCCATTATTCCCCTTGCATTTGTCAGTGGCCTTATGGGGCCTTATATGAGACCCATGCCTGTAGGGGCATCTGTGGCCATGTTTCTGTCAATGCTCATATCTTTTATGGTAACCCCATGGAGTGCCTATCATATTCTCGGTAGCGCTAATGAGCATAAGGAGGATAAGGATTCATGGCTTGACCGCATTTACCGGGGGACAATGAAACATCTTATAGAAAATGTGTGGCAGAGATGGACCTTTTTCCTCTTTGTTGCCATACTCTTTGTTGTTTCATGTTCCCTCATATACTTTAAGGTGGTCAGGGTCAAAATGCTTCCTTTCGACAACAAGAGTGAATTCCAGGTAATAATTGATATGCCGGAAGGGACATCTCTTGAAGAAACTGCAAAGGTTGCACAGGCGTTGGGTAATGTGTTGTCCGGACAAAGAGATGTCGTTGACTATGAGCTGTATGTCGGGATATCTGCCCCATTTAACTTTAACGGGCTGGTCCGTCATTATTATATGAGAAGGGGGCCCAATGTGGCAGATATCCAGGTAAATCTGCTGCCAAAAAATTTGCGAAAAGACCAGAGCCATTCAATTGTCAAGAGATTAAGGCCATTGCTTCAGGCGGTTGCCTCCCGTTTCGGGGCAAATATAAAGGTAACGGAGATTCCTCCTGGTCCACCGGTTCTCCAGACTCTTGTTGTTGAGGTATACGGTCCGGATTATGAAAGACAGATACAGATTGCAGAAAAAATAAAAGATATTTTCAGGAATACTAAAGGGATAGTTGATGTAGACTGGTATATGACTGATCCACAGCCGGAATACAGGGTTGTGGTAGAAAAAGACAGGGCTGCCCAGGTCGGGGTGTCTCCAAAGAGAGTGCTTCAGGTACTCCAGACTTCCATGGCAGGAACCAGGGCCGGGCTTCTTCATGTTGCTGACCATAAGGAAGATGTTCCTGTTATAGTAAGGTTGCCGCTGTATGACAGAACCGGAAAACCTGATCTTGAGTCTGTCAAGGTCCGATCTGTAAATGGCAATATGGTGTCTCTGTCGGAGATTGCCCGTATAGACAGGGCTGTCGTGGATCATCCCATATATCATAAAAATCTGAAGCCAGTAGTTTATGTTACAGGAGATGTATCAGGAAAAGAGGAAAGTCCGGTATATGCGATTCTTAAGGTAAACAAGGCATTGCGTGAGTTGAGAACTCCTGCCGGAAACAAGGGGATAAGGATCTGGTATACAACACAGCCCTTTTCTTCTTCGGAATGGGCAGTAAAGTGGGATGGAGAATGGCAGGTTACCTATGAGGTTTTCAGAGATATGGGCATTGCCTTTGCAGTTGTTATGATTTTGATATTTGTTCTTGTTGTGGGATGGTTCAGGTCTTACTCTGTTCCTCTTGTAATCCTTGCACCTATTCCACTGTCCCTTATTGGAATAATTCCTGCTCATGCAGTTATGAACGCCTTTTTTACCGCTACATCCATGATAGGTTTTATAGCAGGTGCGGGAATTGTTGTCAGAAATTCCATAATTCTTGCAGACTTTGTCGAACTTCGTATTGCAGAAGGCATGCCTGTGGATGAAGCTGTTATTGATGCCGGTACCGTGAGGTTCAGGCCAATGCTGCTTACGTCTTCAGCCGTTGTGGTAGGTTCGTTCGTAATCCTTTTTGATCCTATCTTTCAGGGGCTTGCCATTTCACTTATGGCCGGTGAAGTGGCAGCTACCATATTTTCCAGAATCGTGGTTCCTGTACTTTACTATCTGGATCACAGAATGAAAAAAGAGGGACGCATTGTTTGGTAGGCTGCCATGAAGATTGTCCTAG
>Ga0256914_1000267_pt1 | contig 50508 bp, 62 predicted proteins | sample HulkmetaG_FD_191571 | JGI IMG/M metagenome (GOLD analysis project Ga0256914, IMG submission 191571) | Hydrothermal chimney microbial communities from Main Endeavour vent field at the Juan de Fuca Ridge, Pacific Ocean - Hulk | ecosystem: Environmental > Aquatic > Marine > Hydrothermal vents ...
CGTAAACTTCGGAAGCCGCGATTTCCGATATTGTCTTCTCGTATCCGTTAAGGGTGACGACTATTAGGGAATCGCTACCGAATTCGGTGACTATCCTCCTTACTATACCCCTCCCCCTGTATCCGGCTACCTCTACCACGTTACCCTTGAGCCGGGATTTTATAAACCGACCGTACTCGAGCCTCACCCTCACCGCACCAATACGGTAGGCTCGAAATATTTAAACATTTCTCCTTATATTAAAATTAAGAACGAGAATTTTTGACGATCTGTTAGTTAAAAATTTTAACTTAACTTAAATCTTTTTCGTTACGGACAATATTTGTCTAACAGGTTAGACGAATTTCGTTGCGAACAAACTTATTATCGGGCGGTTTCGATCGAAGTTTATGATAGTCCAGCTTGAAGATCCCGACGTAAGGGATTTCGTGAAGTCGCTCGTTAGATGTTACGAGATGGAGTTTTCGAAGATCTTCGGAGACGTGTATCTCGCCTACGACATGCTTCTGGAATACTACTCCAACTTGAGGGACAGGAGGGGGATATTCGTATCCAAAGCGAGGGAGAGGGTCGTCGGGTTGGTGGAGATATGGGTTAAGGAGATAAGGAGGGAAAAGCTCCCCCTCTCGAATTTTCTCAAATCCTTCGGACTTCTGAACGGTTTGAAGGCTCGACTGCTCCTTTCCTTCTTCGACAAAAGACCCAAGAGGGACGAGGCATACGTAAGACACCTCTGCCTCCATCCGGACGTTAGGTTGGAGTTCGGAGAGGGTCTCGTGGACAAGGCCATAGAGTTCGCGAAGGATTTGGGGAAGAAGAGGATCAGCGTTTGGCTGCCCGTAGAGAGCGATTTCGTGGACATTTGCGTGGATAGGGGGTTCGAGATAAAAAGGATGCTCGACAGCAAGTACGCGGAGAAGTACTTCGGTAGGAGGTATTACTACCTTCTCGTAAAATCCCTATAGCAGGGCTTCGATTATATCTCCAACTATCGTGCCCAAGACGAAGGGTATCGCTATGAGAAGGACGAAGATTACGAAGCTCAGAACGGAGACGCCGAGAAAGAGGAATCCCAAGAATCCCGGGAGGAACAGAGCGACTATCAATCCGAACACGATTCCAATCAGGATCCCGATCCCTATCGCCTTCCTTATCATTCCGAACCTGTTCTCCTTTCCGGGATGCAACAGACCGTAAACAACACCGAGAACGAATGAGATCACCGCCAAGTTGGGAAACGGCATGAAAACCCAGAGTAGCTCACCTCTCAACATCGATCACCTCATCGGACGCCTTGATGAGTCTGTTCATAACCGCTTTGGCGAGACCCCGTCCCCTTATTCCCTCCACTATCCCCACGTCCACCTCCTCGAACCTCCTAAGCACGTCGAAAACCTTCTTGGCGTATTCCCTCACGTCCTCTCCCATCTCCAACACCAAATCCGCTTCGACGTCCTCGATCCTTCTGAGGGCGACGCCGACCTTAAGCCCTCTCCCCCTCAACTCGTAAACGAGTTCCCGAATCCTACCGAGCACCTCTTCCCTCGAATCCCCGAACACGACTACGACCTTCGATCTTGGCTTGTAATGAGCGTACTTCATGCTGGGAGCCTCGACGACTTCCACTTCCCCCAACACCTCCTCTATGTCCTCAACGGGAATCGCCCCGAGCCTTAGAATCTTGGGCTTCTCCGTCACGTCGACGACCGTGGACTCTATCCCTATACCCGTCTCCCCCCCATCCACGAGCAGATCTATCTTACCTTCGAAATCCTGAAGCACGTGCTCGGCCTTCGTAGGTGACGGCCTTCCGGAGACGTTTGCGGATGGTGTGGCCAAGGGAACTCCCGCGAACTCGACTATCTTTAAGGCTATCGGATGATCGGGCATCCTGACTGCCACCTTTCCCGTGCCCGCGGTTACGATCTTCGGCACGTCCCGCTTGGCCTTCATGACAACGGTTATGGGGCCGGGGAAGAACTCCTCCATGAGCTTTCTCGCCATCTCGTTCACGTAACCCAACGACTTCGCCTGATCGACGCTGGAAACGAGCACGGAAACCGGATTGTCGGGAGGTCTCCTCTTCACCTCAAACAACCTCTTAACCGCTCCTTCGTCGAACGCGTTGGTTCCCAAACCGTAAACGGTTTCGGTGGGAAAGGCGACGAGACCCCCCCTCCTCGCCACCTCCGCAGCCCTTTTCAATTCCTCCACGCTGGGATTGGAAGGATCGATCCTGATTACGAGCGTTCTCACGCTTTTATCTTCGCCGAAGCTGTTTTTAAGAGCTTTGCAAATACTTAAACGTTTCTACGTAGAAAAGTTTAGATTTTAAACTATCGGTTCGGTGTGTTGTGATTAAAAAATAAATTATTTTTAAAATAATAAAATTCTATGCTTTTCTTGCAACGAGAACGGTGTCTATAAGTATCTGTCCCGTCGGATTGTACTTTACAATCACTCTCACTCGATCTCCCGGATATATGGGTTTTCCATGAACGTTAATCTCAAGGAGACTACCGTTTTTAATAGATATATCGTTGGTAGGAATGTTCCACGTCCACGAATTGGACGCGTTCATGTCCTTAATTACAACGTTAACATCACTAGGATTGTTCAGCGCATTGGCATCCGATCCAACTATTACAAACGTCATAGTCCAATTATGAGCGGTGACGTTCGTTATTTGAAGGGTACCTTCACTAAGTTGAATGTCGAGAGGCTTGCTCGGCGGTTTGAAGCCTCCCAAGTAACCCATAACTATCGCCGCGATGACGATAGTTGCCGCGACCATCAGTATAACGCCGATAACCGGAGACACTGCCTTCCTACTCTTCCAAAAACACCCTGCCACCCTCACGATTAACCGTTTGGTAGAGAAAACTTATAAGTTTTTTCGTTTTTATCATCATCATATAAATTCGATTTTCCAACTGTCATTCGAACCTAATTTTTCACTTAAAGAATCTATCTAAAAGCTTTTTCTTATCCATCAACGCTCCCATCCCTTCCCTGAGCATCCTCTCCGCCATCTCCCTCGAAAGCTTTAAGGTTCCTACGAGTAAGTCAGTGGCCTTCTCGTATCCTATCTCTTTTAGAGCCTTTACCGCCTCAAGCCTAACGTCCAGACTTTCGTCCTCCTTAACGACCTTGATCAACGGTTCGGTCGCCTTAGAATCCCTTATTTTCCCCAGAGCCCTAACCGCCTCAACCCTAACCCCAACATCAGCATCTCCAAGCGCTTCGATCAAAGCATCCACAGCCTCCTTAGCTCCGAGCTCTCCCAAAGCCTTTGCGGCTTTTCTCCTGATAGATACGTCCTTATGCCTTAAGGCCTTGATCAAACCGTTTACATCACCCCTCTCCTTCATCTTATCCACGTTCGGCTTGAAGAACATGATATACGGTTAGTTCCCAATCCAGATAAGCTTTGTCGTTAAAGGTTTTAATCTATCCTACCGAACATAGATCGTGAAGCTCGTCGCCGTATCCGTTTACGGCCTCGACAAACCGGGAATAATCCACGGCATTTCGGAGGTCTTAGCGGAGAACGACGTGAACATCGTGGACATAGAGCAGAACGTCCTTCAGGGCATATTCGTCATGTTCATAATAGGGGACGTGGAGAGGTGCAAAGTTTCGATAGACGAACTCAGGAGACGGCTTGAGGAAAGAGGAAAGGAGTTGGGCGTTCACGTTCACCTAACCCCCTTCGTCAGACCGGAAAGAAAGGAAAAGAATCTCTACGTGATAACCGTGCTGGGCAAGGACAGGGTGGGGATAGTTAGGGACATAACGAAGATCCTGCTCGAACACGGAGTAAACGTCGAAAGAACGTCGCTCACGGCGAGGGACAAGCTGATATCAATCGAGTTCGTCGTGGACATAGGGAACGCGGATCCCGAGGAGATAAAGAAACGGCTGAAGGAGGAGGTCGAAAGCTACGGCTTGGACGTGGTCATCCAACCGTACTCCATATTCAAGAGGGAGAAGAGGCTGATAGTCTTCGACATGGACTCGACGATCGTCGATGCGGAGATAATAGACGAGCTCGCGAAGGCGGCGGGGGTCGAGGAGGAGGTAAGGGAGATAACGAGGAAGGCCATGGAGGGGAAGTTGGACTACAAACGGGCGCTGTTGGAGAGGGTCAAGCTCCTCAAGGGGTTGCCCGTAGAAGTTCTCGAGAAAATATACAATCAGATAGAGCTTACGGAGGGTGCGAAGGAGCTTATTCAGGCTTTGAAGAGATCGGGATACAAGGTAGCCCTCGTCAGCGGAGGGTTCACGTATTTCACGGAGAAGCTGAAGAAGGAGTTGGGACTCGATTACGCTTTCGGAAACGAACTCGAGATTAAGGACGGGAAGCTTACGGGTAGGATTAAGGGAAGGATAATAGACGCCGAGGAGAAGGCGAGGATAATAGAGGAGCTCGCAAGGAGGGAGGGAATAAGCAAGGAGAACGTGGTGGCCGTCGGGGACGGTGCTAACGACAGGATAATGATAGAGAACGCGGGATTGGGAATAGCCTTCAACGCCAAAAAGGCTCTGAAGGAGGTCGCGGACGGGACGCTTTCCAAGGAGAACTTGATAGGACTGGCGAGCATCCTGAAACTGCCTGAAGAGTTCAAGAAGAGGGTATGATCACGTCGCAAACGTCCTCCACCCCCGCTCTCCTAACGAGCGTCGCCAATAGGTTCTTCGATTTCGCGAAGTTCTTGCGCATGTGGAAGATTACGTAACCCCTCCTACCCCCGAATATCTCGAAACCCCTAACGCTTGCTGAGAACACGGCCAAATCGTTTCTGACCACGAGCGACGCGAAGTGCATCTCTTCGAGCATCGAGGGCTTGGCTATCATGACGTTGTCGGTTCCCAAGAGCCATCGATCGTACTCCGCCAAAATTCCGTAATTCTTGGGATTCGTTAGGCCGAAGAAGGCGTTGGAGCGGATGCAGGACACTATCGGAATTCCCTCGTCCATCGCCATTCTAAGAAACCTATCCCCCGCCATGTTCATGTGAACGAGCAGATCCGGTTCGAGAGCCAAAGCAGCCTCAACGTCTTCGTTATCCCTCTCCCCGGCGTGAATCGCAAAAATCTTACCCTTTCTCCTCGTCATCTCCCTGAGCTCCTCCAAAAACCTCATGTCGTGATCTCTCGTCGAGCTCATTCCGAAACCGATTGCCCTCTCCACGAGCTCCTCCGCCTCCTCAAGATTCGACGGTCTCGCCAACGGCTTACAGATACGAACCTCGTCCGCCCTCTCAAGCAGTTTCAGACCGAAACTCCCTCCCTCCCTGAAGTCGAGGATAGTCGTCGTTCCGCTCTCAAGTGCGATCCCTATCGACCCCCTTATAGCTCTAACAACCTCTTCCTCTCCCGCCTCGCTCAGCACCCTGAACTTGTAACCTCCCGGCCCCACGAGCTCCTCCAGATCGAGAAACGGTGGATCCTTGGCGACGGAATCCCCCAAATGCGTGTGGGCGTTGAAGAAAGTTGGGGAGAAGACGTATTCCGGCTCGCACTCCCTTTCCTCGAACACCACTTCCCCTTCCTCCACGATCAACTCTCCCCTTAAGACATCACCGTCTTCGGTTATCAGAACCCCCCTCACGCACCAACCTTAATTTACTCTAAGTTGAACGTTTCGCATGGGCAAAAGGATAACCCTCACCATGGAGGAGTTCGAGCGGTGGCTTAGGGAGAGGGGTTACGACAAGAGGATGGGTGAGGAGAACTTCAGGATATTCCTTAACATGGGTCTGGCAGGGTTGTTCTTCGTCAACAGCTCCCTACTGATGGGATACATATTCTCCTCCCTCGGGCTGCCTTCAGAAAGGATATCGGACAAGGTGAGGTTCGAGATAGGGAGAAGGGTCAAGTTCGTCCGAGCGGATCGGAACGGGCTCGAGATCGAGATCGGATGAGTCCCAAGTCCATGCCTATCTCGAACCAAGCCCACGCCCAGACAACGCACTCGAACGCTCTGATCAAATCTCCCTTAGATAGGAAGTATTTTGAATCCGACAGGTACGCCCTTATGTTGTTCAGAAATTCCCTCCCCTTCTCGTTCGCGTGTTCAACCCCCTCAAGCCTTACCTCCAACCTCTCCAACCACTTGAGGGTTTCCCTCCTCAACTCCTCCTCCATGGCCTCACCTAAACTGAGAGGAGTAGCAAGAGACCGTACGCCATAACGACTGCCATTACGACGTAGAAGGCCTTCGCGAGCCTGCCCCTTCCGATCTCCTCCGCTATAACGCTCAGACCGTTGAAGGCGTGGAAGGTCACAACGACGAGCAGAACCGCGTAGAAGGCCTTTAGCTCGTGAAATCTCGCAACGACTTCGTTCAGCTGGAGAGAGCCAAAGATGTGTGTGATCAGGAAGTGGTAGGCGACGAGGAAGGTTAAAGCTAAACCCGTCAGGAGTTGCATGAGCCAACCCAACCCCTTCACCTCATCACCTCCCACGCAACTGCGATCCATAGCGTCAGGACTATCGCGAAAGTCAAATAGAGCAGAACCTTCCTATGCCTATAAAGAAAGCCGAACTCGTGTATTATCAGCCTAACTCCGTTTACGCCGTGATATATCCCGATCAGGAAGAGCATGAGGTCGAACGGAAGAAACTGCCTTGAGAGCGTCACCTTGATCAGGCTCGAATACTGCCCGGTTTTGACGGTGGTTAGAAAGCATAGGTGCACGCAGAGGTAGATCGCCAGTATTACTCCCGTTATCCTGTGAAGGTAGAAGGCCATCGTGTTGAGGCGCATGTTACCACCTCACGTTGAACTTCAAAACCTCAAGCCTTAGCCTTTGAATTACCTCCGCTGGATTGAGGTTCTTCGGACAGACCTCACTGCATTCCGCAACGAAGTGGCAGTGCCATATGTGGTCGCTCAAAATCTTCAGTCTCTCCTCCTTCCCCTCATCCCTGCTGTCTTCGTTGAACCTGTAAGCGGAAACGATTGGCATGGGCCCCAAGCTGTTCTTAGCTACGGGACATGCTGACACGCAAGCACCGCACTTTACGCAGAGGGTATAGATGTAGTATCTCTTCAGCTGTTCAGGCGTCTGCCTTATCTCCCCTTCACTCTTCCTTATCAGATAGGGTTTCACTATCTCGTGCTTCTTGAAGAAGCCCTCGAAATCCGTTACGAGATCCCTTATGACGTTGAAGTTCTTTAAGGGCTCTATCTTCACGGGCTCCTTCAGCTTGAAAGCCTGCGTTTCACAGGCCAGCATGGGTTTTCCGTTGATCCGAACGGCACAACTCCCGCAAACACCCATTCTGCACGAAGCCCTGAAGCTGAGAGTGGAGTCGAGGTTCTCCTTTATGTAGTAAAGGCACTCAAGCACGGTCATCCCCCTCTTCACCGGCACATCGAATTCCTGCCAGTAGCTCCTCTCCCCGTCGAAACGCCTGATCTTGAACCTCATATCAATACCTCCTCTCCGTCGGCTTCCACTTCGTTATCGTGACGGGCAGATAATCCACCTTAACACCGTCTGCGGTCTTGTAGGCTAAGGAGTGCTTCAGCCAATTTTCGTCGTCCCTCTTCGGATAATCGAGCCTGTAATGAGCCCCCCTGCTCTCCTGCCTCAGCAAGGCACATATAGCTACAACCTCTGCTAAATCAAGCATGTATCCAATTTCGAGCGTTTGAATAAGATCGGTGTTGAACCCCCTGTGTTTGTCAACCACTTCCACGTTCTTGTATCGCTCCTTCAACTCCCTGATCTTCTTCACCGCCTCCTTCATCCCCCTCTCCTCCCTGAATATCCAGAGGTTTTTGTCCATGGTTTCGTTGAGCTCTCTCTTTATAGCGTAGGGGCTTTCATCCCCGCTCCTCCCCAAGAGCTCGTCGAAAATTCTGCTCTCCTCTCTCTCGAACTCCTTCCTGCTCACTCCCTTGAAATCCCTCTTGAGAACGTATTCCAATGCCTTCTCCCCGGCAACCCTTCCGAAAACGAGGCACTCAGCCGTTGAATTCGAACCCAATCTGTTCGCACCGTGGACGCTTATGCACGCAACTTCCCCACAAGCGAACAACCCCTTTATCGGCGTCTCGCAGTTGACGTTCGTGTGGATCCCGCCCATCGTGTAGTGAGCGACCGGCCTAACCGGAATAGGTTCTTCAACAGGATCTATTCCGGCGAACTTCATCGCGGTCTCCCTGATCAGGGGCAATCTTTCCTCTATCTTCTCCTCCCCCAAATGGGTGAGATCTAAGGCTATATATGGGCCGTAATCTCCCTCAAACCCTCTTCCCTCAACGATCTCCTTCCACATAGCTCTCGCAACGACATCCCTCGGAGCCAACTCCATTCTCTCTGGAGCATACCTCTTCATGAACCTCTCTCCGTTCCTGTTGAGCAGATACCCCCCTTCACCCCTGCAAGCTTCCGTCATCAGGATTCCGGATGGGACGAGTCCTGTGGGATGAAACTGAAAGAACTCCATGTCTTTGAGTGGAACACCACACCTATACGCCACCGCCATTCCATCTCCGGTTACGGTGTGGCTGTAGGTCGTGAATCCGTATATCCTTCCCGCCCCTCCAGTTGCGAGTATCACCGCCTTAGCCTCGAACAGCACGAGCTCGCCCGTCTTGAGCTCTATTGCGGTAACTCCCTTGACGGCGTTATCTTCGACGATTAGATTCGTCAGAAAGTACTCGTTGAACCTCTCGATGTTGGGGAACATCAGCGTCCTTTCGTAGAGCGTGTGAACCTCGTGAAACCCAGTTCTGTCCATTGCAAAGACCGTTCTGTTGAAAGAATGCCCTCCGAAAGGCCTTTGGGCTATTCTGCCGTCCGGAGTTCTGCTCCAAGGACATCCCCATGCGTCCAACGTGAGAATCTCCTTCGGACACTCCCTAACGAAGAACTCGACCGCATCCTGATCGGCCAAGAAGTCGGATCCCTTTACCGTATCCCACGCGTGGAGATCGAAGCTATCCCTTTCGTCCAAAACCGCAGCCGTTCCCCCTTCAGCGCAAACGCTGTGGCACCTGATCGGATATGTCTTCGATATCATCGCGACGCTGACGTCTCTCCTCTTCTCCGCTATCGCTATCGCCGCACGCATCCCAGCCAAGCCCGCTCCAACTATGACGACGTCGAACTTCATCTACGGAGCAAGGGGGTTATGAAAACTCATTAAGGTTTTTATTTAGACTTGGTATCGTTTATTACTTCTTAATAATCCTGAGCTTGCCGTAGCCCTCGATTATCTCGACTTCGCATCCCTGTGCTTTGAACAGGTTCTCCAAGAATATTTTAAGGAACTTCTGCTCTACGTGGGTGCTGAGTATGAGCGTGTAGCAACCCTCCCCGTCGATCTTTATCCTGAAGTAGTTTCCCACCTCCATATACCTCAGGATGTCGTAAACGTTCCTCAGGCCCTTGTTCATGTACTGGATTCCGTGCTCGTAACCCGTCCTCTCTATTATCTTCCAAAACCTCTCGCTGGCCTTCTCGTTCAACTCCTCCCATATCGCAGTCCAATGTTCGATATCCACGATCACGTGCTCTCCATTCGCGAGAAAGTCCGTGTATATCTTCGTAACATCTGGAGAGATCTTCGTAGTCGCGTTCTCGAACTCGAAGTAGAGATTTATAGCCCTTCTTATTATTTCGGATGCTGTGGTGTTCTTCTTCTTCATCAGAATTTCGAGCATCTCCTGAGTTCTCTTATCCAAAGCTATCGACGTTCGAACCGTCTTCCTGTCCATGCGGGGAGTGGGCTTGGAGGAATATTAACGTTATGCAATCGTAATAACGTTGCACAAAGATTATTCAGATTTTGCAACAAACTATTTGGCGGTATGAATGCAACGATCCGCCGATGAAAGAGCTCGAACTCCACAGATTCTACAGGGGGAAGATAGAGGTAATGGTGAAGTGTGCGGTAAGGAGCTTGGACGACTTCGCCATCTGGTACACCCCCGGAGTAGCTCAGCCCTGCTTGAAAATAGCTGAGGATGAGGATCAGGCTTACGAGCTCACGAACAAGTGGAACAACGTTGCGGTAATTACCGACGGTTCGAGGGTTTTGGGTTTGGGAAACATAGGAGCTTTGGCGTCCCTTCCGGTGATGGAAGGTAAGGCTCTCCTCTTCAAGTATTTGGGTGGTGTCGACGCTTTTCCCTTGCCGATCGCGGAGCAGGATGCGGACAGATTCGTCGAGATAGTCAAGGCCATAACCCCGGCATTCGGCGGGATAAACTTGGAGGATATCGCCACTCCAAAATGCTTCTACATATTGGAGAGGTTGAGGGAAGAGTTGGATATCCCCGTCTGGCACGACGATCAGCAGGGGACGGCGACGATAACGCTCGCTGGGCTTATCAACGCTTTGAAGCTCGTTGGAAAGAAAATAGGGAACGTGAAGATCGCAGTGGTTGGAGTGGGTGCTGCGAACGTCGCTACGATCAGGCTCTTGGAGAAGTTCGGTGCGGATCCGAAGAAGATGGTCGTGGTGGACAGCAAAGGCATCTTGGGCTTACATAGGGAAGATCTCAAGTCGAACCCGTACAAGTGGGAGATCTGCCAGAAGACGAACGCGGAAGGCAAAATTGGCGGAATTGCGGAAGCTTTGGAAGGTGCTGATGTTGTCATAGCTGCAAGCAGACCCGGGCCGGGGGTTATAAGGAAGGAGTGGATCGCGAAGATGAACGACGACGCGATAGTGTTCGCTTTAGCCAATCCAACGCCGGAGATCATGCCCGATGAAGCTAAGGAGGCGGGGGCGAGGATCGTCGGAACTGGTAGGAGTGATTTTCCGAATCAGATAAACAACTCCCTCGTATTCCCCGCGGTCTTCAGGGGGGTTCTTACCGTTAGGGCGAAAACGATCACCGATGAAATGACGATCGAAGCCGCAAAGACCATTGCGAGATTTGCGGAGGAGAGGGGGTTGAGCGAGGAACGCATAGTCCCGACTATGGAGGAGGGGGACGTTTTTCCGGAGGTGGCGACGGCCGTCGCTCTCAAGGCGATAGAGCAGGGGGTCGCGAGGGTGAGGATGGGCGAGGAGGAGATAAGGGAGGAGGTGGGTAGGATAATAGGTTCCGCGAGGGAGAAGCTGAAAAGGCTCATGGAGCTCGGGCTTATCCCTCAGCCCAACGTCTAACAGATTTGAAATGTATATAATAGATTCGAGATGAGTCTGATTGTCAATTTCAAGGGAAATAGGGAATAAGTTTTATACGGCTTTGTCAAGGAAAGATCGTGACAAAAAGGGGGTGTGAGGGATGAAAAAGCTCGTAGCCTTGCTGGTGGCATTGATTCTCTTCAGCGTGCCCGTTGTTAGCGCGGAGCAGTATATCAAGATAGGGTTCACGATGTCCAAGACGGGTAAGCTCAACGAGGAGTCCCAACAGCAGTTCGAGGGGCTCAAGCTTTGGGCGGATCAGGTGAACGCTAAGGGCGGAATATACGTCAAGTCTCTCGGAAAGAAGCTCAAGGTTAAGCTGATTTACTACGACGATGAAAGCAGCAAGGACAGGGTTCAGCAACTCTACACGAAGCTCATAACTCAGGACAAGGTTGACTTCCTAATAAGCCCCTACAGCAGCGGTCTAACCGCCTCGGCCGCAGTTGTAGCTTCGCAGTACGGGAAGATAATGATAGCGGTAGGAGCGGCGTCCGACAGCATATTCGACAAGGGTTACAACTGCATATACCAGATCTACACCCCCGCGTCGAGATATCTCACCGGCGCCATAGACATGCTCAAGGCGGTTGATCCGAAGGCGAAGAAGGTGGCCATAGTTTACGAGGACAGCGAGTTCGCGAAGGACGTGTGCACCGCGGTTAAGAAGTACGCGGAGGAGAAGGGGTTCGACGTAGTTATGTTCGAATCCTATCCTCCCGGAACTACCGACTTCACGCCCATAATAAACAAGATCATAGCGACCAAGCCCGACGCCATACTTGGAGGAGGGCATTTCGCGGACGGTGAAACGCTCGCCAAACAGCTTTACGAGAAGAGGGTCAAGGCCAAGCTCGTATGCCTGCTCGTAGCTCCAGCGTTGCCCCAGTTCAAGGAGATTGGAAAGGCAGCGCTCTACGTAACCGCCCCCTCCCAGTGGGAGCCCGAAGTCAAGTACTCGCCAGAGATGGCGAAGAAGATGGGGGTAGAGTGGTACGGGCCGACGGTTCAGGAGTTCGTGAACGCGTTCAAGAAGGCCTACGGTTACACTCCCGGATATCACGCCGCCGGAGGTTACGTCGCTGGACTGGTTCTGCAGAAGGCAATAGAGGATGCGGGAACTCTCAACACGACCGCAGTTAAGAAGGCGTTGGAGAACATGGACATAATGACCTTCTTCGGAAGGATAAGCTTCGAGAAGGGCAAGTATTACGGAAGGCAGAAGGCTCACGAGATGGTTTACCTACAGTGGCAGGAGAGAAACGGAACGCTCGTTAAGGAGGTCGTCTGGCCTGAGAGCGCCAAGAGCGCGAACTTGGTATATCCGCTCTACGTAAAGTTCGAGCAGACCACACAGCCGTCCACGAAGAAGGGGCCGGGATTCGAGGTGGGGCTGGCGGCGTTGAGCCTCGTCGCCTTGGCTCTGCTGAGGAGGAGGCGCTGACCTCCCCACATTTTTTAGGGGGGATTGGGTTTGATTGAGATATGGATCGACAGCGTAATAAGCGGAATTCTACTCGGTCTCGTTTACGGCCTCGCGGCTTTGGGTCTCAACCTGATTTGGGGTGTTATGAAGGTAATAAACCTTTCTCACGGAGCTTTCATAGCCTTGGGTATGTTCTTCGCGTACTTCCTGTTCACGTTCGGTCTCAACCCCTACGCGGGGGTTCCGGTAATCTTCCTAATCGGAGTGCTTTTGGGCATGGTAGTTTACTTCGTGGCCTTACACAGAATAATAGACGCACCCGAGCTTTCGACGTTGCTCTCAACGTTCAGCGTCAGCCTATTCATAATAGGGGTCGGCACGTACCTCTGGTCCACATCACCCTACGCCATAAGCTTCGACGTCGGGACTATAAGCGTCGGGGGGATGACGATACTCGGAACGAAGGTTATAGCGGGGGCGGTTTCGATAGCCCTCGCCTTGAGCCTGTACTACTTCCTATACAAGACCAAGACGGGAAAGGCCGTTAGGGCGGTATCGATGAACAGGACGGCCGCGGAGCTAATGGGGATAAACACGACTAAGATCCTCGCCCTCAGCTTCGGAATTGGCATAGCCCTCGCAATGACCGCGGGAGCCCTTATAGCCACCATATTCCCGTTCACGATACTCTCCGGAGGTGTTTACGAGCTCAAGAGCTTCGTAATATGCGTCCTCGGCGGTTTGGGAAGTCCGATAGGAGCCCTCGTCGGCGGGCTAATAATGGGAATTCTCGAAAACGTTATGGCGCTCCAAATACCGACGGGACTCGTTCCCTTCATCGAATTCACGATCCTCGTAATAGTCCTCCTGCTCAGACCCACTGGAATATTCGGTGGTGAGATATGAGGACGATCGCTTGGCTACTGGCCTTGATACTGATCTTGGGATTTCTCCCTATCGTAACCCACGACGTCACGCTGAGGGAAACTGTGTTCCTCATACTGATGTACGTCGCCTTGGCGGAGAGTCTGAACGTGATACTCGGATACACCGGATACGTCAGCTTCGGACACATAGTCTTCTACGGGATAGGGGGATACGTTGCCTTCGTGCTGATAGAGAACTACGGGACGAACATCGTTCTCGCCATGCTCTTAGCGGGTGCGTTCTCGGCGTTCGTTGCCTACGTTCTCGGTCTCGCGATACTCAGGCTTAGGGGCGCGTATTTCGCCATAGCAACGATAGGGATAAACGAGGCCGTGAAGGCTCTCGTGACGAACCTGAATCAGCTCGGAGGAGCGGAGGGTATATACTTCAACATGAACGTCTACAGACCTTACGGAGGAGCGGAGAACGCCATATGGTTCGCATACTACTTAATGCTCGCCGTAACGGTTGCGGTGGTTTTGGTCAACTGGAAGGTGAAGAGGTCGAAGTTCGGGCTCGGGCTTATGGCGATAAGGGAGGACGAGGACGCGTCGCTGACGTTGGGGGTGAACACGAGCATGTACAAGACGATCGCTTTCGCCATCTCCGCGTTCTTTCCCGGAATGGTCGGAGCGCTGTTCTTCTTCAAGAACGGAAACATAGATCCCGAGTCCGCATTTCACCTGACGAAATCGATAGAGATGATATTCATGGTCATGCTGGGTGGGTTCGGAACGGTCAGCGGACCGGTAATAGGGGCGATGGTATACGAGAGGATAAGGGGGCTCCTGCTCGTCAGCTTCAAAGCTCTTCACATCGCCATATCCGGAGTTATACTGTTGCTAATCGTCCTATTCGTTCCGAGGGGAATAGTGGGATTTTTGAGGGAGAGGGTGCCCGTCCTCAGGAGGTATTTCGAATGATACTCGAGGTTGAGGGGTTGACGAAGAGGTTCGGAGGGCTCGTTGCGGTCGACGGGGTAAGCTTCGAGGTGAGGAGGGGGGAGATCCTCGGAATAATCGGCCCGAACGGTGCCGGAAAGACGACGCTGTTCAACCTGATTTCGGGTGTTTACAAGCCGGACGAGGGGAGGATAGTGTTCGACGGAGAGGACATAACGGGAAAGCCACCCTACAAGATAGCGAGGCTCGGACTGGCGAGGACTTATCAGGTGGTCAAACCCCTGAACGAGCTTACGGTCAGGGAGAACGTTATGGTGGGTGCGTGCTTCGGAAGGGAATACCTCGACCTCGACTCCGCCAGAAGGGTGGCGGACGAAGTGCTCAGGATGGTCGGGCTAATGGAGAAGGCCGAGTTGCCCGCGGGAAAGCTGAACGTTCCGGAAAAGAAGAGGCTCGAGATGGCGAGGGCTCTCGCGTCCAAGCCCAAACTCGTTTTGCTCGATGAGGTTCTCGCCGGACTGAATCCGGCGGAGGTAAAGGGGATGCTTAAGGTCATAGAGGACGTCAGGAAGAGGGGGATCACGATACTCATGATAGAGCACCTCATGCACGCCATAATGAGGGTGTCGGACAGAATAATCGTCCTCGATTACGGAAAGAAGATAGCGGAGGGTAAGCCGGAGGAGGTCGCGAACGATCCGAAGGTCGTAGAGGCGTATTTGGGGGATCCGAGCCTCGTTCTGAGGTGATCGAATGCTCGAGGCGAAGGACGTTGAGTGCGGTTACGGGGAGGTAAAGGTTCTCTGGGGCGTCAGCGTTAGGGCGGAGAGGGGTAAGCTGACTACGATAATAGGGTCAAACGGCGTAGGGAAGACCACGCTTCTAAGGGCGATAATGGGGATAATTCCGATATGGAAGGGGAGGATAATTTTCGACGGGAAGGACATAACGAAGCTCAGGACTCACGAGAGGGTGGAGATGGGACTCGTGATGGTTCCGGAGGGAAGGATGATATTTCCCAACATGACGGTGCTCGAGAACTTGGAGATGGGAGCCTACTCCAAGAGGGCGGAGGGGAGGAAGGAGGAGAGGCTCGAAATGGTCTTCGAACTCTTTCCGAGGCTGAAGGAGAGGATGAACCAGAAGGCCGGAACGCTCAGCGGTGGGGAGCAACAGATGCTCGCCATAGCGAGGGGGCTCATGAGTTGCCCGGAGATACTGATCCTCGACGAACCGAGTCTCGGACTATCGCCCAAGCTGACGCTCGAAATATTCGAGATAATTAAGAGGTTGAAGGAGGAGGGCATAACGATGCTCCTCGTCGAGCAGAACGTTCACCTAAGCCTTGCGGTATGCGATTACGCCTACGTGATGGCGGAGGGAAGGATAGTAATGGAGGGAACGGGGGAGGAGCTATCCGAGTCTGACGAGATCAGAAGGGCGTACTTGGGAATTTAAGAAAGGGTTAAAACGGGTGGGAGAGTAATCGTAATGAGGTGGAACGATGGAAATCGAGCTCTCGATTCCAGAAGATAGAATAGGGGTGCTCATAGGCAAGGAGGGGGAGGTCAAGGAGAGGATTGAGAGAGAAACGGGATGCAAGATAAGGATAAACAGCAAGACGGGGGTCGTGAGGATTAGCTGCGAGGATCCGCTGAACTTCATGAGGGTTCAAGATGTCATAAAGGCGATAGCGCACGGGTTCAACCCCGACACCGCGATGAGGCTCCTTCAGGACGAGATGATGGTTTTGGAGATAATAGACCTCACCTCCTACGTCCCGCCCAAGCACTTGGAGAGGATAAAGGGAAGAATAATCGGGAAGGAGGGCAAGATGAGGAAGTACTTGGAGGACGTCCTCAACGTGAACGTATCGATATACGGGAAGACCGTTGCGATAATAGGCGACGCGGAGAGCGTGGCGATAGCGAGGGAGGCCATAGAGATGCTCGTCGAGGGGGCTCAGCACTCGACCGTTCAAAGGTTCTTGGAGAGGAAGAGAAGGGATCTGAAGATGAGGAGCTTAGATTGGTTTTAGCATCTCCTCCAACTCCAAAACCTTTTCGAGCTTCGCCTTCGTCGTGGGTCTCTTGGGCACCGCTCCGCACTCCTTCACCCTCTTCGCCGAGGCATCGAATGTTCCAATCTTCCTCGCCAGCTTTACGACCTCCTCTTTGTCCATTCCTATGAGCGGACGGTATACCGGAAGGTCGCACGCCATCTCAACGACCATAAGGTTGTCGAGAGTTTGGGACGCCACCTGTCCCAAGGAGTCGCCCGTAACTATGCCCTTCGCCCCCTCATCCTTCGCCACCTCCTCCGCCACCTTTAGCATCCTCCTCTTGCAGAGAACGCACGTGTAGCTTTCGAGCCCCCTCTCCTTAAGAACATCCTTGACCCTCTTCAGAAAGGATCCGTGCTCAACGATCCTAAGCTCGAAATCGGGCCAATACCCCTTTAAGATTCCCTCCACCTCTCTCGCCCTTTGGAGGGTCGTTTCGTCCGTGAAGGGGGAACAGTCGAAGTATATCGGGATTACCTCGCAACCCCTCTTCATCATCATCCAAGTGGCGACGGGGGAATCTATACCACCGGAAAATAGCGATACCAACCTCCCCTCCACGCCAACGGGAATCCCTCCGACCCCCTCGACGATCTCGCTGAACAGATAGCAATCCTCCCCTCTTATCTCCACGTAGAGCGTGAAGTCGGGATCGTCCAAATCCACCTTCAGGTGGGGAAAACGCTTGAGTATCAGCGCTCCCAACTCGCTCGCCTTCTGCTGTGATGTGAAGTCGTGAGTTCCAACCCTCTTCACCCTAACTGCAAACGTCCTCGCCTTCCCCATCCTCTCCTCGCAGAATCTCAAGACCTCCTCGTTTAGATCTTCGAGCTTGCAACGGTAACATTCGGAAAAGGAGACCACGCCGAATACCTTTTTGAGCTTTTCCCTCGCCGTCGGATCGTCCGTTATCACCCAAATTCTTCCCCTCTCCCTCCTAATCCTGCAATCCAGAACCTTTCTTATGTTCTCCACGAGCTTCCTCTCCCACCTCCTCCTCACCCACTCCGACTTCAGAAAGATCTCCCCGTACCTAACGAGATAGAGCATGCTCATCCCACCAGATCGGGTATCTCGGAAGGGAGAACGTGGAGGTACCTCTTCCCTTCGTATATAACGGCGACGACCTTTCTCGCCCTATCTCTGTTTATACCGAAGTATTCGCGAAACGGTGCCTCGTCGTATCTCAAATTTCTCCTACTTAAAACTTCCTCCTCGAACTCCTTAGAACAATCGTAGAAGTCTATCCTCTCACCCTTCCTGTCGACTATCTCGACGTCCATGACGTACCTCCTCCCCCTCCTCCAAACGACGTAGTTGGGTGCGTGGTTTATGCCCAGAACAGGGTTGACCCTCACGTTATCGAGCCCGTTAGATTCCGCGAAGTCGAAGGCTCTGACGAATCCTTCGATCTGTCTTTCGAAGAGCTTTCTCGGCCTATCGGAAAGCCACTCGAACTGAATAGGGTTCACGCCTTTGAAGGATACGTCGAAATCGATCGTCAGGTCGAGATCGAGGAGGGGATCGAGATCGATCTCGTTTAAGAGGACGCCGTTCGTTTCGATTATAAGCTTCAACCCCCTCGCCACCTCCGCAACTGACCCCCCTCTAAGCCTGTCCAAATCGTTCAGGATTCTCATGACCTCCACGACGTGCCCCCACTGCAAGGTCGGCTCGTTGCCCGTTATCCTAAGCACACCGAACCTGTACTTGGACCTCCTCACGAACCTGTCTTCGAGGGTCTTCTCGATCCTGCACAGCACGTCCGAAACTACTCGTTCGGGAGTCTTTCTGATGTCCTTCGACAGATAGCGCATCTTCCAGCACCAGCAGTACTTGCAGTCGAAGTTGCAACCCTTCATGTCGAGGACTATCTCCAGCTTGGAGTCTATAAGTCCGCAGGAAGCTACGCACTCGTGCTCCTCGTAGAGCTCGTTACACCTATGCCAGCCCAATCCCCTCCTCTTGAGGGGAACCCATCTCGTTGGGTAGTAAAGGTTCGAGTATATTCCGATCATAACAATCTCGAAAGCTCTTCCGCCGCCTTCTTCGGATCCTCCGCCTCGTATATGCTCCTTCCAACTATAATCGCATCCGCTCCCGCGTCGATGACCGCCTCGGCTTTTCCCCCCTGAACTCCTATACCCGGGCAAAGGATCTTCATACCCCCGACGATCCTCCTAAGCTCCTTCACCCTCTCGGGTCTGTTTCCGGGAGCTATTATCCCGTGACATCCCAGATCCCTCGCCATCTTTGCGATCCTATCCGCCACACCTCTGAAGAACTCGTCGCTACTCGTTAGCTCCGTGACGACGTAAACCTCGCCACCGTACTCCTCCGCAACATCCAAGACGGCCTTAACGGTCTCGACTCCGGCGAATCCGTGAACTATGATCGCCTTTGCACCGGCCTCGAAGGCTATCTTGGCTATGAGCGAACTCGTGTAGGGGATGTCCGCCACCTTGAAGTCCGCCACGACAGGCCTGATCTTCGCGAGCTTCCCGATGACATCAACTCCGGCGCTGAGGACGAGGGGATAGTTAACCTTTAATGCGGAAACGTATTCCGAAACCTCCCTCGCCACCTCCAAAGCCCTCGTCTCGTCGAGCATATCCAAAGCGAGAACGAGCTCAGCCATCCAAAACCTCCTTGATTAGCGAGTAACCGCCGTAGCTAACGTAAGCGTTCTCCCTATTCCCCTCAACCTTCCTCAACCTCATCCTCCTCTTCGGAGCGTGTTCGAAACCCCTTTTGCCCTCGTAATTCCTTACGAGGATTCTGGCCAGATTCATACCGTAAACGTCCCTGAAAAGAATGGATGGCGTGGTTATCCTCGCGTTCACGTCGACCACGTAAACTTCCTCGCTCGAAAGTATCACGTCCACTCCTACGTATCCGAAAAGCCCCTTTATGGCCTCGACTACTCTAAATGCGGTTTCGATAACATCCTCCCTCATCTCGTACGGAACCTCCGCCCCCGCGTACCTAAACGACTCTATTATCTGCCTGTTCACGCTTAAAACGTCCGCTCCGTCGCCCACGATCAGGCTAACGCTCAGGTCTATACCCTTCACGAACTCTTGGGCTATGTAACCGTCGGGAACCCTGTCCGCAATCCTTATCCCCTCTCCACCGCACCCCACCCTCGGCTTTACTATGAAGGGCGGATCCATCGGCCTAAGGGAGGTCTTGGGCATCCTGACCTTACCCTTGAGCCTTCTGTAGAGCTCCCACTTGTCCGAGGTAACCTCTATGGCCTTAGACGAGCTACCCAGATTGGGAACGCCCACCTCCTCCACAATCCTCGTGAGCTTCAACAACTGCCAGTCCGTTTCGGGGGCGATTATCAAGGCGAAATCCGACCTTTCGAGATGACAAATGAACTTATCGTCGCAATCGAAGGACAAAACGTCGAAATCGACGTCCAAACCCAAAAAGGATACGACATCGCAGAACTCAACAAAACCCTCGTAAAGGGATTTGAACATACCCAATCCTTCGACCGCAACGCTCGGCGGGAGGTCTCCGAAGCAAGTTGCGAATTCGAACAGGAAGACCTTCATGCTCTGATCTGCTCCTCCTCCACCTCTTCGAAATCGTCCTCGTTCAAAACTATCGCTATGTCAGCGGAGTTCCTCAACGCAGCTGAAAACCCCGGTTCCGCCCCTATTATTATCGTTTCCTTCCCCAACTCCATCGCCTTCTTCAGCACCGCCTTGAAATCCGCGTCCCTCGTAACGAGGGCGAGGACGTCTATGGAATCGTTGTATATGAGCTCCATCGCCTCAACAGCCATCCTAACGTCCACGTCCCCCGAAGTCACTATCGGTTCGAAACCCTGATTCTCTATGGCCTCAACGAGCTTCTCGCTCGCGTATTGATTTAAAAAAACCTTTGCAACCTTTATGTCCCCGTACTCCGAAAGTATCTCCCTTATCTCGCTAAGGTTTATGTTGAACTCCTTCCTGAGCATGTTCGGGCCGTCGACGAGAACACCTATCTTCTTCCTGTTTTCGGACTTTCGGGAGGATAGGAGCTTCTTTATCTTCTGAATCTTAGACAGGCTTATCTTCCTCTTCAGCGACATTATCTACCTCCTGCCCTTCCTCTTCTTAAGCATCAGATAGTTCACGGCATTTATAACAGCATCTATTGAGGCCATGACTATGTCGGTGCCGGCGGATCTCGCGGTAAACGTTTCTCCGCTCTCGTCCTCTATCGTGACGTAAACGTCAGCCAAAGCGTCGCTCCCTCCAGTTATGGCGTCCATCCTGAACTCCCTTATCTTTATCTTCTTGCCCAAGAGCTCCGTAACAGCCTTCAGCGAAGCATCGACGGGTCCAACTCCTATGGCCGACGTGACCTTCCTGTTCCCCATGACTTCAGCGTTTATCACCGCGGTTGGCGTTATCTTGTTGCCCGTTATCACCGTTACCTCCTCCAAGTTCACCGCCCTCTCCTCCTTCCTCAACTCCCCGAGCACGACTTCGGCGATCGTGAACAGGTCGAGATCGGTAACCTTCTTACCCTTGTCGCCCAACTCCTTCACCTTCTCCACTATCTTCGTCAGGCTCTCCTCATCCACGACGTATCCCGCATCCTCGAGTATCTTCTTTATCTGATGCCTCCCGGCGTGCTTCCCTATCACTATCCTACGCTTGTGCCCCACCATCTCCGGCGTTATTATTCCCGGCTCGAACGTCCTAGCGTCCTTCAGCACTCCGTGGGCGTGAATTCCGCTCTCGTGGCTGAAGGCGTTCTCTCCGACTATCGGTTTGTTCGGCGGAATCCTTACGCCCGTAAGCCTTTCCACGAGTCGAGAAGTTTCCACCAGATACTCCATCCTGATGTTCGTCTTGAATCCCTCCGCATAAAGCAGTGCGACCACCTCTTCGAGCGCCGCGTTCCCCGCCCTTTCGCCGATTCCGTTTACGGTAACCTGAACTTCGTTCGCTCCAGCCAAAACCGCAGCGTATGTGTTTGCAGTAGCCAATCCGAAATCGTTGTGGCAGTGGACATCTATGGGAACCTTCAGATGCTCCCTCAGCTCCTTGATCATGTCGTGGAACCTGAAGGGGGTCGCCACGCCTACGGTGTCGGGTACGTTGACTATATCCACTCCAGCCTCCTCCACAGCCTTGTATATCCTCTTGAGGTAATCCATCTCCGTCCTCGTCGCATCCATTGCGGAGAACATACATTCTACTCCGTGACTCTTAACGTATTCCACGCATTCGACGCTGATTTCGATTATCTCCTCCCTACTCTTCTTTATAGTGTGCTCCACCTGAATCTTGGACGTCGGGATGAATATGTGAACCATGTCAACGTCCGCCTTGATGGCTGCGTCGATATCCCCCTTGACCATCCTCGCGAGCCCGCAGATCTTGGCGTTCAATCCCAAGTTGGCTATCTCCTTCACCGCCTCGAACTCGCCCTTCGATGCCGAGGGAAAACCCGCCTCTATTACGTCCACTCCGAGCTTGTCGAGCTGTTTGGCTATCTGGATCTTGTATCCGACCGGAAGAGAAACGCCCGGAGTTTGCTCACCGTCCCTCAGCGTGGTATCGAATACCTTAACCTCCCGCATTCGATCACCTTCACAAACGTTATCACACGACTATATTACACCTTCCTAACGTGAACGTAAATATGATCCTTATGGAAAGGTTCGAGGGATCCGTGTGCTACCACCTCCATTCTGCTACCGAGCTCCTCCACCACCCTGTCGAAGACCTCCTCCGGTTCGGCGGTGGAGTCTATGCTCCTCGCCTTGACCATTATAATCCCCTCCCCGCCGTCCTTCAGGAACATGTCCACGTTCGCGAAGAATATCTCAATCTGGTTCTTCTGGGCTATGTCTTGGTAAACGAAGTCGACCTTCTCCACGATCCCGTTATACTTCCAAGGGGTCGACGCGTCTTCGAGCAGAGGGATTATGTTCCTCCTCTCCTCGGCAAGCTGAAGGAACTTTACGAACGGCTTCGCGGAATACTCCACCGCGTATATTATCCCCTCCTCCACTATGTCCGCGAGGTGGCTGACCGTCGTTCCGCTCGCGGCGCCCAAGTAGAGAACCTTCCAGTCGGGTTTTATGTCGATGACGTGCCCCTTGAGTATCATCGCTGCGAGCTTGCTCCTCGAAGGTATCCACTCCCTAAACTCTCCTATCTTCCTCTCACCGTAATGGGATCCGTACCTGCTCTTGGTGACGAGTACTTCCTTTCCCTCCCTCTCCATTATGTAGACGTTGTGGATTATCTCTTTCATCGTTCAAAACACCCCTCCACGCTTAAAAACGTTATCTCTCACTTCCTCTTAGGCTTTTTCTTCTTCCTCTTCGGTCTTTCCTCCTTTCTCTCCTCCTTCTTATCCTCCTTCATCCTTCTCAGTTCCTCGTACTTCTTCCTAACCGCCTCCGCGAGGCTTTCATCCAACTCTCCCTTGAAGTAATCGAGCTTTGCGGCGATCGCAAGCTTCGCGGCCATGAACCTCGCCATCTTACCCCTCTTCCTCTTAGGCAGAGTCCTTATGAACGGATGTATGAAGATAATACCGTGCTTGGGAGTTTTGGCGGGTTTGCCCTTTCTCATCCTCGCCAAAGCCTTGTATAAGCTCTTCTCCGCACCCAAGATCTGGATCTTGCTTGCCGGCAAGAAAGCAAGCCTCTCCAAGCTTCCGGCCTTCTCGAGCAGCCTTGCAGCTATCACAGCTCCAGCTATCTCCGTCAGGTTGGGTGCGATCTTGGTTATGACATCCTCTATCTCCTTTTCTATCCTCCTCCTCAACCTCTTGAGCTCCTCGATTCTCTCCCTGAAGTCCTCCGTGGTATCGCTTATCTTGACTTCCTCTATGTCCCTCAGCTTCTCCTCAAGCATGTTTATGCTTTCGTTCAGCTTGTCCAAGGCTTTGAGCAGTAGAATTACGTATCTGTCCTCCCTCTTGAGCTCCCTCTCGACCTTCTCTGAAGTTACCTTTAGAGCGATCTTACGAAGGGTTTTGTAATAATCTTCGAGCGAATCGAAAACCTGAAGCCCAACTTCGGGGATGTTGAACGGGAGAGGTTCAGGATTCGAAGCATTCTTGAAGGACTCAACAAGATCGTTCGATTTCTTGGCGATCAGCTTTCCATCTTCTTCAACGACCTCACCGAACCAGACGTTCCACTTCATGGCCTATGATTTCATTGCAAGCTATTAAGCGTTAACGATAAGCCGATCCATGCATTAATTCCCATGGTAAATTCGAAATACTTAAGCAAGTCTAAAATCATTTAAATCTTCATTCGTATTACAATTTATATTTAAAATATTTAAAAATATCTAAACTAAATTAAATAACTTTCGTAAACGAAAAACACATAAGTGACTTTAAATTTTGAAGTAATCAGCATGGGTAAACTTGATATCCCAGAAATAAAGAAAATCGTGAATGAAGCCATTACAATTGTATTGAAGCGTCACAAAAAGAGTAGCATTAAGGAGTTACTCGAAATAAAATCATTTTCAGAAGTCGTAAACGAGATAGAAGAGGTGGCTGATGAATTATACAGAGAATATGAGCGTAAAGCGATAAGGAAATATTTAGAAGAAAGAAATTTAATAAATAAAAATGTTATTGATGTTATAGAACAAATTATTGATAATAGTCTTGTAACGAGTATAGCCAATACTCGAAGAAGTAGGGCAGGAAGAACGGTTGAATTAATACTACAGAAGGCTCTAAGTGAAGCTGGAGTTGAGTGTGAGATTTCAAATATTAAAGTGGAAGGCTACCGTCCAGACATAACTGTACCTAGTGACAGAGCGATCACATACGATGCCAGCAGATGTGTAGCTATAGCAGTTAAGAGAACTTTGAGAGAAAGGTGGTCTGAGGATATAGATATTTTCAAGAAGTTTCCAAACGCAGCTTTCGTGTTAATTAAACCAGATAAAGATTTTACGCCGAATAAGGCAAAAGACATGGCAGAAAGAGGTATGAAAAGAGTATACATACCAGATGTGCTTTATGAAAAGTATAAAAACGAATTAGAAGAAAAATTTAAAGGTATTTTTAGAAAACTTTCAGATTTACCAAATGATCTTTCTAAATTTTTAAATAAAACAAAACTTAAATAATTATATTTTTAATGTTTTTTATTTTCAAAAAATTTATTAACCTGGTAAAAACCTGGTAAAATTATGAGAAGAGTTGCCACAAGCAAGGTTATGCGTAAGTTCTTAATTAGCTTACCAAAGGCGGTAAGAGAAGCGTTAGATGTTAAACCAGGCGAGTATATAGACTGGTATATTGAAAACGATAAAATAGTAGTCGTGAAAAGAAGGAGTGAGAAGGAATGATAAGAAGGCTAACAGAATTTGCGGTTGTACAGGATGAATGTGAAGATTGGACGTTTGCGGGTAAAGACACTAAATACTTGACTCATGGTTTACATCCGTACCCGGCAAGAATGATGCCACTTATAGCAAAGAGAATTATAGAGAGGTATGCCACAAGAGAGGATGATATCGTTCTAGACCCATTTTGTGGGAGTTGTACCGTTTTAGTGGAATCCATAGTTCATAACAGAAATGCTATAGGATTTGATATCAATCCCCTTGCCATTTTGATCGGTAAAGCCAAAACAACACCTATCGATCCTAGAATTCTTAGAAGTAAAATAAATGACGTTCTCGATCAAATCTTAACCGATAAAACAGAATATCCCGAGCCAAAAATCCCTAATTTACACTATTGGTTTAAGCCCAAGGTAATTAAGGAATTGTCGAGAATTCTCCACAACATTAAAAGTATAGAAGATGAAAAAATCTACAACTTCTTCGCCGTTGCATTTTCATATTGTGTTTGGAAGGTTAGCAATATTAGAAAAGGTGAATACAAGCTTTACAGAATGCCAAAAAAAGAATTGGAAAGGTGGAATCCAGATGTCATATCGGTTTTTGGCAGAATCCTTTATGACAATCTAAGAGCCATGGAGGAATTTTATAGCATTATGAAGAATAAAAATGCAAAAGCTGAAATTTATCTCAAAGATGTAAGAGAATGCGATTTGGAAGAGGAAGTTACTTTAATTTTGACATCTCCGCCGTATGGAGATAGTAAAACCACAGTGGCTTATGGGCAATTCTCAAAATATTCTGCGCTGTGGTTGGGACTGAGAGAGGTACTAGATGTGGATAAAAAATCGTTAGGTGGAAAGAGAATTAGAGGAGACGTTTCGAAATTGGAATCAAAAACGTTAGAAGAGACTTTTAACAAAATATATGAAAAAGATGAACGTAGAGCATGGGATTTATATAGTTTTTTCTTTGATATGGATAGAGCGTTGTTAAAATTAACAAAGGCTTTGAAAAAAGGTAGAAGTCGTATGGTTTTTGTAATTGGTAATAGAACCATGAGAAGGGTAAGGGTTCCGACCGATAAAATTCTCGTTGAATTAGCGGAAAAATACGAATTAGTACACGAGAAAACGATTTACAGGAGGATTCCAACAAAAAGAATTCCTTGGGAGAACGCTCCTGAAAATATTTCTGGCATGAAGTCCGAAACTATTAGCTCTGAATCCATAATAATTTGGAGATATTAGGCTAAGAGCGTATTCTTATGGATTTTCTATTTAAATAAATTTTGAGTTAATTTAAATATTTAATTATTAAGTTTGAAACCAATAACGATAACTACCGAGACGATCGATCGGCGTTTCATGATAATAACGGACGATCACATGCACCTCTACAACCATCTCAGGCTGAAGGCGTTAGAGCAGTTCAAAAACGCCGGCGGAACTCACGTCTTTCTGGTTTCCCTGCTCAGCAAGCACTACAACGTAAGGCCAACGAAGGGAGAAGATTTCAAAAAGATTTTCGATGCCCACGTAAGCTTGGTCAACAAGGCCAACAAGATAGTCCGAGCTTTTGCCGTTTTAGGCGTTCATCCCGCTGAGATAACGATAATCGGCGGGAGATTGGGGTTCAAGAGGGCGGCGGAGATAATGAAGGAAGCGCTCGAAATAGCTGGAAAATACGTCGAGGAGGGAAAGGCCGTGGCGATAAAGAGCGGAAGACCGCACTACAAGGTGCCTAAGGACGTATGGGAATTGAGCAACGAGGTCATGATGCACGCTTTCGAGGTAGCTAAAGATGTCGGTTGTGCCGTCCAATTGCACACCGAATCCTATACGCTCGAAGGTATCAAGGAAATAGCTGAGATGGCGGATAAGGTTGGGTTGAAGAGGGAAAAGGTCGTCAAACACTTCTCTCCGCCCAAAGTGAAAGAGTTCGAGGAGGTCGGGATATTCCCCTCGGTTATATGCCTGAACGACTACGCGCTCGAAGCTGCGAAGCAGGGTAGCAGGTTCATGCTCGAAACGGACTACATCGACGACAAGAGCAGACCCGGAGCGGTGTTGGGGCCAAAGACCGTTCCGAGGAAGGTTAAGGAGTTGCTGAAGCACGGTTTCGACGAGGATTTCATTTACAAGATCTGCGTCGAGAACGTTGAGAGGGTTTACGGAGTCGAAATCGTGGAGTAGTATTTTATAAAATGCAAAATTTGCGAGGGATAAAATTACTGTAGATTCATCGAGTGAGTTTATATCAATTTGTTACCGCATACTAATGCTAAATAATAACTTAATAATAATAATTTTAGAAGATCTATCTACAATGAGAACTACATATCCTACATACTCACAAGTGGTTTGATTATCATCAATAGCAATCTATAAATAATATAGGAAAAATATATATTGCAATCAGATATCAACTGAGATCATGAAGCCAAAAATTGCGTTGGCAGTTGGAATTTTGTTGATCTTCGCCCAGATAGGTATCACCAGCGCTGGCGAAGTGAAAAACGTGATACTCCTAATAGGCGACGGAATGGGTTTTCCACAGCTACATATAACAGAGCTCGTTTATGGAAACCTAACTATGGAACATTTTAACTGGACATGCGTAGGCTTTGAACTCACAGATTCCCTAAGTGGAGAGGTTACCGACTCTGCTGCAGCCGGAACCGCCATAGCAACAGGATTCAAAACGTACAATGGAATGATTTCGACTTTAAAGCTCAACAACAAAACAGTAAATCTAACGACGATTTTGGAGGTTGCTGAAAGGATCAACAAGTCGACCGGACTGGTCACGACTGCAAGAATAACCGACGCAACACCGGCGGTCTTTGCGTCTCACGTTAAAAACAGACATATGGAAAATGTGATTGCAAGGCAGCTGATAGAGCACAGAGTCAACGTTTTGCTTGGAGGGGGTGCAAAATACTTTGATGAAAAGACGCTCAAACTGGCAAAGAAGTACGGGTATGTCATCGTTCACGATAAGAAATCGCTTGAAAGGGCGAAAGGCAAATATATTCTGGGTTTATTTGCAAAATCCAACATACCATTCGTTCTTGATAGAAGTAAAAACATACCCAGTTTGCTCGATATGACAAAGAAGGCTATCGAAGTTCTCGAGAAAAATCCAAACGGCTTCTTCTTAATGGTCGAGGGCGGAAGAATAGACCACGCATGTCACATAAACGACATAGCCTCCGTCGTTGCAGAAACAAAGGAGTTTGACGACGTCGTTAAGTATGTACTGAATTACGCTAAACATAGAGGTGATACAGTCGTTATAGTTACAGCAGATCACGAAACCGGTGGCTTAGCGGTGGGAATAACGTACGGAAAATCGGTAAAAGTGAAGGACATACTAAAGGTGAAAAAGAGCGTAGAATATATGGCTAAAGAGATAAGAAGTGGTAAAAGCATTGAATACGTCGTAAAGAAATACGCTGGAATCGAGTTAAGTCCTGAAGAAGTTAAGAGGATAAAAGAAGCTGAAAAGGAAAAATACGGACTTGAAGATACACTGGGCGAAATCATATCGGAAAAGATGGGTGTTAAGTTTGCGACTCATAAGCACACGGGCTCTCCAGTTCCGCTGATGGTTTACGGATCCGACGAATTCAAAGGCGGCTTCCTACACCACGTGGCCACTTCTAAGATTATCGCAAAGCTGATGCTATTCGACAGAGATTTCAAGGTGGCGAAGCTTGCACGATCAAAAATTAAAGGAGATGCAAACGGAGACGGTATCGTAAACGAAGAAGACGCGTACATTGCTCTAATGCATGTGGGAAATGTCAGTGGGGCATACAAGAACATCGACATGGATGGCAATGGTATAATCGACTATAACGATGTCTGTCTCATACTGAGCAAGGCATATGCAAACGAAGCCAGATGTCTATCGATGGCCGTGTAACGTGAAAATTATTTTTTTATTATTTCATTACTGAAGTACTCGATAAGAATTACTCCCACGGCGATGTCCTTGCTGAATTTCGCTTGAATAGTATTATTAGATAGCAATGATTTTATAACATCCCGCCAAATTTAAGTCGATGCCGGAGCTTTGGGTGGAGAAATACAGACCTAAGACCTTAAAGGAGGTAGTCGCCCCCCGTGACATAATCGAGAAGGTGGTAATGTGGGCTAAGAAGTGGGAGGAGGGTTTTCCGCAAAAGCCCTTGCTTTTAGCCGGCCCACCGGGTGTTGGTAAGACCTCCCTCGCGTTGGCTTTGGCGAACACATTCGGTTGGGAGGTCGTCGAGCTCAACGCGAGCGATCAACGAAACTGGCAGATCATAAGAAAGATCGTCGGCGAAGGGGCTTTCAACGAAACGATAAGCGATGAGGGCGAGTTCCTCTCGTCCCGAACCGGTAGGCTCAAGCTCATAATATTGGATGAGGTCGACAACATCCACAAGAAGGAGGATTTCGGTGGGGAGGGTGCTCTGATCAGGTTGTTAAAGAGAAAACCAAGGCAACCGCTCATTTTGACAGCAAACGATCCATACAACCTCTCCCCCGAGCTTAGGAATCTCTGCGAGATGATCACATTCAAGCGTTTGACCGTTCAGCAGATCGTGAAGGTTTTGGAGAGGATATGCGCGGCAGAAGGCATCAAAGCTGACAGGAAGGCGTTGGAGGCGATAGCGAGGAATGCAGGTGGGGATCTTAGGGCTGCCATAAACGATCTGCAGGCCATAGCGGAGGGTAAGAAGGAAATTAAGCTCGAGGATGTAGTGGTTGCGAAGAGAACTCAAGAGACAGATGTGTTCAAAGTTATGCAGAAGATCTTCAAGACGTTCAATCCCTCGGTTTACGGCGAAGCTATGCTCTTGGACGAGTCGCCCGAGGATCTAATAGTCTGGATAGACGAGAACCTGCCGTTGGAATACGAGGGTGAGGACTTGCTGAAAGCTTACCTCGTGCTTTCGAGGGCGGACATGTTCTTGGGGAGGGTTAGGAGAAGGCAGTTTTACAGGCTCTGGCGTTACGCGAGCTATCTCATGACCGTCGGCGTTCAGCAGGCGAAGAAGAAGGCCAAGGGCGGTTGGACGAGGTACCAGAGACCGAACGTCTGGCAACTCCTCGTCCAGTTCAAGGATAGAAGGGAGAAGTTCAAAAAGATCGTGGAGAAGATAGCGAAGTATTCGCACATGTCGAAGAGGAAGGCTTTGACGGAGATGCTCGGTTACATCGTCACGTTGTTGAGAAATGCGGACGTAAAAACCGCCGCGATGGTCGCAGCGTTTTACGATTTCACCGAGGAGGAGTTGGCGATTCTTACTGGTAGCGAGAAGAGGGCTAAGGAGATAAAGGAGTTCGTAAGGAAACACAAGCTTCATAGGGTCGAGGAGGTTGTGGAGGAGAAGCCGGAGGAAATCGAAAGGGAAATAGAGGAGAGGCTGAAGAAGGTCGAAGAGGAAAAGCCGAAGGAGGAAAAGAAGAAAAAGAAGACTACGAGAAAGAAAAAGCCGACCGGAATGAAGACGCTCGAAGACTTCTTCTGATCCTTAAGGATTTATCCGAACTACATTTCAACTGAACGTCGTTAAAGCGAAAGGGTAGAGACGAAAGCCAATGCGGTGATTAGGATTCATGCACTATAGTTATACCTTCCTTCTCACAAGGTTCCTTAAAATCTTCAACGTCGAGCGTAGCTAAACGTTCAATTTCGTAAATATCATCATAAATTTCAGCCTCAAGTTCTTCCCACGTTTTTTCGGTCTTCAAACAACCTTTCGCCCTCCTCAAAGCTTCGAGTCTCCTGATAATCTTTTCAACCTCCTTGTTTACCGTCTCTTCAATCCTATCCTTCAGGTGTTCGAATTCCTTCGGAATCTTAACCCTAATTACCACTTCTCCCACTTTCAAACCTCCTCCGCTATCTCCTTACCGAACTTAGTTATAAGAAAGCTCTTAGTAGTTTCGTCGTATTCCTTCCACTTATTCTTTCTTGAAGTATTCCCTTACAGCTTCTTCCACGACTTGGGGGCATAGCTTTTCTTTGCTCGCAATCGTCGATGGGGAAATGTCTTACCATCGAACCCCCGATCGGAAGATACATTTAAATATCCAACCCTCCGCGATTCTCTGCTATGAGCAAAATAAGAAGACTCGTGAAGAGAAAGTCCAATCCGAACCTCGTCAGGCTGATCGATGAACTGCTAAAGGCCTCCGCCGCCAACAACGCTCCGATATGGAAGGACATCGCCGAAAGACTTGCTAAGCCAAAAAGGCTTTATGCAGAGGTGAACGTGGCGAAGATACAGAGGTACGCCAACGAAGGAGAAACGGTGCTCGTTCCCGGCAAGGTGCTCGGAGGGGGGAAGATAAGCAAGGCCGTAACCGTCGCCGCCCTAAGCTTCTCCGAAACCGCTAAGAGGAAGATAACGGAAGCTGGTGGAAAGTGTATTACGATAAAGGAGCTAATGGAAACGAATCCGAAGGGTTCGGGCGTTAGGATAATGGCGTAGGGTGGTCGGAATGACGGTGAACGTTAGGAGGGTGCTAAAGAAGTTGGGCGACGACTACAGGGTGATAAACGCGGAGGGGCACGTGCTCGGTAGGTTGAGCAGCGTGATAGCCAAGAGGTTGCTCAACGGGGAAAAGATAGTTGTGGTCAACGCGGAGAAGGCGATAATAACCGGCGACAGGGACATGATATTTCAGAGGTACAAGGAGAAGTACGACAGGGGGAGCAAGGAGAAGGGGCCTTACTTCCCGAGGCATCCCGAGAGGATATTCAAGAGGACGGTCAGGGGCATGTTGCCTTGGAAGAGCAGGAGGGGTAGGGAGGCGTATAGGAGGCTCAGGGTTTTCATGGGAGTTCCCGAGGAGCTGAAGGATAAGGAGTTCGAGGTCGTCGAGTGCGCGCTGTATGAGAAGGTTTGTAAGACGGACAAGTTCGTAACCCTCGCGGACGTTAGCAGGTATTTGGGGTTTAGGGGTGTGTGAGTATGAAGATCGTGATAACGAGCGGTAAGAGGAAGACCGCAATCGCGAAGGCGGTCGTCAGACCGGGGATAGGAAGGGTGAGAATAAACAAGATACCCATAGAGATATACCAGCCCGAGCTCGCGAGAATGACCATAATGGAGCCCCTGATAATCGCGAAGGATCTCGCGAAGCAGGTGGACATAGACGTGACCGTCAAGGGAGGTGGAGTGATGGGTCAGGCTGAAGCTGCGAGGACGGCTATTGCGAGAGGTCTCGTTGAATGGAGCGGTGATGAGGAGCTCAGAAAAGCTTATCTGCAGTACGACAAATATCTGCTCGTGAACGACGTGAGGAGGAAGGAGCCGAAGAAGCAGGGTGGAAGAGGAGCGAGGAAGAGGAGGCAGACCTCCTACAGGTGATCAAAAAATGTTTCCCGTCCGTTGCTTCAGCTGCGGGGCGGTGATCGGGCATCTTTGGGAGGAGTACAGGAGGAAGGTAGAGGAGGAGGGGAAAACGCCGAAGGAAGCGTTGGACGAACTCGGCATAGAAAGGTACTGTTGCAGGAGGATGTTCCTGACGTATAAGTCCGTGATAAAGGAGTTCGCCCGATTCCATGGGGCCGTAGGGTAGCCTGGTTATCCTCCCGGCTTCGGGAGCCGGTGACCCGAGTTCAAATCTCGGCGGCCCCACTCAGGGGTGATGCCTATCAAAACCACCTTCCCTTTTAAATATACTCGGTTTGAGAAAGCCCGTATCATCGGAGCGAGGGCTCTGCAGATAGCCATGGGCGCCCCCGTACTGATAGAAACGGACAAGACGGATCCGCTGGAGATAGCCAAGGAGGAATTCGAGAGAGGTGTTATCCCCATCACGGTTAAGAGGAGGAGAAACAGTTTCGTTTGGCTCGAACGGTACGATCTCTTCTAATTTTTTAAAAACCTTTATTTCCTCGAATCCAACGGAGGTAGGATGAGACTCTGGATCGGAATGGACGACACGGACTCGCCTAACGGTATGTGCACGACCTACTTGGCCACCCTCGCAATAGAAAGACTCGAAAGGGAGGGTTTCAAACTACTTGGGTTTCCCCGCCTCATAAGACTAAATCCGACCATTCCTTTCAAGACGAGGGGAAACGGGGCGGTTTCCTTCCTCTTAGAAATCGAGGAAGACAGGAGGGACGAAGCGATCGAGGTTATGAAGGAGGTGGTGGAGGAACACGCCGAGCTCGGACACGAAAAAACTAACCCCGGCGTCGTTTTTGTAGAGGACAGGGACGACGTTATGAACGTCCTATCGAAGTTCGCGCTGAAGGCCGTTAGGGACGTCGTTCTGCTTGATGAAGCCCTCTTCATAATAGGAAAGTACATGCTACCTCACCTGAAGTTCAAGAAGGGTCTCGGGCTCATAGGTGCTCTCGCATCGATCGGACTGGAGTTGACGGATTACACCATAGAGTTGTTGGCTTACAGAAGTCCCGAGAGGTTTGGAACGGAAAGGGAAGTGGACGAGGAGTCGTTCTTCGACGCCGACTGGGAAACGTATCCGGGAACTTGGGACACCGTTGACTGGTGCAACGAGTGCGTCGTTGCGGTTCCCAACTCCCCCGATCCCGTTCTATTCGGAATAAGGGGCGACGATTTCCACGCAGTGATGAGGGCGTTCGAGATGGTCAAGACGGAGCCTATCGATAGGTACATGATATTCATAACTAATCAGGGGACGGACATGCATTTGATCCCCGAAAACGAGATAAAGGAGCTCGAGAATTACCACTCCTACGTTCTAAGGGGTGTCGTGGTTGAAGAGCCCTACGACATAACGGGAGGGCACGTATTCTTCACTATAGACACCGCCTTCGGTGAGGTCAAGTGCGCCGCGTTCGAGCCGACGAAGCAGTTCAGACACGTCGTAAGGAAGCTGAGGAAGGGGGACGTTGTGGAGGTCTACGGCTCGATGAAGAGGGACACGATCAACTTGGAGAAGATAAACGTTCTCAAGCTCGCTGATGTTTGGATTGAGGAGAATCCGATATGCCCGAAGTGCGGGAGGAGGATGGACTCAGCCGGCAGGGGAAAGGGCTTCAGGTGCAAGCGTTGCAAGACGAAGGCGTTCGAAAAGATAAGGAGGAAAATTAAAAGGGATCTCGACACGGGCTTTTACGAAGTTCCGCCCTGCGCAAGAAGACACCTCTCCAAGCCCCTAATAAGAATGAAGGGTGTTAAGAGGCACGTGTTCAGATAACGGTTCCGTGGTGCAGGATCCTAACTACGTCCTCCGGTAATCCCTCCTCCTTTATCCTTCTCTCCACCTCCCCCCTGTCGAAATCGAAGTCGTAGAAGGACACGTCCAAACTCCTCGTATCTATAAGCGCGAACGTGGGGCGGCTCCCCTTCCTGTAGAAACCGCAAACCCCCGGACAGACCAACTTTCCGTAAGGCGTTTCGGCTATGAACGGTTCGTATCCCCCCACAACGAACATCTCGAACTTCTTGAAGGGTGCGAGGATGCTCTCGTAGTACGACGAGGGCTGGTTCGGAAGAACCTCCCCGTTGATAGGATCGAAAGGACTTCCGTAGGTAAAGAGGAACTCGTTGTCTCCGAACTTCTCGGTCAGAAACGCCGGAACCTCGTTCCTTATCCAACTCCTTCCCTCCTTTCCAAGCCTCTCCCTGTTCCACTCCACTACGAATCTCTCCAACTCTGGAATCTCTTCCTTCTCCTCTTCGCTCATGTCCTTCCACTTAGCTATAAGATGGTCTATCCTGCCCCTCGTTACCTCTATCCCCCTCTCCACGATCTCCTCAAGAACCTCCCTCGGATAAGGCATGTATCCGAAAACTCCGAGAACGTAGATCCCCTTAACGTCCTTTCCCTCATCTCTGAGCTTCTCTACCTCCTCCAAAAGCCTTCTCAGAGCCACCAGATTCCCGTGCAGATTCGAAGCCACTACGATCATCGCTCCCAGAATGAGCTCGAACTATAAAAACCTTCGGGATAAATCTTTAAATATTAAGGCTCTCAACGATTGAAGATGATAGTTCTACTGCTGGGGCTCGCGTTCGCCCTTCTCCTCATATACCTCCTCAGCCTCTTCATGTGGCTCAGCCTCAAGGGTGTGGGAAGGGACAGGAAGTTTTTGGACGTGCTGCTCGTCAACATCATAGCCGTCGTATTCTGCGGTGTGCTGTATTGGGTAACTTCCCTAATACCGACCTACAGGATGTTCGCCCCCGTCATATCCCTCGTAGTTTATCTGATCCTGATAAAGGCCGTTCTGAGCATAAGGCTTTGGGAGTCCCTCCTCGTAATATTCTTCTCCGCTTTCTCGTCCGCTCTCGTCCTGTTCGGAGTCGCGAGTCTTACGAAAATAGAGGTGTTCAAGGTCTGGGCTTACCAACTCCTCAAGCTCGAAATGGCCGCCGATCTCATCAAGTTCGTAGTGTCCAACTACCGCGTGCTCTTAGAGCAGATATCCAAGCTCCTCAGTAGATGAGCCTCTGAACTGGAATTATAAGTATGTCCCTCGCCCCGACCTTCTTCAGCTTCTCCAAAACTCCGAACAACTCGTCCTCGTGAACCACGACGTGGACTGCGAGCATACCCTCGGCCTCCACCTTCATCACCGTCGGCCCCTTGAGGCCGGGGACTATCCTCTTCACATCCTCGAGCGCACCTTCGGGCACGTTCATCATCAGATACATCATGCCCCTCGCGTTCAGAACGCCCTTCACGGACGTTACGAGAGCCTTCACCTCGAAATCTTCTACGTGCTCCTTGTTCGCTATCAACACCGCCTCGGTTTCTAAAACCTCCCCCACAACCTTCAGGTTGTTCATCTTAAGCGTCGTTCCCGTGGAAGTTAGGTCGAGTATGGCGTCGGCTATGCCTATGTGGGGAGCGTTCTCGCACGCCCCCGAGACCTCGACTATCTTCACCCTCACTCCCTTCTCCTCGAAGAATCGCCTCGCTATGTTTCCGAACTCCGTCGCAACCCTCAGCCCGTCAAGATCCTCTACGCTCCCTATTCCCGAATCCGCGGGAACCGCAACCACGAGCTTGGCCTTTCCAAATCCGAGCTTGAGGAGAACCTCCACGTCCGCCCCCGATTCTACCACCATATCGTATCCGGTTATTCCAACCTGAGCGGCGTTCATCTCCACGTACTCCGGAATGTCCCTCGCCCTCGCGAAGAGCACGCTCACGTTGGGGTTGTTGGTCGGAACGACGAGCCTCCTGCCCTCAAGCTCAGGCTTAATCCCAGCCTGCCTCAGCAGATCCAAAGAAGGTTCGCTCAGCCTTCCCTTGTTCGGAATCGCCACGATCATGAGATCGCCCTCCCGATCTTCTCGAATATTCCCTCCGGACACTTCAGTATGATCAGGATGAGCAGAGCGTAGAGGAAGATCTCGTCGGACACGTTTAAGGAGAGAGCTTGAACTATCGCCGAGAAAACGTAGTTCTTAGCGAGGTAAACCATGAAAGCTCCAAGCACGGGGCCGTATATAGTTCCCAAGCCCCCTATGACCGCGGCGAGTATTATCGTGAGCATCAGGGGAACGTCGAAGTAATCGGGGCCGACGGTGAGCCTGTAGTGAACCATCACAGCCCCCGCCACTCCCGCGAAGAAGGCGCTCAGGCAGAAAGCTATGAGCTTGTACTTGACAACATCGACCCCCACCGCCTCCGCGAGTTCTTCATCCTCCCTAACGGCTTTCAGCTTCTTCCCCAGCGGACTGCGAACCAGCAGCGTGATTGAGAGCAGGCAGACGATCATGAACAGGAGGGTCACGTAATACTCCTCGACGAGATTCGGTGCGAGAGCCTTTCCGAACCCCACGGAGAACCCCTCGTAACCCCCGAAAACGTTCGAGTAAACGTTCAGAAGCTGGATGCATATGAGGGGAAGTATCGCCGTAACGAGGGCGAGGTAGTATCCCCTAAGCCTGAGACATACCGCCCCTATGGCGAATCCGAAGGCCAAAGCAACGAATCCTCCCGCCAGTATCGACGCCCAGATGGGAACGTTCAAGTGCAACCCTATCCTTTCCGGATTTTGCAGTAGCGCGGTCGTGTAAGCCCCTATACCTATGAAAACGGTGTGACCCAAGTTTATCTGCCCCGCGTATCCGGCTATAAGATCCCAGCTTACAACGAAGACCACGAATATGAACGTAAGTCCGAGGAGATAGATGAGAGACTGCGGAGCTACGAGAGGGGCTACGAGGAGCGGGATCAGGAGCACCAGCCACCTCATATCACTCCACCCCGAACAACCCCTTGGGTCTCACTATTAGCACGACTATTATGGTTACCAAGGCGACTATCTCAGCCCACCTCGGATCGTAAAGAGTGGATACCGCGGTCTGGATGAAACCTATTATGAAGGACGCCACGACGCTCCCCCTAACGCTACCGAGCCCTCCGAGTATGACTATCGCGAAGGCGTATATCAGAACTCTCAGCGCCGTTTCCGGATTTACGGCGTATATTTGGGCGTAGAGTATTCCCGCGAGTCCCGCGAGCATTGCGGATATGGCCATCGTAACGGAGTACACGCTCTCAACGTCTATTCCAACGAGCATCGAAGCTTCCATGTCTTGGGACGTGGCCGTGATGAACTTGCCCGTCTTAGACCTCGTTATGAAAATGTCGAGGATCGCTATGACCGCAAAGGCTATGGCCGTTATCAGCAGTCTGTTCTCGGGAACGGGAACTCCGAACAGGAACACGACTCCGGAAAGGAAGAGGGGAAAGGATATGGACACGTCCTTGAATATCGCGAGGACTATCTGCTCCATCAGCAGAGCCAAGGCGAGCGTTATAAGGATGACCATTACCTCGTATCCCTTTATGGGGCTTATGAGGAATCTGTAAACGAACCATCCGAAAGCTCCCACCATCAGGACGGAGGGGACTATTGAGAGAAAGCCGAGGTAAGGGAAGAGAACGACCGCCAAATAAGCTCCGAGGATGAAGAATATTCCGTGGGCGAAGTTGAGTATTCTCGCAACTCCGAAGACCAAGCTAAAGCCCGACGCGACGAGAGCCCATATGGAACCGATGATGACGCCGTATATGAGGATCTCCAGCATCACCGCCATGGAGTTTGGAAAAAATTTAAGAATTTTACGATGATCTCCTCAGAGCGTATCCGACCATCAGAGCTACGAGTCCCGCGACAATCTCAAAGCCCGGACCCTTTTTGGCAGTTTTCTTGGGGAGCACGAGCTTTCCGGTAGCTACGCTCTTCGGATAAAGCACCACCTGTTTTCCGTTCTGCCACTGGCAGATCCAGTTTCTTATGTAACCGTTGCCCCAGAGTAGGTCGTGGTTCTTGGTGAAGGCGATCTTGCCCCTTATCCCTTCGTAGGGATGGGTGGCGTTGTACCTCTCCAAGTACTCGACGAGCACGTCTGGATCGAAAGGATCCTTAGCCCCGTGCTTATAAGCCTGCTCGACCACCGTCTTGTAGAGGTAAACGGCGTCGTAGCAACCGTAAGCGCTGAAGGCCTCCGGCAGATGCCCGTACTCCTCCTTGTAAGCTTTAAGGAAGTGCGCCATCTTCGGATTTATGGGAACGGGCACCGATCCTCCGTCGGCGGTGTATATCTCGTAGTTGCACTTACCGTCCGTGGCGTTCCAGTAGTCGGGATCGATGGCTGCGAGATCGTGCCCCGCTATGGGTATGCCGATGTGCATGTCCGCCCACTGCTTGACCAAAGACGCTCCATTGACGTGGGCGAGGATCGGAACTATCACGTCCGCCTCCTTTTGAGCCTTTAGGAGGAAGGAGGAGAAGTCCGTCTGCCCCCTGCTGACCTTCTCGTCGATGACTATCTCGTATCCGTGCTTCTCGAGCAAAGGTCTGAACTTCTTCATCACGTCATCCGTCCAAAGGGCGTTGTCCCTTATTATCGCCACCTTCTTGATCTTCAGCCCCTGCGCCCTGAGGAAGTCGAGCATGTCTATCATGTCGAGCGGGAACGTGGAGGCGTTCAAGGTTAGCACCCTGAAGTAGTACTTGTAATCCTTGTAGTCCTTCGCCACGAGAGCGGTTATCCTCGGGGAGGAGGCGTCTCCGAGCCATAATACCTTGTGCCCCGTCTTCGCGAGATCAGCCATCGTGTCCATCATCGAAAGCGCAACTCCGCTCGCGAACCCGCCTATTATCACCCTGCAACCCCTGTCGACGAGATCCCTGAACGCTGTGGTTGCGGTGTTGGAGTCGAACCTTGTGTCCGCGGTTATAACGACCACCTTCCTGCCCAAGATCCCTCCGTGTTCGTTTATTTCCTTCGCCGCGAGCTCCACCGCATGCTTCATAGCTAAACCGTATTTCGTCTGCATAGGCCCGATTACTCCGATCTTTATCACTTCCGCGTTCGCAACTGGTATGAGCAATGCTAACAAGAGGAATAGGGCGACGTGCCTCATGTTTGAGGCGAGAGAACGGCAATATTTAAATATTGTGCAAATTAGTAACAGAATGACATGCTGAGGGTGGAGAGGGTTACCAAGAGCTTCGGCGAGATTCACGCGCTCAACGGGGTCAGCTTTGAGGTGAAGAAGGGAGAGATCCTCGGAATAATCGGCCCGAACGGTGCCGGAAAGACCACGCTCTTCGGGGTAATATCGGGATTTATAAGACCTGACTCCGGGGACGTTAAGCTGGGGGGCAAGAGCGTCGTCGGTAAGAAACCGAGTCAACTCGTTAAGATGGGGCTCGTAAGAACGTTTCAGATAATTAGGGTGTTCAAGAACATGACCGTCGAGGAGAACGTCGAGGTCGCGTGTTGGAACGGGAAGTCGGAGGAGATACTGAGACGGATGGGGTTGTGGGACAAGAGGAACATGCTCGCGAAGAATCTCTCCCAAGGGGAGTTGAGGAGGTTGAGCATAGGAATGGCTCTCGCAACCGATCCGAAGGTTCTGTTGCTCGACGAACCTTTTTCGGGTCTCAGTCCGAAGGAGGCGGAGGAGCTCGACGCGATAATAAGGGAGTTGAACGAGAACGGCATAACGCAGGTGATAATAGAGCACAGGCTGAAGGAACTCTTCAACCTTACGGAGAGGGTGATAGTCCTCAACCTCGGCAAGGTCATATTCGACGGAAGTCCGGAGGAGGCGGTTAGGGACGAGAGGGTGATAAGAGCGTATCTGGGGAATGCGAATGTTGAGGCTTGAGGATCTCGACGCGTTTTATGACAAAGCGCAGATACTTAGGGGGGTTAACGTAAAGGTGGGTAAGGGAGAGGTAGTGGCGGTTTTGGGGCCGAACGGCGCTGGAAAGACCACGCTTCTGAAGGCAATATGCGGGCTCGTGAAGACGAGGGGGAGGATAGAGTTCTTCGGAAGGGACATATCTAACCTCAAAACCCACGAGAGGATTAGGCTCGGTATCTCGATATGTCCCGAAGGTAGAAGGCTCTTTCCCAACATGAGCGTGGAGGACAACCTGAAGCTCGGAGCTTTGCTTGGGGAGTGCGAAGACAGGTTGGAGTACGTTTACACGCTATTTCCGAAGCTTAGGGAGAGGAGGAATCAGCTGGTCAGGACGATGAGCGGGGGAGAACAGCAGATGGTCGCAATAGGGAGGGCTCTGATGTCCAAGCCGAAGCTGATGCTCTTGGACGAACCGTCCATGGGGTTGGCTCCTATAGTCGTGAAGACCATATCCGACGCGCTGAAGAGGATAAAGGAGGAGTTGAAGCTTTCGATTCTCTTGGTAGAGCAGAACATAGGTCTCGCCCTCGACGTGGCGGATAGGGTTTACGTTCTCGTTGGAGGGAAGATAGTGAAGGAGGGAAGGGCTGAGGACGTGAAGGATTTGGAGAAGGAGTACTTCGAAATCTAACGAAAACGCTTAAATGATGTTCCCGTCAATACTTCGTCGAAGCGGGGGTTGCCGAGTCAGGTCAAAGGCGCGGGATTTAGGGTCCCGTCCCGTAGGGGTTCGAGGGTTCAAATCCCTCCCCCCGCATGATCTCCTCGACTATTTCCGAGTTGAGTAGGGATTCGACGAACATCTTGTAGAATTCCACGAAACCCTCTCCGCTCCCTACGATTGCGAACATCTGACCGTTCTTGAAGAATATGACGACAGTCCTACCGTCCACTACGATTATCCCGTGTTTGGACTTCGTCCTGACCTTTATCTTAAACACTCTCCCCATCCCCTCGAAATCCTCCACGTTCGATGCGCAAACCTTTACATCCGCATTCAACTCCTTGAGTATGTAGGCGATCTCCTCGGGAACGTAGGAGGCCACGACCGTAACGCTCTTAGCCCCTTTCAGAAGCTCCGATATCTTGTCTATCGCCAGATCTCCCCTGTATATGTTCACCTCCTCCGTCTTCGCCTTCTCTATCGTAGGAAGCTCCTCCCTCAGGTATCTAAGATTCTCCTCTACCTTCTTAGAGAATATCCTCATTAGCTCATCGGAGTTAAGGGCTTTAAACTTCATCGGCTTTCCGTAAGCCTCAACGAGTCCCTTGGCCATCAGAGACTTTATGACGTCGTAAACTGAAGTTCTGGGAACCCCGCTGAACTCGGCCACCTCCTTGGCCGTAAGCTCCCCCTTGGCTATCAAGGCCAGCAGAACCTTCGCCTCGTATTCGGATAGTCCGAACGTCTTGAGAGCTTCGATCATCTTCTTCATTACGAGGAACGGTCTCTCGTAAATTATATATATACATTTTTGTAGCTTCAGCTACGACATTACGGGGGTAGGGATCGTGAGGATGAGTCCGATTTTCATTCTGGCCGTCCTGATCGTCTCATGCGGATGCGTCAACGCAATCTACGTGAGGGAAAAACCGAGCGTAACGGTGTCCGTAGTCGGAACTAACCACCTCCATCGGGGCACCAACGTCATCACGCTCATAGCGTACAACCCGGCGAAGGAGAAGAGGATAATATACGACAACCCCCAGCAGGCCGAGTTCTTCAAGGGAAGGGAGGAGCTACTCTTCACGGCATACAACGTATCCTTCGACCTCAAGGGCAACGGTGTTATACAGGTCAGAACCCCCGTCCAGAAGCTGCCCGCGATGCCTCCGATGAAACCGTTTCAGCTAAAGTTCGTGTTGAAGGTCAACGATTCGGCTAAGGCGGGTAGATACGTTCTCTACATGAACGTAAGGTACGACATTATCCACGACGTCGACGTTACCCTGAACGCCGAGCAGATGCCGGAGACGACTCAGGTTTATTCCATCTCCGGAAACTTCAGCCAGTACGGAACGGTGACGAACTACGGTACGGAATCCTACTTGGAGGAGCTTTCTATAGATTACACCCACGAGTTCGAGAAGATACCGATAGTGGTTTACGTGGACAGGGAGAACGTTAGGCTTGACGTGCTGAAGGTTGAAACCCAGAACTTCGTAGCGAAGGGGAAGGGACTGCTTACGCTCGTCGTCGAGAACGTCGGAGAGAAGGTAGGGAGAAACGCGTTCCTTCTCCTCAAAACACCCTCCGGCTTCCAGCCCGTTCCCGGCGCGACGACCTTGCCCAAGATTCCCGCAACCGTCGTAACGATGCCCACCACCGTGCCTTCAACCCCTCCGACGTCCACGCTCCGGCTGACAACGAACGCCGTTTACGTCGGGGATCTAGTTCCGGGGAAGAAGGTAACAGCCACGTTCCCGATCAGGATAAACGTGGACGACGGCGGAAACTACACCTTCGAAGTGCTCGCGGTTTACTTGGACGAATACGGTAACGTTCTCGAATCGAAACCCGTTCCCTTCGGAGTCCACGTCGCCCCTCCGCCCAAGGTGGAGATAAAGAGGGTGTTGAGCGGGGTTTACGTCGGGAGCACGGGAAACGTGGTGGTTGAGATGAGCTTCGACAGAAACCTGAAGGACGTGAGCGTGCTCCTTCAAACCAACCCGCCCCTTTCCGTAATAAGCTCCTCCTACTACCTCGGCGACGTAGTTCCGGGAAAGGTTTACGAGGTCGTATTCAAGGTGAAGGCGCTGGATGAGGCGTCTCCCGTCGAATACCCTGCGACTCTGCTGTTCAAGTACAAGTCCCTAAACGAGTGGGTGACGAGCGATCCTATAAGGATAGGGATAAGGGTCAACCACAAGATGTGCTTCGAAGTCTTGGGCGTTCCGAAGATCGCTCAGGGGGAGGAAAAGGTGATAACGGTTGAAATAAAGAACTTGGGTAACGTAACGGCGAGGGAGGCGACGGCGAGGATAACCATCGTCGATCCCTTCTCCTCGAGCGACGACACCGCTTACGTAGGAACGATCAGGCCGGGCGAGGTGAAGAGGATAAGCTTCAGGATAAAGGTATCAAAGGACGCGACCCCGAAGATATACGGCTTGGATCTCGAGGTCAAGTACAAGAACCCCGAAGGTGACTGGGTGATAAGCGAGCCGACGAAGATGGAGATAGAGGTAGTTCCGGCCAAGCCCAACGTCCTGCTGTTTCTGGCGGTAGCCGGAGTTTTAGCTTTGTGCGGAATCGGATACGCCCTCAGGAGGAGGGGCGGGTGATAACGGAGGTAGTCAGAAGACACCCCTTCGCGATAATAGGGATAACCCTCTCCCTCCTGATTTTTTCTCTCTACTCCGCCCAGCACGTCGTTTACGAGTACAGCATAGACACGTTCTTCGGCAAGAACGATCCGATATACCAGCACTACAAGCTATTCACAAAGGACTTCCGGGTTGGATCCGAGAACGTCTTCATACTCGTGAAGGGCGACGACGTGACGAGCAGGAGAGTTCTGAAGTACATGCTAACGCTGGGAAAAGAGCTCGAACGTCAGAAGTACGTCGAAAACGTCGTTTCTCCGGCATCGATACTCGTATCCATATACGGAAGGATTCCGGACAACCCTCTGATCGTAGACGAAACTATCGCCAGATTCTGTAAAGACCTCGTTCCCTCCAAGACCCTCGCCCTAATATCCATATCCACCTCAGCGACGTCCAACCAGAGAAACGAGCTCGCGAAGGAGATAGACGAGGTTCTGAAGTTCGTTCCGAAACCGGTGGGAGTGTCGGTTTCCGTAACGGGTATGCCCGTCGTGGACTACCAAATAATGAACGCCGTTAGGAGTAGCGTGAAGGTCACGACGCTCGCTTCGGCCATACTCATGGTCGTCATACTGTTCCTCGTGTTCAGCGGTGTCGTTAGAAGGAAGATTTTCGCCCTCGTTCCCCTAATAATATCCGTCATGTCCGTAGCATTCGTTTACGGAGCCATGCCCGTGCTCGGGATTCCGATGACTGAAGTGACGAACGGTTTCATGCCAATACTCATAGGACTGGCTATAGAGTACGCCGCGCAGCTTCAGAGCAGGTTCGAGGAGGAGAGGAAGGAGGGAAGAAATTTGGACGAATCCATAGACGTAGCGATAAGGAGCACGGGGGTGGCGATAGCCCTCGCTATGCTCACCACGGTCATAGGATTTCTATCGATGCTCTTCTCCGGCGTTCCCGCGTTGGGATGGTTCGGAATCCTCTCAGCCCTCGGACTCCTCGTTGCCTTCGTGCTCACCCTGACGTTTCTCCCAGCCCTTCTGAAGGTCACGGATTGCGACGTGAAGGTGGAGGGGAGGAGGGAGGAGGAGACGGGGATTCTGGAAAGGTCTCTAAGCGTTCTCGCGAAGGTCACGGCGAAGAGGTACAGAACGATACTGCTCGTAACCGTTTTGCTGATAGCGTTCGGTTTCTACGCTTACACCCAAATAAAGCTCGAAACGAATCCGAGGAACTACGTTCCGCAGAATCTACCCGCCATAGTTTCCCTGAAGCAGTTGGAGAGGGTCGTAGGTGGACAACACTACTACGTAATCGTCCTCGACTTCGACAAGCTCGACTTGAAGACGCTGAAGAGAGCCGACGAGCTCGGCAGATACATAACGAACAGAGAGAGCTACGTCGACGATTACGAGTCCTTGGCAAAGGCCATTCTGAACACGTTCGGAAGGCTGCCGAGAAACGACTTGGAGCTCGAAACGATGCTCTGCAAGCTCCCGTCCTACGTGAGGGAGAGGTACGTTTCGGGCAACCAGATGGCGATATACCTCGCCACCCACGTCAAGACGTTCGACGAAGAGGAGAGGCTGTACGAATCCCTCCACAAGGACGTCAGATTCTTCGGATGGAAGAACGGATTCTACGTGTCCGGTTATACGCCCCTCCTGATGGAGATGGGAAGGCTGATGATGTTCGGGCAGCAGAAGATGACGATCGTCGCTTACGTGCTGATAGTCCTCCTTATGCTCGTCGTTTACAGGTCGATAACGAAGGCGGTGGTTCCCCTCGTATCGATTACGACGGTCATAGCGATAGTAAACGCGTTCATGTTCGTGTTCGGTATGAAGCAGACGATGCTGAGCACGACTATGAACTCGATGGTGCTCGGTTTGGGAATAGACTTCTCCATTCACGTGCTCGAGAGATATTTGGAGGAGAGAAGGAGCTTCGATCCCATGATGGCGGTCATTAGAACGGTTGAAAGAACGGGAAAGGCAATAACTACATCGGCCCTAACTATGGCGGGCGGTTTCGGTGCCCTGCTAATATCCCCGTTCCCGATGATAAGGTCGTTCGGCGTTCTTTCGCTCGTTGCGATAATTTTCAGCCTTCTCGCGAGCCTTACCGTCGTTCCGGCTTTCCTGATGATTGCCGAGAGGTTCAGGGCTTGACCTCGAAGGGTATGTCCTCGTCTATCAACCTCCTGAGCATGTCGTCTATCAGGCTCTCCGTGCATACGACCACGACGTTGCATCCGTGATGGGCGGACTCGACGCACGCATCCTTAGCTCCGAAGAACACGGGCTCCAATCCTATCTTCCTGCACGCTATCAAAGCCTCAACCCCCAAAGCCACCACCACGTCCGCGGATTCCACGAAACCCCTCAACACCTCCAAGTCCACGGCCCTGCTTCCACCCTCGCACACGTCCGGAACCTTGAAGACCGTAACCTTCCCCTTTTTCGGAGGTTTAAACTCCTCCTTCGGCTTTATCAGAACCTCCTCCCCGTCCCTCGCCGAAGTTAGCGCTATGGAGTTCGGGTTTCCGTTCTTAGTGCAGTAAATCAGCCCCCTGTCGAACCAGTACCTCACCTCATCCCCCTTCTCAACGTCCCCCACAGCTATGGCCACGAGGGAGTAAGAGTATATCCTCTTCAGCAGATCCTCCGAAAACAGGTGGAGGTCGAAGAGGTTCTTAACGAGCCAGTCTATTCCCTTCTCCGTTATCTCGTAAAATCCCTTCTGAATCACCCTAACGAGCCCTTCGGAAGTGAGATCCTTGAAGTATTCCGATATGGCCTGAGGCGTTAGGTTCAAACGGTGGGCTATCTCCCTCTGATTTATGTTTCTATTCGTTATGAGCTCCGCGAGGATGAGGAGCCTTATGGTATCCCTTCTGCTCAGCAGAACCCTCATAAGGTTTCGTAGGAGGGTAGCTATATAAGTTTGCGGTTATGTAGTCCATGCGACGCTTTTCTCCCAAGTATATCTGCACGGCCTCCTCCACGAGCTTCCTCATCATAAAGTTCGGCCTGCCCAAAACGATGTTCGGGCAGGTGGAGACGTCGACGTAAACGTAAAACGTTTCTCCTTCGTACTCGAACTCGGAGAGCTCGTCCCCCTTCTTCCTTATCGAGAAAGGATAGAGCTTGCACGCGGTCGGTTTAAGTTCGCCCTGAAGTATGCAGAGGTTTCCGTGCTGGAAGGGACATATCCCTCCGATCTTCCTTATGTAAAACCTGCCTCCCCTCTCCTCAACGAATCCCGTGGACTTGAGCCTCAGATACTCGTAGAACCTGAGAGGAACTCTGTATTCTCTGCAACACCTACCGCACGCTACGCACTGCCAAGAACGAACCCTCCTCCAGGGGACGAGCATACGAATACGTCTTCACGACTAAATAAGGATTTTCCTCAGAACACCTCGTCGAACTCAACGTAATCCTCGGGCAACTCTTCAAGCCTTCCGGCCTCGTCTAAAACCTTCTCCTCGACGTATATCGGGCAAGCGAGCCTAACCGCTATTGCTATGCTGTCGCTCGGCCTCGCGTCGACCTCTATCTCGTGATCGTTCTGCTTCAGGATTATACGGGCGTAGAACGTGTTGTCTATGAGATCGTCGATTACGACCCTCTCAACCCTCGCGTTGAGCTTCCCGATTATATCGACGAGCAGGTCGTGGGTCATCGGACGGGGCGGAACCTGATTCTTCAGGGCGGAGTGTATGGCCATGGCCTCGGCTATGCCTATGTATATGGGCAAAAGCCTTCCGTCCTCCGCTCTCAAAACCACGACGGGCGAGAGCCCGAATACGCTCGGAGCCGCGAACACACCGAACACTTCAGCGACCAGCTCCATTAATATCTCGATCTGCACGGTCTTATTAATACTTTTGCCAGCCGAAAGTTATCTTAAGCTTGGAGTCGCATTCGGTCGGATGAAGTTGGGCAAGCTCTTCGACAATTTCGAACTTCTGAAGAGATTGCTCTCCGACAGGGCGGAGTGCAGGGACAACGAAATAGTCATAATCGATCCCCCCTTCGAGATCAAGATCCTCAAAACCGAAAGGCTGGTGGTGTTCAGCAGAGAGGGGGAAGACGTGGCAATTTTGGGAGAGGGGTTTTCGGAGGTAAAGGAGGAATTTAAAAGCTACATCGACGAATGGCTAACTGCTCTAACCTCCTTGGGCTTTAAGAGGTACATTCCTCGTAGAAAAATTTAAGTGTTAAAACGTGTCGGGATCTGATTATGAGGAAGTATGCGATAGTAGGTATAATACTCTTAATCGTTTGTATAGTATCGGGCGTTTATGCATACGAACAGTACACCAAAGAAAAGCTCGTTTATCAATACGTCAAGAGCGCGACGAAGTACATGGAGAACGGGGACTACGACAAGGCGATAAGCCTGCTCAAGAAGGCCATAGAGATCGATCCGAACTATCCTATAGCGTACTACGACCTCGCCCTTGCCTACGGAAACGAGAACCAGTTCCACAGATACTACAAGCTACCGGGCGAGACTTTCACTCAAGCGGGGCATCCTGAGATGCAGAAGAAGTACGAGCTCGCAGTTCACTACGCCAAGCTCTTGGAGGAGAAGTTTCCGGAATACAAGCCTATAGCCGAGCAGATTCTTGGCGACATAAACTTCCTCTACTACTGCGGTTACGTGAACAGGGAGAAGTACGTCCTGCCCCACTACCTCTACGCCCTCAAGCACATAAACGCAGTTGAGAAGTTCCTCGGTAAGGAGGGCGTGTCGGCGCTCTACACGAATCTCGCGAGAACGTATCTCGCCATGGCGGAGGTTAAGAAGGCGGAGGAGTATTACATAAAGGCCATAAAGGTGTACCCGGATCCGGGGCTCGACACGGCGTACGAGCACCTCGCTTGGGTTGAGCTCGAGCTGGGCAACATAACCGGCGCGTACGATGTGGCCATGGAATACATCAAGCACGCTCAGAAGTACGGATGGGACAGCGATCTCGGTCTCGCTCCGGCGAGCATATCCGCTTATCTGCTCGGAAAATACGACGAAGCCGCTAAGTTGGCTGAGAGGATAATTAAGAAGTTCCCCGAGTCCGATTACGTCGGTGAGGCGTACAGAATCCTCGCCATGATATACTACAAGAACGGAAACAAGGATATGGCCGTGAAGATGCTCGAGAACGACGTCAAGCACTGCGACGAGTTGATGAAGCATCCCGACGACTGCACGACCGTGCCGACATCCATGTACGAAAGGGCTCTCGCGTACTACTACCTGTACGTTTACACGAACAACACCACCGACCTGAACAAGGCCATAGAGGATCTTACGTGGATAGTCGATCATCCGAGGCAGACGAAGAGGGAGGTCGCCCATAGGGACTACTACATCCTCGCCCACCTATCCCTCGCGAGCATATACTCCCAGATCGGTGACTTCAACAAGTCGAAGCAGTACCTGATCAAGCTCAAGAACGAGCTCGACACCGATCCGAACATGCAGGGATGGAGGAAGTTCATAGGGCCGAAGGTGAACGAACTGCTCGAGAAGGTCGAGCACGGTGAGAAGATCGAGATGCCCGAAATAGTCTGGATACTCTCCCACTAACAATTTTTTTATCACAGAAGCTCGGCCACCTTTTTTGCGAGTACGTCGAAGACGTATCCCGAAACGAACGTTGCTACGAGAACTGCTATTCCTATCATCAGCGGGGCGTGAACGCCCCTAAACACGTAGAAGGCGATCCAGTTGACTAAAAGACAGGCCAGACTACCGACCCCCCCGTTCACGAAGTCCGTAAGAACCCCCATGAGCAGGAAGGAGACGAATCCGAAGGCTCCGAAGTATGGTGGGTTCACCACACCGTACCAAGGGCCGTTGAGCAACAGCAGCGACACGGTCAGAACGGAAACCGCAACCCCCCATCCCCTTCCGAAAAGTTCCCTCGCGAGGGCTATCCAGAAGACGTAGAGGATTCCAGAAAGAAGACCCAACCCCAAGCAGGGGACGCCCTCTATCCCCAAGGCCTTCGAAACAGTATGGGTGGGGAAGAAGTAGGACATCATCAGTCCGGCTACGGAGAGCATAACAACTCCCAAATACTTGACGATCTCACCACGGGCACTTTCTGCAGACCTCATGCCTCCTCATCTCCTTGAGGAATCTCAAATGCTCCTCGAAGCTCAGGGATCTGTAATGGTAACCCATTTCGTGCAGGAAACAGCATGGGCTCGCGGTCAGATCCCAACCGAGGAATATGCAGGACAGCGCCACTACGCAGGGTCTCGAACTCTTCGGCGGGCAGTACACCTTTATACCGTAATCCTTCGCAACCTCCTTCGCAACATCGCATGCCCTCTTTACCTCCTTCTTCGTTATGGGATCCACGCCGAGGTGGAGGTGGAAGAGTCTATGAAGGACGACGTCCATCCCGCACTCCCCGGCGAACCTGACTATCTCCGCTATGTCTTCGAGGTTGTCGTGGAGTATCGTCACGTCCACGAATGCCTTTATGTCGTCGTTCCTCCTGCAGAACTCCCTCACGTTCTCGAACACCTTCTCGTTACCCTTAACCCTGAATATTCCGAAGGCAATTGAGTCCAGTTCGCTCTCGAGTATCTCATCCATCCTGATGTCGAGCAGGGTTCCGTTCGTTATAAGGCTCGTCTCCACACCGAGGTCGTGGGCGTAGTTAACGAACTTGAAGAGGTCGGGGTGCAACAGGGGCTCTCCCCATCCGTGAAAGGAAACCTCTTTGAACTTCTCCACGGGCACCTTCTCTATGTCCTCCAAGTACCCTACCTTCCTTCCGCTCCGGCTTCGCATGCAGATAGAACAGTTACGGTTGCAGTCGTTCGTCACCTCGAGCTGAAGGATCTTGGGTTTGATCATAAAACAAAAAAATTAAATCGATTTTATAAATCTTACGATCTTGTATCCGAACAGCGAAACTATTGTCGCCACAGCGAGTATCTGGTTGAAGAGCATCGCCGTCGCGAAGGAGGTCGAGGTTATGCTTCCACCGATAGTCGCGGAAATGGGCGCGCACATGGTCAAGCACCTCCCGGCTTCGCAAAAACACCCTTAACAACGAGGGCAATTCCGGCTATGCCGGTCAGAACCGATACGAGCACCATCGGTAGTATTCCGCCCAGAGTCAACGCTGGTGCCATCGATATCGATACCGGCGCGCACATGCTACCACCCGTTTGCTCTATGGGTAGCAAACGTTATAAATTTTTCGCGGAAT
>Ga0256914_1000268_pt1 | contig 50466 bp, 40 predicted proteins | sample HulkmetaG_FD_191571 | JGI IMG/M metagenome (GOLD analysis project Ga0256914, IMG submission 191571) | Hydrothermal chimney microbial communities from Main Endeavour vent field at the Juan de Fuca Ridge, Pacific Ocean - Hulk | ecosystem: Environmental > Aquatic > Marine > Hydrothermal vents ...
TGCAGAAGGTCTTGGAGATGGCAGGACACCATATAACAATAGAAGAAAACTAACAAACAGCTACATCTTTAAGAGGAAAAGAACAATTTTTAGGAATAGTCAATGAGGAACAACAATGTATAGGGCCCCAACTCATCGTTGGTATCTTGAAAGAATAATATGGCTTATTGCTGGTGTTGTAGTTCTTGGAGGCGTTACATTAGGACTCCTTGTTAGCAAATACTGGTTTATTCTGCCAATACTTGCTGGCTTCAATATGATAATATTTGCGTTGACCGGATTTTGTCCCATGGCGGTGATCCTGAACAAATTTTTTGGGGTCGAACCCCTTAATGAGAAAGAGAACGGGTACAAGATGGAGTAGTTATCCCACTTTTGTCTTTGAAAGGATATAACCGTCCATGCGTATTGACAAATTTTTCCATTCTATTTCTTGCATATTCTTGACCATTGAATCAAGAATGCCTGCACGGGCTAGACGTTTTTTTTCAGAAGGTTCTTTTATCCCATGAAAAGGCAACATGGCTGCAAGGGCCCTTTGTTTGAATCTTTCATTCGGTGTTAACACATCCTTCCGTCTGGTATAGTAAGGGTCTTCTCCAGGTCTACATGGTTTATTAAATACATTAAAATGTCGACAGGCTAGGGGTCTTACGGGATGTATCGCGCATACTCCAGCAATTAAAAAGGGACAGCCTTTGCCTTTTCGAAAAGATGCCAACTGTTTTTTGATTATATCCCTTTCTGGCCCCAGGGTCTTTTCAATCACAAACCAGTAAATTCCAACCACTTCTAATGGATAGATAGGGATAGTCACATGGGTAGTGCAGCAGCTTGAACACCCCTTTTTACATGCAAGATGTTCTCCTGATCTTAGTCTCTTAGAGATTTCAATAGCTATGCCTTTATCTGCAATAAAATATGCGTCAAGTAACATTGAAAGCCAGGGTAACGCCTGTTCCTCTGGAAAGGATACCCGTTTGACATGAAGAATTTGTGTTTTTTTGTTCCCTTTTTTTCTTTTCTTTGACATGTTGAAGACATGATAGTCGATATTGTAAAGGTCTTAAAGTAGGCTTTCGTTAACCAGGGCGGAAAAGATCTATAATTGACAGACAATGCTATCGTCTAAGATGGGAAACCAGGATAGCAATTATTCATTAGTAAAAGGCACATAGCTGATTTTTTTGCTTTTATGCCTCGAATCTGTTCTGGATTTATTGTTTTTAAAATTCTTTCCATCTGAATTTAATAGCCAGGGCCTGGCATGCCTCATTGCATTTTCCACAGTTCCAACAGTATGGCGACGCCCCTTCTCCTTTTTGGGGGTCGAGTCCAAGGGGACAGGCCTTTTTGCACATGCCACATTTTATGCACTCATCAAGGTCAGCTTCTATCACAAGTCTTCTTTTTAAGCCAATAAGGGCAAGAAGTGCACCAAGAGGACAAAAATAGCGGCAGAACATCCTCTTAGAAAATATATGCATGGTCAATACTATGATAATTACGACTCCTTCTATCGCCAGGGTCTTAAATAGGGTCAACATCATGATTTCTCTACCAACCAGCCCAGGTGGAGACAAAAAAACAAATATTGGAGCGCCTATAATTAAGGCAACTAATATTTCTCCAATAAGAGCGAACCAAAATATTTTTCTGGGGAGACCAAAGCCAAAAGGTCTATATTTTTTTCTTGATAACAATCGGATAATCCAATCTATCAACTCGCTCAGAAAGCTGATGGGACAAATCCAGCTACAAAAGACCCTGCCAAGAAGCAGCGCCAAGACTATTGGAATAAGCATTCCCACTAACAAAGGACCATAGATGGATCTAGAGGTAAGAATGCTTTCGAGTCCTTCTAAGGGGGAAACAAACCACAGGTTGCCAATACTTAGGCTCTGAAACCAACCCTGTACAAAATTAAAATGAAAACGCATATTAAGATAAGGTGTGATTAGAATGAGTAAAAAGGCTGCAGTCAGGGTCAGTAGTCTCAAAGAAGTGTATCTCTTTGGAGGCTTGCTCATTGTTATTTTACCATTTGACCGGTCTGGAAGCGTATATTGGTTCTATATTTATCGCTTTTTTCCCATTTTGTTGTGTTACTTGACAACCATGGACACATAGACCGCATCCAGTACAATATTTATCGACCACAACCGGTCTCAGTTCGTCTAATTTTATGGCCTTCTCTTTAAAGGGGCAAACATTGTAACATGTTCTGCAAAGGGCTAATTCTTGATTCCATGTAATACATGCATGCTTGTCTATTACGGCCAGTCCCATTCTGGTTTCTTCTTGACTTATAGGACGCAGTGTGCCCGTAGGGCATACTTCAACGCATTTCATGCATAGATAGCATGGGATGTCTTTGACAAAGATAAGCGGTGTTCCTGCAAAGACTCCAGAACGGATATCAAGTGGCCTTATGGCCTTATAGGGACATACCTCAACACACCTGCCGCACCTGATGCATTTTGAAGGAAATATTTCCTCAGGCACTGCTCCGGGTGGTCTTAATACATTGGTTTTGACTGGTGAGCCTTTAATGGTAAATCCATGGCCTTTGCCCGAGAAACCAACAAGCAAGGCTGCAACCGCAGATACCTTTAAAAACAGTCTGCGAGAGTCTTTAGTCAAGTCTTCTGAGACGCTTTCTTTTTTAGAACTCTTTTTTATCGACTTCATCTTCTGCGTGAAAATAGGTAAGTCCTACACTAAAAACGGTCTCTATTTTCATAATGGTTTTTACCATTTTTTCCATATCTTCAGAAGTGGCAGACTCCAGCACGGCTACTACGTTCCCTTTTTCGTCGCTACCATGAATCTCTACCCCAGCCACTTTTCTTAGGCTGTCCAAAGATTCCTCAATCTTTTCCGGGTCTACGTTTATAACAAATCCGCCAATTGGCATATCTTCACCTTCAATAGGGCTTGGGTCTTTTGTAGAGCTGGATGCGTTCTTGAAGCCTTCCTAGAGATCTACCTGCCTTTGGAGGGGGAGTAAATATGGAAGAGAGCACATCAGCCCCAAGAAGGCCGTCCAAGGTTTGTGAATCTTGAAAACATATGGCCTTTCCAGAGTTGCCATTCAAAGATTTGACTGCATTTTTTTTGAGGATTTTCATGAAATCCTTATTGGCCTTTTCGTCCCCCATTATTATTGCAGAACATCTGGCTATATAGGCCCTTATTCTGCCTTGATTACAATCAATTTTGGCCATTGAACAAAATGTTTTAAGCAGGGAGTCGTCAAGGGCGGAAAGTTCAGCATATCGTGCCTGAAGATCTATTCTCCGCAGAAGCTCTAGCCACTTATGCTCTGCATATTTTGTTGAAATTTTGGAAGCAAGGCCCAATATCTCCTTATTACCTCTAAGATAGGGAAATCCTTGTATCCGTTTCACTTCCCGGCATCTGAGGCCATTTTCATCTAATAGTTTTTCCATAAACAGCCAGTTTTCAGCGCATTCTTTTCCTTTGCCGTGTTTAAAGGAGAAACTAGGCCCCTCAGCGTAAGCTGATATAACGTAAGCAGTAGCCAATATTAAGATTGGGATAATGGTAAAGCTCTTTTTCATAACCTTTTGGTAAAAAGGGCCGATGCTTATGCATCGGCCCTGCATTTAATCCACGTTTTTTTTTAAGCTGACTCCAAATATTATGCCTTTAGCCGGACCAAGAATGGGGTTAAGGGCTTTGGTCCAGAGACCTTCTTTATACGGCAAGCACATATCTTAAATTCAGGTTCCTTGGAGCCAGGATCAAAGGCATCTTTTGTAACTCTGTTTATCATTCTGTCTTCATCCTGATCGTGCCAGTAAACAAATACCATTCCTTCACATGGCCCAACGTATACCTTTGCTGGCAATACATTTCTGCCTCTTCTTGAGACCACCTCCACCATATCTCCTGGTTTTATTCCTAGTTTTTCCGCATCCTTCGGGTTTATTTCCACATAAGCATATGGATTTGCCCTCATGAGTTCTTTGATTCGGCCAGTCATGCTGCTCGTGTGCCAGTGATCGATGATTCTACCAGTGGATAGATAAAATGGATACTGGGAATCTGGCATTTCCTCAGGACCTTTTTGTGGCCTAAGCCAAATCCAGAGTTTTTTGTCTGGATGGGCCGGACCATAGAATTGCAGTGGCAGCTCGTTTTTGGCATATTTATCTGCCAATGGGTCAAGGCCCCTTACGAATTTGATATCGGTTCCTCCTTTCAATGCCCACTCCTTGGTAGGGGCTGGCCATTGAACACCATCTGGCAATTTTTCAAGCACCTCATAGGTGGCTCCCCTAAGGTCGTTATCACGACCCTTGGTAAGTTTTTGTGTATACTCATCCCAGATGGCTTTTGGGAGTTCATAGTCTGGCTCCTTGCCAATAAATGGCTCTACACATTTTTTGATAACAGGGTCATTCAGTTCCTTTGCAAGCCTAAGAGCCCATTCCCGTACTATCCATACTTCGGGCTTTGCTTCCCCGGGTGCATCCACTGCCTTGGGAGTAAGCTGGGAACGCCTTTCTGTGCAGCCGTAGACCCCAGTTTTTTCAAAGATAAATGCTGTTGGCAGTACAAGATTTGCAAGCTCTGTAGTCTTTGTAGGAAAGATATCTGTTACAACCATAAAGACATCTTCCCGTTTCATACCCTTCCTGTACTTATCGCAGTTTGGAAGAGATTGGGCCGGACTTGTGCAATTAATCCAGATGGCTTTGATCTTGCCCTGATTGACCGCCTCGAACATGGCTATAGTGTGATAGCCTGGCTTTGGCGGTATACGGCCTTCTGGGATACCCCAGAGTCTTTCCACTTCATGTCTTAGCTTGTCTTTCTTTACAAGCCTGTGGGCTGGCAATATATGGCACAAGCCTCCTCCTTCTCTTACTCCACCGCAGGCATTTGGTTGGCCTGTCAAAGAGAAGCTGTCAGCCCCTGGTTTGCAAAGTTGGCCTGTTAAGATATGGAGGTTGTGAATGAGATTGTTTGCCCAGACCCCGCGTTTTCTTTGATTAATCCCCATAGTCCAAATGGACATAGTGCCTTCAGACTTTGCAAACCAGTGGGCGGCCTTTCTGATCTTTTCTGGTGTTATATTGCCGCCACATATCCTCGCAGCCTTTTCAGGAGTGTAATCCTTGATAAATTCTTTGTATTTTTTGAAATCGACCTGCTTCTTTTCTTTACCCATTCGAAAGACTGCATAATTGTTGATAAAGTTCTCATCGTAGAGTTTGTCTTGAAGGATTACATATGCCATTGCATTTAAAAGGGCAAGGTCAGTCCCTGGTTCAAATTGGAGATGAAGATCTGCAATTCTTGAAGTCGGAGACACTCTTGGGTCGGCATTTATGACCTTTACCCTATCCCTATTATCGAGCTTTCTTCGCATTATCCTTCTAAAAAGGACGGGATGTGCTTCAGCAGTATTACTTCCAATGATAAAAAAACAGCTTGCCCTTTCAAAGTTAGTGTAACTACCAATGGGTTCGTCGGCTCCAAAGGATGTGATATAGCCACCTACTGCACTCGCCATGCAGAGTCTGGGATTCCCCTCTACGTTATTAGTTTGGAGCCCACCCCTCATGACCTTTTGGAATATATATGTTTCTTCTGTTAGGGCCTGTCCTGATCCATAGTAGGCAACAGAGTTGTTCCCGTATTTTTTGACTGCCTTGGCAAACTCCTTGGCAGCAATATCAAGGGCCTCATCCCAAGAGATCTCTTTAAATGGTTGATCTTTCTTTGCCCTGTAAAGGGGCTTTTTAAGCCGTTCTGGATGGTTGTAGCCCATTAATTTGTAAAACAACATGCCCTTCATGCAAAGATATCCCTTGTTGGTCCTTGAGTCAGCAATACCTCTAAGGGCCACCGCCTTACCGTTTTTTACGCCAAGCTCTAGCCGACAGCCAGAACCACACAGTCTGCAAGTCCCCTTGTGCCAACTATCAGCATCTGCGGCATGAGCATTTTTTTCATTGGTAAAAGGGAGATTGATCCCTACATATGATGCCGCTGTTAAAGCGGCAGTCCTCTTAATAAATTCTCTTCTGGAAAGCCCCATGATTTCTCCTCCTTACTTGTGGATAAAAAAGTGATGGGCCGGATGGCATTCCCAGCATTTTTTGTCTTTAGGTCTCTTTTGATACTGTGCGTTATGACATGCAGCACAAGAGGCCTCATCAGGAGAGGCCTTGAGATTTTCATATGTCCCATGACACTGGAAACATTTTACATTGGCAATACCATGGACAGAATTATACCATTCCTTGTAGACCTCAGGAGTGGCATCCTTGTGGCATTGGGAACAAGGAGTAAGCATTTCTTGTTGATTAAGCTCTGGATGTACTCCGGCTGCCTTTGTTACAGCTCCCTTTTTAGAAGCTCCAGCTGTACAGGCAGTTGCTACTGCAATAGTTAGCACAAGCAAACAAAGTTTTAAGATGTGTCTTTTCACTTTCCACCTCCTGAAAAGAAAAGGGCCGGATGAACCGGCCCTTATTCATTTGGTTAGAATGTAAACCTGAATTCGGCATAGAAGAAATCCAAGTCTTCGTCCTTAGTGAAGACCTGTTCCACCACATCATCTCCCCATACGTGGCTGTAATAAAGATCAAGTCCCATGCTAACGCCATAGGCTTTATATATATCCTTTATAAAGAAAGATATATCCCACATGGTTCCAAGATCATCGTCATCAAAACCACCTACAGGTCTTAGAGGCTTGTAACCGAATATATCGGCCCTGGTGGCGCCTGAACCCTGATACCAGGCGTCTTCCTTTTCTGTGAGCCAAAGCCTGGTGACATCAGTGCGGACAAGAAGGTTTGGAAGCGGCTTAACCATGAGTTGTCCAAAGCAGTATGTTGTATTCATGAGGTTAAACCAGGGAGTCATGGCATAGATGCGAAGCGTTGGCATCATCATGAAAAAGGTATCACGATCATTGTCTTTAGGATCGTCATCTCCAGAGCCTTGAAAGAAGCCACCGCGGACCCAGGGATTCCAGTTAATGTCTTCAAACTTGTAGCCACCTTCAACGGCAACCGCGTAACCACTTTGATCATCTTTGCCCCATACACCTGTCTGATATACACCCCATACTAGGAAATCAAAACTGCCAGGGCCCATCTTTGGGGTGACATAGAGGATATGCCCACCAATGGTGTTTATCTCTGGATCCTGATTGGGTAGGCCCCTATCATCATTGTAGTAGTAATAGAAGAGTTGCGAATCAAGTCCAGGAATAACTGTATCTTTAAGAGTGAAAACAGCAGTAAGGATATCGATATCGTGGATCTTGTATCCCTTTGTCTCGTTTTCCATGTAATCAAGGTAAAAACCGCCTTGTGTGGGCTGGAAGCCTGCAACTGTGAAGTTATAGTTTTTGTCGTTCCAAGCTACTTGAAAACCATCGAATGAACGTCCGACACGGGACCATTCGAAGCCACCGATCAGACGCTGAGAAATGCGCAGTTTTCTAAGCCACTGGAGACGTTTGTTCTTTGGTTTGGTTCCATATTCAAGACCGCTGTTATATTTGAAACGGCCAATTGTTGCACTGAGATTTTCACACCCAGGCAAGCGGCCCCTTAGCCATAGCTGGTCTATTCCAACCTTACCAACATCCCTGGCACCGTTATTTTGACCATAGTAAAGGGCTCCGGTTCCGTAGGAAGCATGCCGTGGAAGGCCAAAAAACTGGGTCCAGTTTATTTCACTGTACGCATCTATGAGTTTGGAATTGAATCCAAAACCGAGACGCATTTTACTTGACACAAAATCATATTGGTCATCCCTTGTATTGGGTTTCTCAAAGGTGGACCAATTTTCGTATCTGATTTCTTCTTTAAATTTAATATATGCATTTTGATTGATCTTGTAAGCAAAGGCATTGGCTGTTGTTAAGAACAGCAAGGCCAATAATATTGTAAAAATTGGTCTTTTCATTTCCTTACCCTCCTTTTTGAATTTTTAAATGGAACAAGGCTGTGGCTCCCTATAAACCACAGCCTTTACTGATTTTTTTATGCTCCTTAGAGCTTACCTATTAAAGAGGACCGGTACTCATAACAGTGCTAGGTTCTTCTATCTTATTGTTTTTCATACGATAATTATAGATCTGTTGCAGATCCTTATACATTTGAAAGATCATAAAGAATCCGTGCCAATGTGCATAATCTGGACCATTCATGGCAGCACCCTGGCGAGCGCGTCTCCCTGCATGGTGCCATAAGTAGTACATGATTTCTTGGAATCCATCTGCCCAAGGATCTTTACCAAGAAGTCCCTTCGCAGCCAATTCCTTTTTCATCTTTACCGCACCATCCCAGTAAAAATTATAAAGGGCTACAGCGTCATCAAGTGTGTTGATTTCCTTTTGCATCTGGGTTGGACCATGACAGTTAACGCACACCTTTCTCATGAGTTTGGCGCCTTTTTCTCCATCGCCCCTCTCGCCAGAACGGATTACGCTCTTGGGATGAACTAGATCCCATTTGAGTCTATCGTTTATGTTATGAGTAGTGGTGAGGTCTCCGATTCCGCTCATGTGGCAGGTAGCACATGTAGGTGCAGTGTAGTCTCCAGGCTGCCAGGCATCAGGAGCGCTATCCCACTCCCAGGTTTCCCCCTGAGTCGCAAATATCTGGCCGTGTTTACTTTCCATATAAATTTCTATGTCTGGATGGTCTGGGCCAAGGTGACAGCTTGCACAGGCTTCTGGCTTTCTTGCCTCTTCTACAGAAAACTGATGTCTTGTGTGACATACAGTGCATGTTCCGATAGAGCCATCTGGATATCTGGTTCCAACACCACCTGGCCATGTGTTCTTGACAGGCTTGTGATCCGGACCAAGTTCTACCTGACCGCCATGACACATTTGACAGCCGGCGGCTCTAGATGCCCAGTTGCTTGAATTGGATTTGCTGTTGCCAATAAAAGCAGCTCCTTCCAAGTGGTACATCAAGTTGATTGTTTTCTTTTTTTCAACAACTGGAAAACTTGCTAGCTTGGCATGGCCGCTTTTTAAAAACTGTTCAACTTCTTGCGGGTGACAGCGTGAACATGTACGGGATGAAACCATTGGAGAAATATAGACGTTTGAGCCCTTTATGCCAGAACATTGGCTGGCCATGGGAGAACTTTTTTCAACTACGTGACAGTCGTAGCAAGATACAGCGGCATGGGCCATTTTCCCTTTTTTCCAGGACTCCACAATCCCAGGAGTCTTTTTTGAATGACATTCAATGCATTTTGCTGCCTCAGGAGACATGCCACGTTTAATAACAAGCTCCTTGTGAAGCTTGGGTGTGGCGTTGCCTGTACCCTGTTCAGCAAATGCCACACTGCATACAAGGCCTAAAAAAAGGCTGGCCAGTATCAGTGTGCCCGCTTTACCAAATAGTTCTTTCATGTTAACCCTCCTTGTTTATTTTTTTCATAAAATACACATCCAAAAGTTATTTGGCTTTCTTGGCGATTTCTCTAAACTCATCCACAAGGTCTCCATGTCCTACTTCATGATGGCAATCGAGACATGTCCTTTGTGTCTGACCTACAAGATATGCCTTGTGAGCAGAAAAGGCCTTCACAGGAATGCCTGGAGCTACTAATTCTTTATGACATTCCTTGCAGCCAGATTCGTATGCCGCATGGACATACGGTCCTCTGTTCTTCCACAAGGTAAGCCAATCGGTTTTTTTACCCATCCAATGGGCCTTGATGTCGTGAAGGCCTGCAAGAGTCTTAGTTTTTAAATAGTTCCATAGACTGTCATGGGGCAGGTGACAATCTACACATCTGGCCCTGATTACACCCTTTTCATCAGAGCCATGTTTCCCCGCGGCCCATGTCCTATAAAAGGGATGCATTTCATGGCAAGAATTGCAAAACTCCACCGTACTGGTAGACTGTACCTGTTTGGCTGAGAAAAATGCTACTACCAGAGCGACAAGGAAGGCAATAATGCAAGCAACTAATACTGCCCCCCCGTTGTTTGTGATAATCCTCATGGAAACCCTCCTGCGTTGGTATGAAGGATAGCAAAATTTTTCAATCTTAATTTTAGCGAATTTTTCTGTTACTATGTTGTTAAATATGTTACTAAAATGTAACAATTTTAATCTTCTTAGATTCATTTATGATTTCAATCGGTTAATAAGTATAAGCATTAAGTCGTTTTTAAGGGTCAGAAGTTTTGAAGTACCATAAATAAAGAGTCATAGAGGAGATCTGAAATGGCGATCTTTTTTAGGGCAGATAATATTCATTTTGAGCCACATCCTAAGTTTGATGGGGTTAAGCTTGCTAAGCTTGCAGGCAAGAGGCAAGGCTCTATTATAGGGGTATCCATACTTTCTATTGCACCAGGAGTTGAGATACCTGTTCACACTCATGATGACAGTGTCGATTCCATCTATTGTCTTAAGGGAAGCGGTGAAATCTATTTTGATGGTGCATGGCAGCCCATAGGCAGTGGTGATTACTGTCTTGTTTTTCCCAAAGAGGAACATGGGGTTAAGTGTGCATCTGGACAGGAGCTGAAACTTTTTATTGTTCACAGTCCGCCTCTTTTTTAAGGCCCCATGTTTCTAAGGCTTGGTCACAAGATACTTTTCTGGATAATAGTTATATTTGGTATTTTTGGTTCTATTTTTCTTTTCTGGCAAGGTAATCAATATAGGCAGGCTGGGATCTCACAACTTCTTCAACAGGCCCGTGGAATCTATCATTATGTTGTACTTTCAAGACAGCTTATATCAAGCTGGCACGGAATTTATATTAAGCAAAACAATAGATATATTAGAATGACTCCTGCTGCATTTACAGGGGAGCTGGCTGCATTTGCCGGCAAAAAGGCACCGTTTTTTTTAAAGATAGCGGTGCCAGACAGTACCAATCCAGAGCACGTACCAGATGAATTTGAAAAACAGGCCATAATAGACATGAAAGGCCAGAAGAAAAAAGAGGTTTGGCAGCTCGAATATGACAAAGATATATATCGTTTTCGCTATGCAGGTCCTTTGGTTTTTGAAAACGAGTGCCAGAGCTGTCATAGTGAAAAGCCAGATGTAAGTGTCCTTGGATGTATATCTATTGGTCTTAATGCAAATAATTTTTTTAATGTCTTAGAAAGGGACCTGATTCACTATGTAATCTATATGATAGGTGGCATACTCATTATCCTGACACTTTTGTGGTTTATGCTAAGGAGCTACGTATTGAGGCCACTCAGGGAACTAAGTCAAGCAGCAGAGGCGGTAAGGGCTGGAAATTTCAATGTTAGGGTAAACCTTGACCAGAGTCTAGAGTGGGAAAGCGTAGGAGAAAACTTCAATAACATGGTAAAAACCCTTGCCAAGAAGCAAAGCGCCCTTCAGGAAGAGGCAGATTCGGCTATAGAACAGCTTAAGTTAGCCTATGAAGAACTCAAAAAGACAGAAAAGTATAAGTCAGATTTTTTTACTAATATTACTCACGACCTGAAGACCCCGATTACTGCTATAAAAGGGGCCATAACTATTCTTCTTCGCAAGAGTCCGGACGAGTTTGCTCCTTATCTAGATATCTTGCAGAGAAATGTGGAAAAGCTCTCCTCCATGGTCCAAGATCTTCTTGACTGTTCGAGGATAGAAAGTGGCGAACTTGCCCTCCATAGGGAAGAATCAGATTTGGCCGAGGTTGTGGAAGATGCCATTCTTATGGCGATGCCCCTTGCGTGGAAAAAAAAGATACAATTAGATTATCATGTACCAGAAGAGGCCTGTCTTGCCAAAATGGATAAAAAGCGTATGGAACAGGTGATGATAAATCTCCTGTCAAATGCGATCAAGTTTTCTCCAGAGGGTGATGTGGTAGAAATCAGACTTTCTAGAGATGATAATTTCTGGAAGGTCACAATAGAAGACAATGGACCTGGTATCCCTGTTACGGATCGAGAGAAGATATTTAATAAATTTTTTCAGCGTACAGAGGCGAAGACTGAGACAGGAATGGGTTTGGGACTTGCTATTGCAAAGGGTATTATAGAGGCCCATGGAGGGAAGATAGGGGTTTGTGAAAGACAAAAGAGTGGAAAGGGCAGTTGTTTTTACTTTTTGATTCCGTGCCTCAAAGAAGAATAGAAGGATCATGGACATGGCTAAGGCCAGAATCCTCGTAGTAGAGGATGAACATGACATAAGGACTGTATTGATGGATCAGTTGAGGCTTGACGGTTTTGACACCGTTGGTGCATCAACAGGAAAGGAGGTCCTTGAAAATTTCAAATCCCTGGCTCCGGATCTCATCATTCTTGATCTAAAGTTGCCAGACATAGATGGTCTGCTTGTTTGCCAAGAGATAAGAAAATATTCTGATATTCCGATTATAATAGTGAGTGCTAGGGATTCGCTTCCTGATAAAATAAGAGGCCTAGAGGTTGGGGCAGATGATTATGTGACAAAACCCTTTGAGTACCTAGAGCTTGAGGCGAGGATCCGTGCCTGCCTTAGAAGGCATCAGTCTATATCTGGAATGGCAGATCCTATTGATCTTGGAAACCTGAAAATCTACAGACAAAAAAGGATGATAGAGGTTAACGGCAACGCTGTTCAACTAACTAAAAAAGAATTTGAGCTGTTAAATCTCTTCCTCGAAAACAGAGGCAAGGTGTTGAGCAGGGAATTTCTCAGTAGTCATCTGTGGCATAATAAGGAGGTCTATCCATGGTCTCGGGCCTTGGATGTGCATGTAAGGAGATTAAGAAAGAAGATAGAGCCCGATCCTGCTCATCCCAAATATATACTCACTCATGCTGGGGTTGGATACAGATTTTCTTCTGAAAATGATGAATAGCAGGTGGTTAAAATCCTAAGCAAGGTTCTTATAATTATCGTATACAACCTTTAAGGCCGGATAGTTAAAAAGCTGATTTATCAATTCGCTAAACTGTTCATCTAAATTAGCATTAAAATCATCTGGAAGAAGCAGGTCGACTATACCTTTGTTAGTTACGTGAATACTAAGGGTCACAGGCAGATCTCCAGGGGCCTGTTCAAGAATCGCCTTTAACCTTTTTATTGTATCAAGTTCAATTTGGTTTTCTCTAATCTCAATAAGTATTCCAGACGTATTTCGAGTACATAAGTCTTGAAGAAATCCAAGTTTTTCTGCAATGATCCTGTAAGAGACGTCATCTTGGCTATCTCCTTCTCTTTTTAGAACGCCTTCAAGAAATACGGGTTTGTCAGAATCAATAACATCCCTGTATCTCATATACACATCAGGAAAACATATCACCTCAATCGAACCCGACAGGTCTTCCAGGATCAAGAAGGCCATTTTGTTACCTTTTTTGGTAAGCTTATCTTTTTTGGCCCTGACAATGCCGGCCATTGAGATCCTTGATCCTTCCGGAACGTTGAAAAGCCTATCAGTGCCTGTAAGGCCGAGTTTCTTTATGTGTTGCCTGTAAGAGTCAAGGGGGTGGCCACTGATATAGAATCCGAGTGCCTCCTTTTCAAAAGAAAGCCTGTCCATCTCTTCCCATTCGGCTGTTTCTGGTATCTTGAATGAAGATGTGCTGTCTGAGGCAGCAAGAGGTGCACAGTCAAAAAGACTCCTTTGACCTAGGCTCTTTTCTCTTTGTTTTCTGTGCCCAAAGTCAATAGCCTCGTCGATACATCCAAATAGCTGCGCCCGTCTAAAGCCAAAGCAATCTAATGCCCCTGATTTTATCAAGCTTTCTATAACACGTTTGTTAACCTTTTTAAGGTCTACACGACATAAAAAGTCCTTAAAATCATTAAAAGGGCCTCTCTTCTCTCGTTCTTTGATTATTGCCTTGATCGCGCTTGATCCAACATTTTTCACAGCAGCAAGGCCAAAACGGATTTTGTCTTCTTCTATGGTAAAATCTTCTCCGCTCCTGTTTATATCTGGCGGAAGGACCTCTATACCGCTTGCACGACATTCTGCTAGAAATTTTACAACACCGTCTGTGTTGCCAAGCTCATTTGATAGCAAGGCCGTCATGAATGGAATACGGTAGTGGGCCTTTAACCAGGCTGTCTGATACGCAATCAGTGCATAGGCAGCCGAATGGCTTTTGTTAAATCCATAACCAGCGAACTTGGCCATTAGATCAAAAATGGTTTGGGCCTTGTCTTTATCTATTCCTTTTTCTAGCGCTCCTTTCATGAATCTCTCTTTTTGAGCCTCCATGACTTCTGGTATCTTCTTGCCCATGGCTCGTCTCAAGAGATCTCCCTCGCCCAAACTGTAGCCCGCAAGTTCCTGGGCAATCTTCATTACCTGCTCTTGATAGACAATGACTCCGTAGGTCTCTTTAAGAATGGGTTCAAGCTGTGGAAGAAGGTATTTTACTTCAATCTGTCCATGTTTTCTCTTCACAAAGTCTGAAACCATTCCACTATCAAGTGGGCCAGGCCTATAAAGGGCAACGGCAGCGATAAGATCGGTAAATGAGGTTGGCCTGAGTTGCCTGATCAGGTTTTTCATTCCAGCGCTTTCCAGTTGAAAGACACCTGTAGTATCTCCTTCCTGGAGGAGCTTAAAGGTGTCTTCGTCTTCTAAAGAGATTTGTGAAAGATCAACAAGCTCACCATAGTGCCTCTTTATCAGCTTTACAGTAGTATCTATTACAGTGAGGGTCTTAAGGCCCAAAAAGTCGAACTTTATCAGCCCAACTTTTTCAACATCTTTCATGTCGAATTGGGTAACGGTCTCACCTTCTTGTCCTTTAGTAAGGGGGAGATATTCAACCATTGGCTTGTCAGAGATTACAACTCCGGCAGCATGGGTGGACGAGTGGCGTGGCAGGCCTTCAAGGGCCTTGGCAACTGACAAAAGGCGTTCAACCTGTTTGTCTTTCCGGGCCTGTTCCCTGAGCTTTGGTTCGAGTTTTATGGCCTCTTCCAGGCTTATATTGAGTTTGCTCGGCACGAGTTTAGCGAGCTTATCAACCTCCTGATAGCTCATGCCCAGACCTCGGCCAACATCTCTTATCACAGCCTTGGCCTTCATCTGTCCGAAGGTTATGATCTGGGCAACGAACTCTTCGCCTCCATATTTTTCAGTTACATATTCGATCACCTCATCTCTTCTGGCCATGCAAAAGTCAACATCTATATCTGGCAATGAGACCCGTTCGATATTGAGAAATCGTTCGAAAAACAAGCCATACTTGACAGGGTCTATATCTGTTATTCCCATGGAGTATGCTACCAGTGAACCTGCAGCAGAACCACGGCCTGGTCCAACAGGGATGCCGTTGCTTTTGGCCCAGTTGATAAAGTCTGCTACGATAAGGAAGTAGGAGGCGAAACCTTTGTCCTTGATTATTTCAAGTTCTTCTTCAAGCCTGCTCAAGTAAACGCGTTTCTCTTCCTGTGATAGCCTGAGCCTTTCCATTCGTTTTTGAAACCCCTGTCTTGCCTGTCTGTCAAATTCCTCTTCATATGTTGTGCCATCCTGTATCTGAAAGAGGGGAAAGTGGTGTGTGCCAGTCTCGATCTCTACGTTGCATCTTGAGACAATCTCTTTTGTGGCATCGATTGCCTCAGGACACCAAGAGAAACGTTTTGACATCTCTTCTGGTGGGGCAAAATAGAGGCTGTCTGTTGAAAATTTCATCCTTTTGGGATCATTTACAGTCTTACCCGTCTGGATACAAAGCAGCACGTCGTGGGCGTCGGCATCCTCTCTTTGGAGATAGTGGCAATCATTGGTTGCCACTACAGGAATCCCGAGTTTCCTTGCCATTTGAAGAAGGGCCTTGTTTACCTCTGCCTGTTCAGGGATGTTATTTTCTTGGAGTTCCAGGTAGAATCTATTTTGAAATATGCTTGCATAGGTTTCAGCAAGGGCATAGGCTCCTTTCTCATCCCCCTTTAACAGTGCATGACTAACTTCTCCGTGTAAACATGCAGAAAGGGCAATAAGACCTTGGTTTAGCTCTTGAAGCAACTCTTTATCCACCCTTGGTTTGTAGTAGAAACCTTCAAAATTTGCTATAGTCACAAGCTTCATCAGGTTTTTATAGCCTGTGTTATTCATTGCAAGAACCACTAGATGGAAGGCGGCTTCTGACTGGCTTCTGGCGCTTCTGTCTTTTCTACTCCCCGGGGCCACATACAACTCGCAACCAATTATTGGCTTTATACCAGCCTTAAGTGCGCCTTGATAAAATTTGAGCACTCCGTACATATTGCCATGGTCGGTTATGGCTACCGAGCTGTAACCGTACTCTTTGGCCTTTGGAAAGAGATCCTTTAGCCTGATGGCTCCGTCAAGAAGGCTGTACTCTGTATGTAGGTGAAGATGGGTAAAGTCGCTTTTGTCCATTTTCCCTATTCTCTAAGATGTCTCTGCTATTCCCATTCAATGGTTGCAGGAGGCTTGGAGCTTATGTCATAACAGACCCTGTTTACGCCTCTCACCTCATTAATGATTCGATTTGACATTCGTCCCATAATTTCATAGGGAAGCTTTGTCCAATCTGCGGTCATGGCATCAAGGCTGTCAACCACCCTTATTGCTACAACATGATCATAGGTCCTTTCGTCTCCCATAACACCTACAGTCTTTATTGGAAGCAGGACTGCAAAAGATTGCCACACCTTCCAGTACCAATCCGATGTCTTCATTTCCTCAAGGACGATGTGATCTGCTTCCCTAAGTATCTCAAGCCTCTCTTTGGTTACCTCACCCAATATCCGAATGGCTAATCCAGGGCCAGGAAACGGATGTCTGTTAATGAGTTCATAGGGCATTCCCAGTTCCTTAGCCACCTTTCTTACCTCGTCTTTAAAAAGTTCTCTGAGAGGCTCTATGAGATCCAGCTTCATTACATCTGGAAGGCCACCAACATTATGATGGCTTTTTATGGTGGCAGATGGGCCTTTGAATGAGACACTTTCAATTACATCAGGATAGAGGGTGCCTTGGGCAAGGAAATCTACATGGCCTGTTTTTGAGGCCTCTTCCTCAAAAATCTTTATAAATTCGTTGCCTATGATCTTCCTCTTTTTTTCTGGATCTTCAATACCCTTTAACTTTTCAAGGAAACGCTTTTCTGCATCTACATAGACAACATTCAAGTCAAATTGTTTTAAAAAAGCTAGAACAGTCTCAGGTTCATTTTTCCTTAAAAGTCCATTGTTTACAAAGACGCATACAAGTTTTTTGCCAATGGCTCTGTGAATAAGAAGGGCAGTGACAGTGGAGTCAACCCCACCTGAAAGTGCACAGATGACCCTTCCGTCTCCTACCTTGGTCCTTATTTCTTCTACTGTAGTGGAGACAAAGGATTTCATAGTCCAATCAGGACTGCACTTGCAAATCCTGAATAGGAAGTTGGAAATAACATCCATACCGATTTCTGTATGAGCAACCTCAGGATGAAACTGGACACCATAAATCTTTTTTGAGGCATTGGCCATGGCTGCGACAGGACAAGAATTGCTGTGGGCTAGTACCTTAAAACCATCTGGAAGGCTTTCAACTTTGTCTCCGTGGCTCATCCAGACCTGATGACCTGGTTGGCCTGTAACAAGGCCATGAAATATTTCATCTGGTTCATCAATTATGAGTCTTGCATGGCCATATTCCCTGTAGGGACTTTTTTCAACACTTCCACCTAAAAGCAGACTGGTAAGCTGCATTCCGTAACAGATGCCAAGGATAGGGATGCCAAGGCTAAAAATTTCATTGGATATCTTTGGGGCCTTCTCATCATATACACTAGAGGGTCCCCCTGAAAGGATTATGCCCTTAGGAGCTATTGTCTTGATCTTTTCTATACTTATATTAAACGGATGGATTTCGCAGTATACCTGGGCCTCCCTTACCCTTCTTGCAATAAGTTGGGTAGTTTGGGAGCCAAAATCGAGAACCAGAATATTTTGCTTTTGTGTAGGTTGCATAACTCCCTCAAATATTTATTATTTTGGAATAGTAAAACAAAAACTGCCACCTTCAGCATTGGCAAATAGTAACTGATATCATGGAAAATAAAAAGTACATAAAGTTGAGAAGAGAAATTTACTGTGGTAAGGTGAAGTTCATGGACGACAATTCTAAAAGGCCTAAGAAGGCCGACTTCTGTAAAGATGATGCAGAAGACAAAAAGAGGGCCGATGCGGCTCAGAGATCCGTTACAGAGAAAGAGGTCTTGAATGATTCGCCTTCTACAGAGCCACAAGCGAAAGAGACAGTGTCAGAGGATGATTCTGATAGACCTTTTCCTTCTCAAAAGGCCCTAGAAAAAGAGATTAGCGAGTATCTTGCCAAGAAATACGGGGGAAGGGTCAAGGTAATCTCGCAAATGGTTTTCCCAGGTCAGACAAAAACAGATGATACAGATTCGGCCCAGGAGCAGGCGGAGAAGAAAGGGGCCATAGTTAACTTCAATATCAAACCCAAAGAGCTGGAGGATTATCTCAACCAGTATGTTGTAAAACAGGATGAAGCCAAGGCGATTCTAGCTACAAAGATATGTACCCATTTTAATAAAATCGCTTACCTTGAAAAAAGGGGAAAATCCAAACAACCGGTTGGAAACATAAAGAATAACATAATTCTTATTGGTCCTACTGGAGTTGGAAAGACCTATCTTATAAAACTTATCGCAGCCAAGCTCGGGGTTCCTTTTGTCAAGGGCGATGCTACCAAGTTCAGTGAGACAGGCTATGTTGGCGGAGATGTTGAGGATCTTGTCAGGGACTTGGTGAAGGAGGCAGATGGAGATATAGAAAGGGCTCAGTACGGAATCATATATATAGATGAGATAGATAAAATTGCTGCTACTGATGGATTGCGAGGACCTGATGTATCGCGCTCTGGCGTCCAGAGGGCGCTTCTAAAGCCCCTTGAGGAGACTGAGGTTGATCTCAAAACACCCCATGATCCAATTTCCCAGCTCGAGGCGATTGAACACTTCAGAAAGACAGGCAAGAGGATGAAAAAGACCATCAACACCAGAAACATCCTCTTTATTGTTAGTGGTGCCTTTTCAGGGCTTTCTGAAATCATAAAGAAGAGGCTGTCAAGGCAGGGTATAGGTTTTGGCGCTGATCTGGATCTCCAAGACGAGCAGGAATGGCTCAAGAAGATAAAACCCCAAGACCTTGTGGAGTTTGGTTTCGAAAACGAGTTTATTGGAAGACTTCCTGTAATTGCCGTGCTTGAGGAGCTTACAGAGGACGATCTTTTTGAGATATTAAAGAATCCTAAAAGCCCTGTCATCGTAAGTAAAAAGCAGGATTTTAGGGCTTATGGAATAGATCTTAAATTCGAGGAAGACGCCCTTAAGCTGCTTGCTTCAAAGGCCTATCAGGAAAAGACAGGTGCTAGGGCGCTTGTCAGTGTGCTTGAAAGGGCCCTCCTTCCCTTTGAAAAGGCCCTGCCTTCTACAGATATAGATTTTCTTGTTGTAACCCGGGAATTGGTAGAGGCCCCTCAAAGGGCCCTTGAGAAGCTTCTGGCAGAGCCACACAGTTCTGATCGAATCAGGCGTTATGAAGCCATAATTCATCATGAAAAGGAAATGATAGTTGACCGTTTGGAGTTGGAGCAACTGTCTGGATGGAAAGAGCAGGATGTTGTCTTAAATGATAAAAGAAAGGAACTCATAGCCCATTTATGTCTTAAGGACGACATGAGCATAGAGGAGGCGGCCTCCAATGTCCTATTCTGGATTCAGCAGATTAGAAGTTACGAGGCTTCTTTTTTTAACCGTTGCGAAATTGCGATTACCTTTGACGATGCTGCCATAGATAAGATACTAGAGGCATGCAGATTTGATCCGGCAAGCCTTTATACCCAATGTGAACGTTTGACATCCATTCTGGAATACGGGTTGACCCTAATTCGGGAACGTACCGGCCAGTCAGAGTTCAATGTGCCTTCCGACGCTGTTGAGAACCCTGAGCTTTTCATTAACCGTCTTATCCGCATCTGTTACGAATCCAAAGGTTAGGAGAACATTTTATGGGTAGCAGTAACAAGCCGGTGGTACTTTTGGTGGATGACAAGCCTGAAGCCCAGGAAATTTTTACACAAATAGCCCAAGACTTTCCGTTTGATTTACTTGTGGCAGAGGATGGGCAGTCTGGCTTTGATATTGCCAGGGAGCATGAACCTGATCTTATAGTAATAAGAAAGAACGTTCCAGTGCTTAATGCCCAATCGGTAAGTGTGTTACTCAAGCAGTCTGCAGCCACTGACAAGATACCAATACTTGTCATCTGCCCTGATTATTCTCCCGAGGACCAGGAAAAGTTTCAGGACGCAGGATGTAATGATTGCATTAAGGATGTGCGGGAGATTGAAATTGTGATTTCAAAGCTAAAGGAGTGGCTTGCCCTATGATGTTTCCTGAATACAGGCCGAGAAGGCTTAGACAGACAGACAGATTCCGTTCCCTTGTTAGGGAAAATTACGTATCTAAGGAACATTTGATATACCCACTTTTTGCTGTTCCAGGTAAAAATGTTAAAGAACCTATTTCTTCCATGCCTGGTGTTTTCCAAATGTCTGTGGATAATATAGTGAACGAGGCCAAAGAGGTCTTTGATATTGGTATCCCCGCAGTATTGCTTTTTGGCATCCCTGAAAGAAAGGATTCCAGTGGTTCCCATGCTTGGATAAAGTCTGGCATTGTCCAAAGGGCGGTAGAGGCCATCAAAACGGCTGTTCCAGAGTTACTTGTTGTTACCGATGTGTGTCTATGTGAATATACCTCCCATGGTCATTGTGGCATTGTGGTAAAAGAGAAAGGAGATGTTTTCCGTATAGATAATGATTCGACCCTTGAGCTTCTTCAAAAGGTTGCGCTTTCCCATGCCAGGGCAGGGGCAGACATGGTGGCACCTTCGGATATGATGGATGGTAGAGTCGGGGCCATTAGGGAGGCCTTAGATGATAACGGATTTGAACACGTGCCGATTATGTCATATGCAGTAAAGTATGCATCCAGCTTTTATGGTCCATTTAGGGATGCGGCTGAATGCGCCCCGCAATTTGGAGATAGGCGCTCTTACCAAATGGATATAGCCAATAGTAGAGAGGCTCTTCGTGAAGCCGCTTTAGACATGGAAGAAGGGGCTGACATTTTAATGGTTAAGCCAGGCATGCCTTATCTTGATATTATACATCTGCTTAGAGAGGAATTTACTCTCCCAATTGCCGCCTATCAGGTAAGTGGCGAGTATTCTATGATAAAAGCTGCAGCCCAAAATGGCTGGCTTAATGAAGAGCTTGTGGTATACGAATCCCTTATGGCCTTTAAAAGGGCGGGGGCAGACATCATCATTACCTATTTTGCCAAGGACTTTGCACGGGCCTCCTTCTAATGGTCTTTGGCCAAAAGGCCTCTCAAGTTTTAGACATAAGGGCTATAGAGTGTTCCTTATGGGCCAGGCGTTGGCCCTTTTGGGGACATGGGTTCAGGGAACGGCTCAACGCTGGCTGGTGTTAGAGTTAACAGGAGATCCCTTTTATGTAGGTCTTCTTGGAGCGGTTGCCGGGTTGCCCATACTCTTTTTTTCCCTTGTCGGAGGAATCCTCGCCGACAGGATCCCTAAGGTATCTTTTCTTATATCTGTACAGTTATTGATAATGGTTCAGGCGGTTATATTTGGTCTGTTGATAGATTTTGATGTCATATCGTTTTTACCGATTCTCTGTCTAGCCTTTGTCCTCGGTGTCGGAATGGCGTTTGAGGTGCCAGCCAGACAATCGCTTATCTACGACTTGGTAGGTAGAGAAGACATAACCAATGGCATAGCTGTACACTCTATGGCTTTCAATATGGCAAGATTTGGAGGCCCAGCCATTGCCGGATTGCTTATGCAGGCAGGCCTTATGGCCGAGTGTTTCTATTTCAAGGCAGCATCGGCTGTTGCTGTCATGTCTGCTCTGCTTTATGTAAGAAAAAGATATTCCGGTCTAGACCAACCCTTGAGGAGGGAGATAGGTTCTCCCCTTGTAGACGTAGGGGAGTTAATCTGTTTTGTTATAAAAAATAGAATGGTGCTTTATATCCTGTTAAACATAATGACTTTTGGCGTTCTATTGCTTCCATACTCTATTCTGTTGCCATCCCTAGGCAAAGATGTCTTGGGGCTAAATGCAAAGCTCTACGGATTCATGTGTGCAGCAAACGGTCTAGGCGCCCTTGCAGGAGCTGTCTTTGTAGCTCAATTCGGACACTCAAAAAACAGGGTTAGGTGGTGGCGTATAGGGGCTATTCTGTTTCCTGCATCACTTATTGGAGTGTCTTTTAGTAAAAGTTTTCTTGATGTCTGCCTGTTACTTTTCATAAGTGGATTTGTCATGGTTATATGTTCAACAAGTGCTATAAGCCTGCTTCAACTCTTTTCTAAAGACGAGTTGAGAGGCAGAATTATGGGGCTTTTTACAATGTCTTTTATGGGGCTTTTCCCATTTGGAAGCATTATCCAGGGAAAACTTGCCTCCAATTTTGGCATAAGGCAAACTCTTTTATCTTGTGCCTCTGCAGCGTTTGTCTTTTCCCTACTGCTTCTCTTTATGCAAAGGAAGGGGCGGACTGACCGTTAGGCCAATAGTTTGTTACCTCTTTTTATTAGACCTCCCTAGAAGCCTTCTTGCCTGTCTGGCAAACCGCTGAGAGAAAAGAAGATACCGGGCAAGTTCTCTTGGATTAAAAACCTCCTCAAGTGCCTTCAGCTCTTTTTTAGGTATCTTTGCAAGATCGACATTACATTGCGTGATTCCTTTAATGAGATCCTTAATTTCCTTGTCAGGCCTGTCACCGGTTTCAAGTGCATCCCTTAACTGAGAGATAAGCCTTCTTCTCTTTATTATCAGATCTTGCCTTTCTCTATCGAATTGTGAAAGAATGGAAAAGACTTTTTGCGCCTTTTGGCCTTTGAGGTCAAATTCTTCCATAAGTTCCCAGTTTCTTAAGGTAATGAGCCTTTCCTTTAACTGTTTGGCACGCTCTTCTCTTTTAGTGATTTTCCCGGCTAATGCCTGGGTGGTTGATGCAAAAATTAAAAATGTTACCGTAACTACCATAATGGGTTTTGCATGATTCATGATTTTCCTCCTGTGTTTGTCAAGGCGTCATCAAGAACAGATGCCCAGGAATCTGTGAGCTCTGCAAATATACAGGGATCTTCTAGCTCGTTTGCAGGGCTATTTCCCCGTATTGCATCATTTTCATCATAGATGTTTAAATAAGGAGGACCTGTAAACATCTCTACAATATCCTGTTTAGTTGGCACTACATCTTTAGTGCAAAAGAGTCCAAATATAACGAGTGCAATAGCCAAGGTAGCGGTGGCAAAAGACCAAAACCGCCATTGCTTAAAAAAACTGCGCCATGCCTTGGGCTTATCGATTTTTTTCCTGATGTTGGCCTTCATGTTTGCCCAAAATAGAGGGTCTTCTTGGCAGCAGATCTCTTTTTTCAATTCTTTGAGTCCTGTTGCAAGAACTTGCCATTGCCTATTGCAGGTGTCGCATATCTCTATATGTCTTTGAAGCTCCTCTGGAAGAGGGGTGATGTCAGAAAGACCCTCGATCTGTTGCCAGAACTCTTTACATTTCATGGAACAATCCCCATTTCTGAAAGTTGCTTTTTCAGTCTCTTTATTCCAAAATGAAAACTTGATCTTGCAGATTCCTCTTTTATTTCCAATAGGTTTGCTATCTCCTTAAACGAAAAGCCCTTTAAAAGTCTTAAGGTCACAACCTGACGTTGACGAGGAGGCAGGCTGTCAAGGGCAAGTTTTATATAGTGCTTTATCTCTGATGCAAGCATAGCCTGTTCAGGCATATCTGTTGGATTATTTCCATTGGTCATCCAACTCTTGATGGAATGATGCGTTTTCCTTTTCCTAATGTGGTCTCTGGTCAGATTTATTGCTATGCGAAATAGCCAGCTCCTAAAGTTTTTTTTATTCTTAAGCCTCTTAAGGTTATTAAATGCCCTTACAAAGGCCCTTTGAGTTATCTCTTTTGCCTCCTCACCGTCAAATATTATAGAGCGTACCGTGTAATAGAGGCTATGTTGATACCTGTCCACCAGGATTTCAAAGGACCTGTCATCTCCATTCAAATATGCAGTTATCAGGTCATGGTCGGTTAATGCCATTTGTAGACTTAGACGTTTGCACAGGTAAAACGTTTAAGAGTTTTATCAAAAGGCGGTTATTATTCCTAATAAAGCCGTCTTTTGAATAAAAAGCCGGCAATGGCCAGGGAAACGATTCCTATGATTGCCATTGGGACATATTGGGTCCAGAGCAGGTCAAAGCCGGCACCTTGAAGGAAAACCGATCTCACAATTATGAGGATGTAGCGCATTGGATTTAAAAGGGTGAGGTCTTGGACAAATTTGGGCATGTTGGCAATAGGGGTTGCAAAACCAGACAGGACAACAGAGGGAACCAGAAACATAAAGGCGCCCATTAGGCCCTGCTGCTGAGTTAGAGATATGGATGATATCATAAGACCAATACCTATTGCAGAGAGTAGAAATGTAAATAGTCCTGAATAGAGCACAAGCAGACTTCCTCTTAGTGGGATTTCAAACCAATAACAGGTGGCAATGATAATGAAGGTCCCTTCAACAAGCCCAATAATCAGTCCTGGAAGAGATTTGCCGACTAGAATCTCAAACGGAGTCATTGGGGTAACAAGAAGTTGATCAAAGGTCCCTGCTTCACGTTCTTTGGCAACGGAAAGGGCCGTTACTTCAAGGGTGACCACTATTGTCAAAAGGGCAACAATTCCTGGTATTATAAACCAGTGGGAATCTAGCATTCGATTGAACCACGAACGTACTATCAATCTCGCAGGCGAAGGCAATGCACCGTTTTTTTCGGCCCAACTTCTATTAAAATCAGATATAATGGTATTTACATAGTTTAATGCAATAAGGGCGGTGTTTGAGTTACGTCCGTCTAATATCACTTGTAGATTTCCATGGCCTCCTTTTAGCATATCCTTTGAGAATTCTTCATGGAAATGCAATATTAAGAGCGCCTTTTTAAGGTTAATCGTTGGAGCTATTTGATCGTCAGAGTCCAGGTTGCCAATTACCTTGAATACCTTTGAACCTTGGAATCTGGCTATAATCTGACGCGAGATCCTTCCATCATCTTCATTGTATACGGCAACAGGAACATCCTTCAGGTCAAAGGTGGCAGCATATCCAAAGACTATAATCTGGGCTATGGGAGGAAGTATTAACACCATGCGACTCTTTCTGTTTTTGAGTATCCCAATAAATTCTTTGATTGTTAGTGCCAGTATCCTCCTAAACAAGATTTTTTATCCTCTCTTATAAAAGCCTTTTATGGGATTTCTTTTTAATAATTATAAAAAATATTGCTGTCATTACGGCCAGGTAACAACAGTTGATTATATAAATAGGCCATATGTTACCGGCGAGAAACAGGCTTTGTAATATGCTGACAAAGTATCTTGCCGCAACTATATGAGTTATGATCTGGATGGGAAAGGGCATAGAATTTATGTCAAATACGAAACCAGAAAGCATAAAGGCTGGCAAAAAAGTAATTACTATGGCTATCTGGCCAGCAACAAATTGATTTCCAGCAGCGGTAGAGATTATGAGGCCTAAGGCAATGGCTGTCAGCATAAAAAGTGCTGATGCTAGCCCAAGAGCCAGATACGAACCTCTAAATGGAACATGGAATATGACTATAGATATAAACACCGACAGCGCCATGCCCCCCATTCCCAATAAAAAGTAAGGTATTACTTTTCCAAGGATTATCTCCTTTATGCGTACCGGTGTTACAAGTAAGGCCTCCATGGTACCCCTTTCCCACTCTCTGGCTATCACCATTGAGGTGAGCATTCCACCGATAAGGGTCATTATTACAGCTATAAGACCTGGAACCAAAAAATTTCTGCTTCTGACCGCTGAGTTGAACCAAATCCTGTGTTTTATATTTACTGGCACAGATAGTGATTTGCCATGGATTGTAGCATAAGAGGCGATCCACTTCATCCATACCCCTGTGATATAGCCTAGGACAATCCGGGCCTGGTTAGCATCAACTCCATTTACTATTACGCCTATTGGGGCCTCTGGAGCACCAAGCAGTCTTCTTGCAAAGTTGTTTCTAGTCCAAACTATGCCCATTATCTTTCTTTGTAGAAGCGCGTTTTCTGCTTGCTGAATCGATTGGAAAAAGATCGGATCGAAATATTCTGACTTTCTAAAACCGGCAACAAATTCATTTACTTCCGGTCCTGGCTGTTCGATTACAATGCCAATTGGGACATGTTCTGCATCCAAAGAGACCCCATATCCAAATATCAGAAGAAGGACCACCGGCAAGAAAAAGGCAATTCCTATGCTTGATGGATCTCTTAGTATCTGATGCACTTCCTTCTTTATAAGCCCCCTCAGCCTCATTTTAGCCAGGTCCTTTTCTGTTTTAGGGCCTGCTTCCACGTCTTAAGCTTCCTCCATCTCAATCAGGGTAATAAATGTGTCTTCCATTGTTGGATTCTCAATGCCAGGTGGATGAAATTTCTCTTTTAATTTTTCCGGTGTCCCTTGGGCAAGAATACGGCCCCTCTTCATTATCACTATCCTGTCACAATATTCTGCCTCTTCCATAAAATGGGTTGTAACCATGATGGTTACACCAGCATCTGCCAAGGAATTTATATGTGCCCAAAATTGTCTTCTGGCCAACGGATCTACACCAGAAGTAGGTTCATCAAGGAAAAGGATATCGGGTTCATGCATAAGGGCAGCCGCAAGGGCCAGACGCTGTTTATAGCCAAGGGGCAGGTCACGGCTTATACTGTTCGCCTCATCTTTTAGGTCAAAGGCCTCTAGGGCCCAATTTATTCTTTCTTCTTGTCTCTTGCCTATGAGTCCATAGGCGCTTGAGAAAAATTTGAGATTTTGGATGACAGTAAGATCCACATACAAAGAAAATTTTTGGGCCATATAACCTATTCTCTTTCTGGCCTTGGCCCTTGCCTTTCTAAGATTTTTCCCTGCCACATACAACTCGCCTTCGGATGCCGGAAGGAGGCCACATAGCATTCTGAATGTTGTTGTTTTGCCTGCCCCGTTTGCTCCCAAAAGTCCGAATACTTCTCCTCGTTTGACACTAAAACTAATTCCAGCAACTGCATAAAAGTCACCAAAACGCCTCTTCAGGTTTTTGACTACTATTACTTTCTCATCGGACCGGCCCCTTACTTTCGGATGGCTAATGATCTTGAACTTTGTGTCCCTTCCAAGCCTTTTGAGTCTTTCTTTTAACAACCATATAAAGGCGTCTTCAAGCCTGGGTTTTGATTCGGTAACCTCCAATTCTTGCTCAAGACCAAATACCTTAAGAACACTGTCAGTGTTCATTGGCTTTACTGTAACAAGCCTTATTCTCTCACCAAGGATGATAGAATCTATAACATCGTCCATGTTAGCAAGATCGCGCTGAAGGGCCCGCTTCTTTTCAGGCCTTGGTTTTATCATAAAACAATGCCCTGCAAGGGGTCTGCTAAATTTGCCTGGAACACCTTGCCCTAGCACATGCCCCTCATGCATAAGAATAACCTCCTGACACCGTTCGGCCTCGTCAAGATAGGCGGTGCTCAAAAGCACGCTCATTCCTTCTTGTTCGACCTGAGCGTAAACTATCTCCCAAAGCTCTCTTCTTGAAACAGGATCCACTCCAACGGTTGGCTCATCGAGAATAAGGAGGCGGGGAGGCCTTATAAGTGTACAGGCAAGACCAAGCTTCTGCTTCATTCCACCTGAAAGCCTGCCTGCCAGTCTGCCCATGAAAGGGGCAAGACCTGTCATGTCCATCAGTATTTGATACCGTTTTTCCCTTTTTTCCGGTTCAACTCCAAGGAGATCGGAGTAAAGCTCAAGATTTTCTCTAACTGTAAGGTCTTCATATAGACCAAAGCGTTGGGGCATGTAGCGAATGTTTGTCTGAACCTGTAAAAAATGCTTTGTTGCATCAAATCCAAGTACATTAATGTTGCCCCCATCTGGCACAAGCAGACCGGCACAAAGTCGCATAAAGGTGGTCTTTCCTGCACCATCAGGACCAATAAGCCCTGTAACCATACCTGATCTTACCTTAAAGGTGCAGTTGTGAAGGGCAACTATCTTTTTCTTTCCAGAAAGAAAGGTCTTTTTAAGTTTTTGGGCTACGATGCAGTAGTTATCTTGAGGTGCCTGAGGCATGGTTTAGGTTTACGCTCACATTTACGAGCTTGATCCTTCACATATGTCAGAAGGATTAAACGGCCTTTGCCTGACAGTTTTAGTGGTATCAATTTGGACTGTTGCAGGCATGCCCAGGCGCAATCTATTTTGGTGATTGCACACGTAGATTCTTACCTGGTAAACTAGTCGTGTCCTGAGATCTGGGGTTTCGACATTCCTTGGAGTAAATTCGGCAGTTGGCGAGATATATCCTATCCAGCCGTCAAATTCTTCATCTGGAAAGCTGTCTACAGTCACCTTTGCCATCATCCCAAGGGCGATTTTCCCAAGATCCGGCTCAGGAACATAGGCCCTCACCCACAAGGGATTGGTAAGGGCAAGGGTGAAGACAGGTCTTTCAGGAAAGGCCATGTCACCAGGTTGAAGTATCCTGTCTCTGATGATACCGTTTGCTGGTGCATATAGCTTTGAATCCCTAAGTTTTTCCATGGCCAAGGCAAGTGCATTTTTTAGAGACTCAAGCCTTGCCTCTGAGGCCTTTACATCTTCCTTCCTCGGGCCTTCAAGGACCAGAGAATAGAGTTGTTTCGCCTCGTCAAGCTCTGCCAATGCCATGTCAAGGCGTGCCCTTGCGTCATCAAGCTTCTGTTTTGAAACAAACTTGGTCCTAGATAGTTTTTTAAGACGCCTATAGGTTATCCGGGCATCTTTCACAGCAGCCTCTGCCTTTGAAACTCGTGCTCGAGCAGCCTTTATCTCCTGGGGTCTGGAGCCCGCATGCATCTTTGCTACTATTTGTTTCTGGGCATTTATGTCGCTTTCAAGTTGGGCCACCACAGCCTTGAATCTTGCATCATCAAGCTCTCCAAGCAGATCTCCTTCCTTTACTATAGCACCTTCATCTACCAAGAGCCTTTTTATTCTGCCCTCGTCAAAAAAGGCAAGCTGAACCTGCCTTATATCTATGTTCCCATATATGGTGAGGATACCCTTGCCATCACCATTTCCCTTTTTTTGATAGACGCCATAAACCCCTAACACAACCAAAATCAGGACTACCAAAAAAGTTGTTATCCTTTTTTTGTTCATATTTATCTGTCCTTTACCTTGTCTTTATAATCCAACAGGCTTTCAAGGGATCTGAGATCTGCTTCGGTCAAGGTCCCTGACGCACTCTTTAGCAGAATTCTGGCCTTTAGGTGAGTGTAAAGTGAGTGATAATAATGTTGGCAGCTTACAAGGTACTTGTCTGTCATGTCGAGTACATCAATTACGTCTCTTGTCCCTACCTGGTAGCCCATGCTTGTTGCATCCATGGATGTCTTGGCAGATAACATTGCCTTTTGGGCTGCGTTTATCTGGGCTACACTGTCTTTTAGTTTTAAAAATGCATTTTTTGTTTCCAGGGTTATGAGGTCTTTCAAGTGCTCAAGCCTATGTCTGGCTGCAATGGCATCATTTTCTGCCTTTTTAGTGTTTGCTCCAATGGCACCGCCAAGATAGATGGGAAATGTAAGCTTGAAGATTCCGTGGGCTTCACGGTAAATTACGTCTGGCAAAAACTGACCGTTAGCATAGTTGGCTGATGCCTCTATATCGATACGGGGCCACCTTGCACGCCTTTCATGTTCTATTTTTTGGATTGCAAAGGCCAGCCGTTTTTCTGCCTCTTTTAGTATCGGCTGGTTTTCAATGGCTGCCTTTATCCAGGTTTCCGGTTTGTCGGGTTGGGGAGGCAGAGGCGTAAAGTGTTTAATATCGGCTACATCATCAATCTGGCTGTGTGCAACGATCGAAAGGTTGGTCCGTTTTAAAGATACAAGATTTTTGGCATTTACCAGATCGGCCTTTGCAGCGTTCAAGCGAGCCTCAGCCTCTTTTACAGACAGGATGTCTCCTGTACCCACTTTGAGAAAGTTCTTGGTCCTTTCCAGGATCTTACTGTCAAGCCTCACCCTGTCTTTGGCCACCTTCATGGCCGCTTTAGCATCTAAAAAGTCCAAATAGCTAATTGCAAGCCTCTTTATAAGTTCCTGTCTGGCATAAAGAAGTTGGGCTTCCTGGGCGCTTATGAGATTTTCTGCCATTTTGAGACTCACGTATGCCTGGCCGTTAAAGATGGGTTGTACCAACCGTGCACCATAGCTATCTCCCCAATAATCCTTTTTGATGTCTTTGGGACCCATGCCAGAGATGTTCTTGTCGTAATAGCCCTGGGCCATCTGGGCCTCTAACCTTGGCATGAGCTGAGAGCGTGCCAAAGGTTTTTCCTCATAAGAGGCCTGTAGCTCTGCCTGCGCCTCTTTAAGTAAGGGATCTTTTTTTATGGCATGTTTATAAAGACTCCAAACAGTGTCAAATGCAAGACAAGTTTCGATAAGACAAGACAAAAAAATAGAAAAAGTGGCGAAGCTTAAGATGATTAACTTTCTAAAATAATTACCAGAAGGTTTCATGGCGTTTCCTTGGCGAATGTCTTTACAAATATTCTGTTTAATTGATTGCAAATGCAATTTAGCGATCTTACAGACCATCTGATGTTTTTAGAGCTCTAAATCTACCAAGTCCATTGTATGATTTCATTGTTTTTGCACCTTTTTATTATATTTTATTTACGATACAAACTATAATACAAACATAACGAAAACAACTCAGCGTGTTATTGATGTTTCAAGAATTATTTTTAATTCCGTACTATTATTGGACAAGGAATCAATTTTTAAAGATGGTCATAAATTTCAAAATGGAAATAAAGGGCACCCTGTGGCTTAAATATTACTGTTACTGTGTGCTTCATTTGGGCAAGAGGCCAACATCTTGATGGGTATTTCGCCCTTGAAAGACTTTATATGAAGATCGCGTTGCGGAAATGGGATTTCGATATTTTCTTCATACAGTGCATCATAGATTAACATCAAAAATTTGGAAACAGTTCTGTTTGGGTGCATTATATCTGGCCCTTTTACCCAAACTCTTAACTGGAAATCCACACTGCTATCTCCCATACCCATCATGATTACAGATGGTTTTCGTCTTGATGAAATATAAAGATTTTCGATTCCACTATTTGATACCGCCTTTAAAATCACCTCGCATACTTTTTGGGGATTTGTGCCATAGGCAACACCAAATGGGATATCAAAACGTCTTATGTCGTCATTCATCGTCCAGTTAATGACTCTGTTTTGTATGAGATCTTGGTTTGGTACAATAACATCTATATTTGCATTGGTAGTAATAGTCATGGAACGCATTCTCAAATCTGTGACCCGCCCTCTGAGCTCTTCATCAAATTCTATATAATCTCCAATCTTTATACTTCTTTCAAACATGAGGATTAACCCGGATATGAAGTTGGAGACTACATTTTGCAGCCCAAATCCAATACCAACCGATAAGGCTCCAGCAACCAGGGCAAAGGAGGACAGGTCTATGCCAAGCACCTTTAAGGCAACCAGGAATCCAAAGGTTACAATTGCATAATAACCAAGATTGGCAAGAAGGGTCCTTGTGGATTGGGGGAATGTGCGACTTGACAGTGTAATTTGATGAATGTTTTTCTTGTAAAAGTTGCCTATGAAAAACCCTATTATAAATATTACAAACGAGATGAACAGCTTTAATATGCTTATAGGGGTGCCATTTATCGAAATAATAGGGTTATTGATGGCCTTGTAAAATTTGGCAGCTAATATTTTTAGCTCCTGGATAGTTTGGCCATGGAGTGTCCTGGCCTTGCCAAGTACTAGAGTCTCCATTTCGTCTAGTAGTTGCATAAGGTCGTTGCTTAAGGAAGGTCCATTTTGCAAAAACTTTGCTAAATCAATCAGTTGAGTTCCTGTTTTGAATACAGTTTTGTTTTCTTCTTTGAGTTCATTGCTAAATTTCAAAAACAGGGTTGTAATTTTTTGAAGTATCAATTGTCCTTTGTTGTTTCGGAGGGCTTGAATGGAGCCTTGCAACTTTTCTGCTTCTTTTCCCTTATTTAAAAGATTGAGCCGTTCTATTTCTATACGGATGACTTGGATATGGGAATCTATCTTGTTTATTGCTTCATCCAATTTTGTCAAATTGGTATCTATTTCTGTGGCATCAAATTTTATATTTGGCAAAGAATCAACAAAGGCCTTTGGAAGATTTTCGATTGTCTTTGTCAGTATATTGAGACGATGCTGAAATAGGTCTTGTTCCTTTTTGTAAAAGGCGTACTGAAGCTGTAATGTAAGCAATGAAGGGGCATTTGGGGGTAGGTCCGCTATCTGATCTTTTAATATTTTAAGTTTATTAAGCGTCTCTTCCGCCTTGTCTTGGACTTTTGCTCGCTCCTGTGACCAGTTGATAAACTCCTGAAACAAGTTTCTGTATTGATCCGGATTGGATGGGGGCGTTACTTTGATCTCAGTTTCTGGCCTTTGGGTTGTAAAGTATATCAGTTTCTGGATGAGGGCCTTTTGAAGCAGAAGGTCTTCTTTGGAGATATTTGATGAAGCAATCCGGGAAAGAAGCTTCTGATAGTAGTCTGGATTTCCTTTGATAAGGGCCTCATCGATCGATGCGGCATACACAGGTACCAAAGAAGGATATAGCTTAGGGGCCAACAGGAACAGCTCAACTAAGAACCAGAGTGAAAAAACGGCCTTCGGCCATACGTATACGTATCTTTTTACAATTTGTATAATTGTTTTTATCATATGCTCTCAATTCCATATGCAAATATACTCAAGGTCAGGAACAAATACCATTTTTTTTATCGGTTTTTCCTGTTATATGAGCCTATGAAGAGATTCTTTTGGGTGGTACTGTTTGGTTTGTGCCTTTTGCCAAACGTTTGCTTGCAGGCGGCAGGTGATGTCGTCCATGTAGAGGTTAAAGGGGTAGGAGGCAAGGCAAGGGAAAATGTCTTAGCCCTGCTTGAGATATATAGAGAAAGAAATGAAGAGACATTAACCCCAGCCAGGATAGAGCTCCTTTTTAAAAAGGGTTATCAGGATATAAAAAAGGCATTGGAGCCTTTTGGTTATTTTTCTCCTCATATAGTTGGCAAGCTTACAAGAAAAAATGCCACTGAAGCTTGGTGTGTATTTTACAAGATAGATAAAGGCCCTCCTGCAACTATTGAACGGATAAATATAGAGATAGATGGCCCTGGGCGAGTTGAACTTTCCTCTCTTTCTTTTCCTATGAAAAAGGGTGAGAGGTTTAAACAGGAAAAATACGAAAAGTTCAAAAGAGAGCTTATAGATAAGGCTAAAGGCCTTGGTTATCTGGACGGATCTTTTATGATCCATCAGGTATTGGTAGACAAGGTTCATCATACAGTGGCTATTTCCCTGCATTTCCAGACTGGCCAAAGATACAAATTTGGAAAGCTCCATTTCAACAAGACCACTTTATCCGAGGATTTTTTGAAAAGGTATGCCAAATTTAGGCCCGGAGATCCATTTGATGCAGGAAAACTGGCAAAATTTCGCTCAAGACTTCTTGATTCTGATTACTTTCGAGATGTAACCATAGAATATTCAAAGGACAAGACCAATGTGGACAACATGGTTCCTCTTACAGTTACATGCCCTATGAAAAGAGCCAATGTATTCAGGCTGGGACTTGGCTATGTATCTGATATTGGTCCAAGAGTAAGTTTGGAGTGGCGCAGGAGATACTTGGGCTCCAAAGGACATCACCTCAAAACCAGATTTCGCTTTTCTCCAGATGAAACGTTGATGTCCGGAGAATATTTCATACCTCTTGGAAGACCATACAGTGACTATTTTTCCGTTAAGCCTTTTATAGAGCATTATGACACTGACTCACGAAACGGATGGAAGTACAATGTTTCCCTTATGTATTCAAAAGTCATAAAGGGGGGCTGGCGCCAGAATGCTGGAATAAACTTTGGCTATGAAAACTATGAAACAGGAGGTGAAAAGAACGACAGTAAGGAGCTTATTCCCTTTATATCTTGGTATAAGTCTGAAGCGGACAATATCCTTTATGCCACCAGGGGCTATTCTGTAAAATTTGGCCTAAGTGGCGAGATGGGGGGTCTTTTTGCAAACAAGTCATATCTCAGCTCATTATTAAATACAAAATTCATAAGGCGGTTTGCTACAGATTACCGTTTTATAACAAGGCTCGACCTTGGAGCCATTGCAACATCAGATGTGGAAGAAATTCCTTCTTCTTCACGTTTTTACGCTGGCGGTCAAAACAGTATAAGGGGTTTTTCCTTGGAAGAGCTTGGCCCAAAAAATCCAGAAACAGGAGAGGTTACAGGTGGCAGATATCTTGCTGTGTGCAGTGTTGAGCTGGAAAGACAAATCTACAAACTGTTAAGCGGCGCCATATTTGTGGATGCTGGCAACAGCTTTGATCCAGATTTTACAAACAAGATAGAAATAGGTGCCGGGTTTGGGCTTCGGTTCAGGACTGTGCTTGGCCCTGTGAGATTAGACTTTGGTTTTGGGGTAAGCAGAAAGAGCATCCCTTTCAAGTTCTATTTAAGTGTTGGACCTGACTTTTAGGATCATGACGAAAAAAGCCTTATATTTTGCATTGGTTCTCTTTTCATCCCTTTGCATGTTTATCTATTTTACCAGTTTTACAACAAAAGGCCTTGTATTTTTCTTCGATTCAGCCAAAAGACTTACCGGAGGCTCCTTCTCTGCAAGTGGAATAAAGGGTTCCTTGGTTGGGGGTTTTTATGCAGATCGGCTTAACTGGGATGGAAAGGGGCTTTCCTTGGTAATACACCGTTTTTTTTGCCGTCCGGATTTTGGAGAGTTTTTCCAAGGGGTCCTAACCCTTTCACATCTTGATGCACAGAAGGTGGACATTAAGCTAAAACAAGAAAAAACCAGTGTAGGGAAAGAGAGATTTTCTGTAAAGGTTCCTTCATTGCCAATAGGTATAGACATCAAAAGCCTGTCGATTGGAATCCTAATGCTAAGGGCTAGCAACGGCGAGATATACGAGGCCAAGGGGCTGGAGCTGGCAGCAAGGTTTATAGGCAGGACCATTGATGTCAAAGGCCTTAATCTTTTTTTAACCCGGTACCAAACTGGTATCAGATTTAAGGGTCGTGCAAAGGGTGAAAATGGAAACACCAAGATGGAGTTGGCATGCAGCATAAAGAGGTTTTGGTCACAAAGGAAAAAGCTTCTTATAAATATTAAGGCAAAAGGTGACCTGGATCTTGTTGAGATAGAGGGCAATTCAACAGGAATTGCAGAGGCCGGCTTAAAAGGTGTCTTTCGGCATTTGCTAGATGCAGATCCAATAGATTGGCAGGCAAACCTCCAAATAAAAAGGCTTGATCCGTCCAAATTTAATGCGTCGATTCCAAAGGGAAATCTATGTGCAACTGTTAACATGTCTGGAGTATCTGGTAACTTTAAGGCAAGGGCCAAAGGCGGTTTTGCTTCAAAAAAGTTCACTATCAGGGCCTTTGACCTTGCGGCAAGGTTTGAAGACAAGGCCGTTTTTATAGAAAAGGGAAGGATAGACACACTGGGTGGCACTATAGACCTTTTCGGACAGTTATTGCCCGACTCCCGTTTTGAGGCCTCGGCCCGGTTAAAAGATATCGATCTTGGCAAGGTGCTTGGCAATATACACGGAAACATTAATGGATTTGTGCATGGCCAGGGAAGCTTAAGGACAGATGAAGGTCTAATGGCACAGGTGACCTTCAAGGATTTTACTGGAGAGTTAAATTCCAGACCGATAAGACTAAGTGGAGATGTTTTTTTAAAGGGACAGCGCCTAGAGGTTAAGGATCTGTTTTTGGCATCTGCAAAGAGCAAGATCTTTGTCACAGGTTTTGCAGACAAAAAGGCTCAAGACCTTGACCTCACCTTTGTCAGCCCTGATTTGTCCGACATTTATCCAAGTGCCTTGGGCAAACTCTCTTTTAAGGCGGGTATCAGTGGAACCAGACAGGCCCCACAGGTCCATGCACAACTAGATGGAAGCCGCCTTTTGGTGGGTGATGTTTCCGTTGAGGATTTGCGTATTGCCTTTGATTCAAAGGATATTTTTTCATCTGACCTGAATGCAGGCCTGTTGGCATCTGGTCTAAGGCTTGGGCCGGTACGTTTTGAAAATGTTAGAGGCAAATTAAGGGGATTGATGGAGAAGCACCTCATTAAACTTCGTGCCTGGGGTGAAGAGATTGATGCAGCCCTTAATATGCAGGGAAGTTTAAAGAGGAATCTTAGCTACTTGGGGGTAGTTGAGTCACTGTATATCAAACCCAATGGAAAAAGTAGTTTCAAACTGTCTAGACCTGCAAAGTTTGCCATTCGAAAAGAAACGGCATTTTTGTCTACATTGTGTCTTGTTGAACCTGCACAGAAAGCAAAGCTGTGTACAAGATATCAGAAGGATAGGGAGTATGAATCTATCTATTTGCATGGGAAAAATCTGCCCCTTTCTCCCATTTCAGCCTTGGCAGCGTTTAATGTGGGAGTCAGCGGACACTTGGACTTACAAGTTGATCTTAGGGGCGTAAAAGGAGGCGTGCAGGGTACCGCCTATGTAGGTACTCAGGATGCTAGATTTTTCCCTAAGGGAAAAAAACAAGGCTACCCTTTCACCCTCTCTGCCCAGGCCCAAATATCTCAACATGGAATATCAGGAAAGCTCAACGGACAAATTCTTAAAAAGGTCAGCCTGTTTGGTGATTTCTCCTTGCCACAAAGGGGACCTGACAGTGCAGGCCTGGGCAAGAATCCTTTAAAGATAGATATGAAGTTGATGGCAGATGATCTTTCGCTTCTTCATGATATGGTACCAGGCCTGTTTGTTTATAACGGGAGGGCCTTGGCGCAGTTTATGGTTACAGGCACTCTAGATAGTCCTCTGTTTTATGGAAAGGCCAGGTTTTTAGACATAAAAATGGAATATCCAGAATATGGGATAAAGATTCTGTCCAAAGAGTCTGTCATAAATGTTGAAAGAGACAGGTTGTGCCTTAGGGGGGAGCTTGATTCTCCTAAGGGGGTGCTTCGCATAAAAGGCAGCGGTAAAATAGCACCTCCGCAGGTGTCCATGTCTATAGACATAAAAGGTAAGGAATATCACACTGTTTCTTTGCCGCATCTTCAGCTTATCACTAGTCCTGATCTCAAGGTTGAGCTGAAGAACGGCAAGTTGTGTATTTCTGGAACACTCGATGTCCCCTCTGCCAGCATAGAGCAGGTTGAAATTCCTGAATCGGCCATCTTGCCTTCAAGCGATATAAAGGTAATAGGAGAAGGCGCCGCCAGAAAAAGCAAGACTGCCATAGATACCAGGATAGACCTGGACCTTCTCCTTGGTGATGACGTAAAAGTTAATGCATACGGCCTAAAGGGCAGAATAGCAGGAAGACTAAAGCTGTTTAGTGAATCTGATGGCAGACTCACTGCCAAAGGTATCCTTTTCATAAGAGAAGGCAGATATAGGGCCCTTGATGTTGATCTTGAAATAAAAAAAGGGAGGCTGAACTACTTTTTAGACCCCATTGACAATCCGGGTATCGAAGTAGAAGCAGTAAGAAGGGTGGAGGAAGACCTTCTGGTAGGGTTCAGGATAAGCGGGACGTTGAAAAGGCCTGTTGTCGAACTGTTTTCGGATCCGCCACTGCCTGAGTCTGAGATAGTACGATACCTCCTTGGAGGCAAAAAGGGCAGGGGAGTGGCAAGAACCGATATAATAGCCGGGGGTGCAAACCTTATAATTTCCAGGTTAAGGCAGAAACTCGGGCTCCTGGATGAGCTCCAGGTTGAGACAGGCCAGGCCTCTGATGATATATCCCTTGTTGTTGGCACCTATCTTCGGCCTGATCTGTATCTCAAATTTATCAACGACTTTGATGACAAGGTTACAAGGCTGATTCTCCGCTACGATTATTCCAGGCATATTGAGATTGAAACAGAAACTGGAGAAAGTCCTTCGGCTGAGATCTTTTTTAAGATCGAACGATAGAAAGAGAGCCTACCTTTTCCACCAGCGTAGCTTGGGCATCCTTGTCATTTTCCAAAACTCGGGTGTGAAAAAGATAATCACCGTATAGAGTTCAAGTCTGCCTGCCAGCATGCAAAATATAAGCACCAGCTTTGCCATCGAAGGCAGGTGGCCAAAATTTTGGGTTGGCCCCACTAGATGAAGGCCAGGTCCTATGTTGTTCAGGGTCGCGATTACCGCAGTTGGCCCTGTTACTATATCAACTCCAAGTGCAGTAACAATAAGGCTTGCCCCTAAAAATACGCATATATAAATGGCAAAAAAACTCAAGATTCCAATCATTACATCTTGAGGGACCTTCATGTTGCCAATCTTTATAGTATCAACCTGTTTGGGATGAACCAATCTTTTTAGCTGGCTTCTTGCATATCTAAAAAATAGCAGACACCGGATGACCTTTACGCCTCCTCCAGTAGAACCTGCACATCCGCCAATAAACATAAGTGTCACAAGAAGCATCTTTGCGAAAGGAGGCCAAGTGTCAAAATCGGCAGTGCCAAAGCCTGTAGTTGTCATGATGGAGACCACCTGAAACAGGCTGTCTCTCAAGTTCATTAGATTGTTGTGATAGATGGCAGCCCCAGCGTTTACCAAAAATATTGCTACTACACTTATGGCTACTATAAGGGTATAGAGTCTGAATTCTTCGTCTTGCCAGTAGGCCTTTATATTTCCCTTCAGGGCCCTGAAATGAAGAGAAAAGTTTGCTCCAGCCAAAAACATAAAAAGAATAATTACCAGGTGCAGGTATGAGGATTGAAAGTGGGCAATAGAAGTATTGTAGGTGGAAAATCCGCCTGTTGCCAATGTTGCAAAGGAGTGGGTAAGGGCATCAAAAAAGTTTACTCCTCCAATCATGAGCAAAAAGGTTTCGGCAACTGTCATTAGCAGATATACAGACCAAAGTATTCTAGCAGTATCCTGAATCCTGGGGGTTAGTCTGTCCTTGGTTGGCCCTGGAACCTCGGCTTGGAAGAGTTGCATGCCTCCAATGCCAAGGAAGGGAAGAATGGCCAAGGTGAGCACGATTATCCCCATGCCTCCCAGCCAGTGGGTCATGGCACGCCAAAAAAGGATGCTTTTGGGGAGTACCTCTATCTCTGACAGGATGGTCGACCCTGTTGTTGTAAATCCAGACATTGACTCAAAAAAGGCATCAACAAAGGAAGGAATCGATCCGGAAATGATATAGGGAAGTGCTCCAAGTAGTGCAATAATTAGCCAACTAAAGGCAGTGATTGCAAAGCCGTCTTTAAATCCAAGGTCCTTTTCTGGCAAGAAAAGCGCTATCAATCCCGCTCCAAATAAGAGCCCTATTAATGAGCTTATTATAAAAGCGTGTATTACTCCATCATTAAAGTAAAGAGAAAATGGGACAGGCGTGAGAAGCATTAAGGAAAGGACTATAAGAAGTCTTCCTAGCAGATTTAAAACACCAGATACCTTCATTTATTATTACCTTTGGCTGCCTTAACAGGTTTATGAGATAAGATACCCAAATAATAAAATTTAATCTTCCCTGGATTGGAAGAAGTTTTCAATCTTTTTGGCAGCGTCCTGGGTAAAAAAGATTACCAGATTGTCTCCTGGCCTTATGATGCTGTCGCCTGATGGGATGCTGGCCTTACCCTGTCTGACAATGGCTCCAACAATAGCCCCTTTAGGGATTTGCAACTCTTTAAGAGGCACATCATTAAATTTTTTAGAGTCTGGAACGGTTAGTTCTATTACTTCAGCATCGGAATCAAGAAGGGTGGCAACAGCGACTATGTTTGCCCTTCTAACATAACGGATTATCATATCTGCTGCTACTTGGCGCGGGCTAAGGGTTACGTCTATGCCAAGCTTATCGAGCATTGGCAGAAAGTGGTGTCTTCCAACCTTTACAATGCACCTTTTGGTGCCATAGTGTTTGGCCATCAAGGAGCTTAGGATATTTGTGGTGTCAGATTCTGTAACTGCAATTATAAGATCAGCATTGTCAATGCCTTCATCCAAGAGCGAATGTATATCCATAGCGTCAACGTTTAATATCATGGAGTTAGAGAGATTTTCAGACAGGAATTCGCATCTGGCTTTGTCTGCTTCAACAATCTTCAGTTCCATACGTATGGCCATATCCTCGATCTGTCTTGCTACAAGGTAGCCAATATCCCCACCTCCTATGATGAATACCCTCTCGGGCATCTTACTGGAAAATCCAAAAAGTTCCTCAACCTTGGTCATGTCATCTCGCAAAAGCACCAGATATATCTTGTCTCCTGGTTCTATCTTGTCTTCACCCCTTGGAATTATTGTCTTGCCCCCCCTTATGATGGCAGCCATTACATATTTTACATCATTTGCAAGAGAACCGATTTCATGGAGGCTTTTGCCTATAAAAGGATGGTCCTTACTTACTATGTAACCCAGCAAATACACCTGGCCTTCAGCAAATTCTGCAGTGTCAAAGGCCTCAGATACCTGTATAAGCTTAACGATCTCATCTGCCATAGCCCAATTGGGACTTATAATCAGGTCTATTCCAAATATTTCCTTGTCCACCAATGAGTCAGAAAGCAGCAGGTCTTCACTTCTTACCCGTGCGATTCTGGTTTTGACCTGATATTTGCGAGACATGAAACAAGCAACAAGATTGACTTCGTCACTGTCTGTGACAGCAATAAAAAGATCGGTTTTGGATATACCAGCCTCTGCAAGCACTTTGGCAGAAGCACCACTTCCACAGAAGGTCTGGATGTTCAGCTCTCTTTCAAGGCTTTTGAGTTTTTCCTCGTTTCTATCAATCAAAACGACTTCTTGACCTTCAAATGAAAATTTTTCACACAAATACTGTCCTACTTGACCAGCACCAACAATCATTATTCGCACGGGAAAGTAACTCCTGTCTAATTAGAAATTTGAATCAGGCATCTGTTGATTATAGGCGCTAAAATAGGTAATTGCAATTTTTCTGCTTGTGAGAGAATGGCTTTGATCATTCTGGTCTTGCTAGCAGTTATTACAGGTTATCGGAATCCCCATGCGGATGAGGTGAAATTTTTAGATTTACTCAAAAGGCATTCTGTTTTTTTATAGAAGCCTATCATGTTTTATGATTGTTATTGTTTGTTCCTTAGCAGCCCTCCATCTTTCTGGCAAGGAACTGCTGACTACTCAAGGGAATCTGGTGTTGCAGCCAAATTACATTGATTCATAAACCTGTTTGTTGGCAGCATCCGCAAGAACACGTTCTAATACTGCAGCCAACTCATTTAAGGTGTAGGGCTTGCTGATGCACGCCTTGAATCCAAACCTCTCATAGGATGACATGATGGGATCGTTTGCATAGCCGCTTGAGACTATAACAACGGCGTCCTTGTCGATTTTTAGTAACTCTTTTATCGTCTCTTCGCCACCTAAGCCACCAGGAACTGTAATGTCAAGGATTACGGCATCAAAAGGTTCCCCTTTTTCCATCTCTTTTTTATAGATTTCTATAGCCCTTTGACCATCTTCTACCGTAACATTCTTATATCCTAGCTTTTTTAGCATCTCTTGAACAGTCTCGCGCACAACTTTTTCGTCATCCATTACCAGAATTTTTCCACCAGTCCAGTGGCTAACCGTCTTGGACAAAGAGGATTCACGTTTCTTTTTAACAACTGCAGGCAGATAAATATAAAAGGTTGTCCCTTGGCCTGGCTCAGAATCCACCCTTATATGACCCCCATGTTTTCTGATAATTGAATGACAGATAGATAATCCAAGTCCTGACCCCTTCCTCTTTGTAGTAAAAAAAGGCTCAAATATCTTGTTTAGATAGTTCTTGGGGATTCCTATTCCTTCATCTTTGATAACGATTTCTATATAGTTATCAACCGGCCTTAATAGAAGTTCTTTTGCCCTGTTTTTAGAGATGTTACAACATGTTATTGTAATTTCGCCTCCGTTTGGCATGGCATGCCTAGCATTTATTACAAGATTTTGTATCACCTGGCTTACTTGTCCTTTATCGACCTCTGCTGCCCATAAATCGTCTGGGAACTCGTATTTGCATTTTATATTGGTGCCACTTAGGACAAAATTTGTTGAATCTATTATTATCTCCTCTAAAGAAGACAACTTTTTTATAGGTTCCCCTCCCTTTGCAAAGGTGAGCAGTTGCTGTGTCAAGCCGGTGGCCCGTAATGTAGCCTTTTCTGCCATGTCAAGATATTTTTTGGCTTTGTGGTCTTGGGCTATGATCATATTGGCTAGCTCGATATTTCCAAGGATTCCTGCAAGAATATTGTTGAAGTCATGAGCGATGCCGCCAGCAAGTACGCCAATAGATTCCAATTTTTCTATCTTGAGCATCTCCTTTTGCAGCTGTCTCTCATTGGTAACATCTCTAAAGACCAATACAACTCCAATAAGATTCTGGTCTTTATCAAATATCGGAGCCCCACTGTCAGCAATGTTTACTTCTCTTTCATCCTTGGAAACAAGGACGGTATCTTCTGGCAATTCTATCATATGTTTTGACTCAAGGACCTTTTCAAAAGGATTTTCACAGGGCTGTCTTGTAAATTCATTGATTATTCTGAAAACCTTATTCACCGGTTGTCCTATAGCCTCTGCTTCACGCCATCCTGTGAGCTTTTCTGCTGCCTTGTTTATCAAGGTGATACGCCCATCCAGATCTGTAACGATAACGCCATCTCCTATGGATCTTAAAGTTACAAGGAGCCTGTTTTTTTCATCAGTAACCTGTTGTTGGAGAGCTATCATGGGTCTCAGGTCTTGAGCGCTTAGGATAACCAATTGATTGTTTTCAAACTTGGTATTGGTAGTGACATAAAGGCATGGCAGCTTTTGATTGTCTCTGGTAAGAAAATGGCCTTGTTTGATTGCTTCGGATTGAAATTTTTGGGATTTCCCTTCATGGTCACTTCCAAGAATTTCCTTGAGGACTTCGTGGCCTGTAACTTTTTCGATAGAGGTGCCTACAAGCTCTTGCCGCCTGTATTTTAAAAGTTCACAAACTTTCTTGTTTACCGATTTGATGGTGCCCTTGTCATCTATCACTATAACCATGCAACCGATTGTATCGAGAATCGTTTTGACATATCTAAATAGATCGGTTAAGCGTTTATAACTTCGAGACAGTCTCTCTGTCATTTGATTAAATGCTGATGCCACCAGCCCGAATTCATCATCTGACTCTACAGAGACCTTATGCAACAAGTTACCCCTGGCTACTGAATCAGCTCCAGTTTGTAATAGCTTAAGTGGCTCTATTAATCCAAAGGAAAAAAGCAGAGAATAAATCAAGGCTATTACCATTAACAAGATTAACAAGATAAACCAAAACATAAACAAGTGCTTAAGCACATATATAGCACCAGAGCTCGAAAGATCATATTTTAAAATAATTGCTCCTATCCAATTGTTATTCTGTCCAATCAATGGATATATCCATAAGTTTTTATCTAATTTTATCGGTTGTATGTCGTCTTTAGAATGGGTGTTATTATTTGTATTAAAAAAGGAAGAGAGCTTATCAAAATGAGGGGTTTTTCCCCCTATTTTTGCATGATTTGTATCAGCAATAATGGTTCCATTAGGGTCTATTACAGAAATTATCTCATTGCATTTTAGAGAAATGTCATCAATAAGTGTTTGAATGATTTCCTTGTTATTTTTTTTAAAATTTGTTTTTTTTATGTCTGAAATGACAATGTTCAGAATGTCTGCTTCACGTTGTAGATCAAATTGTGCATGTTTCCAGAACATGTGCCAGGTCGAGACACCTAAAAAAAGAAACAGCAAAAGGCTTGGCAGAAAAGAGATCATCAGGAAACTCTTGAGGATCTTTGTCTGAACACTGTTTTGCATGATTATATACTCCTGCTGTTTGTGTCTTTTGGGGTAAGGGCTTGCAATATAAAATAGGCATATAAGAATACCAAAGAATGAACACCGCTGTTAAAATCATAATGCCACTAAGTGAAAAGAATTCGGAACACTCCTCTATATTACACCAATAACATGTGAATATATGGTAAGCTGATACAAGTTGTGATATACCTATAATTATAAATTGTATAGAAACAGCAACAAAAATCCTGTTACGTGTTTTGAAATAAAAAAAACAATATACAGAAAAAGATAAGAAAGAAAAAAGAGAGACAAAAACAAATATTAAACCTTGAAAATTTAAACTGCCAATTTTATATGAAATAGGATTGGGCAGATTCATGTAAAATAGACTAATAAATAATATAAAAACAATTAAACCAAAGCCGAATGATAAAATAATCCACAGTTTTCTCAAGATAAACCTTAACTCCAGGACTTGAACCTGATTAATTAAATACAAAACGAAAGACAATCCTATAGATAATATTGAAATAACATTGGGATAAACATGAGCGGTGCCACAAAATCCCAAATCACTACATATCTTACAATAACTAAGATGAAAACAATTAATTATCATACCAACAACAAAAAAAAATAAAGATAATGGAATAAAACGGAATGCCTCAAGTTTAGTATGCTTAAATACTACATAAGATGCATAAGCTAATATCAAAGCAAAAATTATATTGCCAAGACTTACCCATGCTAAAAAATAGAGTTGGTAATGTATTTTTGAAAATTGAAAATCGTTTATTTCAAAACCAGAAATATAGAAATAGATAGATAATATAAATAAAAAAATGAATAAAAGTGATGGAAGTATTGTTAAGCGTCTCATATTGCCTCACATAAGCAGAGAGTATAGAGCTTTTTGGTCATTTTTTCACATCTTTTTGTTTCTACGGCTGTTTAGTTATTGGAGCTTCCCCCACCCTTTTTTAGATATTAAAAAGTTAACAGCATTTTTTATTCCTAAAATACATAGATATTGAGCTCGCCGGGGAAAATATTTCCTTTAACACAGCTTTTATACTACAAATGAGAGAAAATTTGTAAAGAACTTGAATTTTAGTAAATTAATAAGCAATAAATGATGTGTCACATTTTTGCGACAGTATGTAGCAAAATAACTACATCAGTTACTAACTAAGGCGGAATAGTTTTGATGATACGAGGCATGTATCTGGCTAGCATAAAACCCAATAACTAAGGATGTAAGAGACATTTGACAATTTTCTTCTTGAAGAAACAAGAAACCAAGAGTTGTATAAGACTACAATATACTCTATTCCTTAATAACAAAGTGCCACCAGAATTGTTGACTATTGCTCGGCACTGAAATATTCAACATTTGAATTAAAGATTACTGTGCAATCTGCAGATACAACATAAGATATCGAACCTTATAGCTGTTTTTTTATCACTAAACCATTCCTTTTATAAATAATGTCATGCTCAAGAGAAATTCCCAAAATATGGAGACCCTCTCGAATTTACATGAAATAAACATATGTGATCTTTGCATCCGACACCATGTGCTTTTTGTCTAAATTTTCTGGAAACGCCTTTATTTTTACTTATCTTTTTGGTAAAGGAGTTGAACCTTTGGTATCATTGGCTATATATTAATAAAGGACTATGAAAAACACTCTCCCTTAAGCAAAATGATTGTTTTTGATCTGAAATGTAGCAATGAACACGTCTTTGAAGCCTGGTTTAAGGATAGTTCTGCCTTTGAAGAGCAGAGGGATAAGGGACTCCTAGAGTGTCCTGTTTGTGGAGACAGGACCATAGAGAAGGCTATTTCTCCTATAAAACTCAAGAAAAGCGGTTGCCAAAAAGGTGAAGGCTCGTTGCATCAAGAAGTGGTTACAAGGATGATGCAGGCCTTTTATCAAAAGGTGATAGAGTCAAGCGAGGATGTAGGGACTAAATTTGCATCCGAGGCATTGAAGATACATTATGGAGTTTGTGAGCCAAGAAGTATAAGAGGGGTGGCAACCCGGGAGGAAGAAAAGATGCTAAAGGAGGAAGGGGTAGAGTTTTTTCGTATTCCAGTCCCCAATAAAAAGGAGGATAAGCCCAATTGACAACCACAAATAACCAGGTCCCAGAGTTGAAGCCCAGCGGCCTTCAGAAACAGGTCCCTAACAAAGCACCTGTGGTGGAAAGGGGTTGCAGGGTCATAATGGATTTTGTGGTGCGACTTGTATCTGGTAAGGTGGTTGATTCATCTGAAAAAGGTGGCGGGCCGGCGAGCTTTGTATGTGGAAAAGGGGACTTTCCAAAGCCGGTTGAGGAAGGAATAATCGGGCTTGCACCAGGGGATATGAAAACTATAACTGTGCACCCCTATTACGCCTATGGACTATATGATCCCAAAAAACAGATGCTTGTTGCTATTGAGCGTATTTCCGGACCAGTGGAGCAGGGCAAGGTGGTTAAGGTGCCAGATCAGCTTGGAATAACAAGACCGGCTATAGTAAGAGATATTTGGCCTGGTGCCATTATGGTGGATTTTAACCATCCTCTTGCTGGCCAGGTTCTGAAGTTTGAGGTTATGATTAGAGAAGTAAGGCCCAATGAAGATGACAGGGAGCATGAAAAGGAACAGTAATGGCCGAATCACTTATTATTGAAGAATCTATAAAAAGGGAAGGGCTTTCAGACATATACGAAAAAGTGATGAAAGGGGAGAGGCTTTCTAAAGACGACGGCATCAGGCTTTATGAAACTTCAGATCTTTGTTCACTTGGTTTCTTGGCAAACAAAGTAAGAGAAAAAAAGAACGGTCAATATACATACTACATTTATAATCAGCATATTAATTACTCCAATGTATGCACAAATCTCTGTAAGTTTTGTGCCTTTGGTAAGGAAAAGGGCAAGCCGGGCGCATATTGTATGACCATAGAAGAAATTGTAGCCAAGATAGAAGAACGGCTTGATGAGCCGATACGGGAGGTCCACATTGTTGGAGGAATACATCCAGAACTTCCATATTCATACTATATCGACATGTTAAAGGAGATTAAGAGAGTCAGACCAGATATCCATATTCAAGCATTTACATGTGTGGAGATAGCGCATATTGCCAAGATGGGAGGAAAGTCTATTGAAGAGGCCTTGTTAGAGTTGAAAGAGGCAGGCCTTGGTTCTATTCCAGGAGGCGGAGCCGAAGTCTTCAGCCCAAGGATACGGCAGCGGCTTTGCCCTGAAAAGCTACCTGGAGACCATTGGCTAGAGGTGGCAAAAACGGCCCATAGATTAGGCCTTAAATCAAATGCTACCATGCTTTATGGTCATATAGAGACCATTGAAGAAAGGGTAGAGCATATGATGGCCCTGAGGGAGGCGCAAGATGAAACCAACGGCTTTATGTGTTTCATTCCCTTGGCGTTTCATCCCAAAAATACTGCCCTTGAAGATGTCGCCCCTACAAGTGGCGTGGATGATATAAAAAATATTGCAGTATCAAGACTTCTACTCGATAACTTCCCTCACATAAAGGCATACTGGGTTATGCTAGGCCCAAAGGTGGCCCAACTTGCTCTAAGTTTCGGTGCAGACGATATGGACGGCACTGTACTGGAAGAAAAGATAACCCATATGGCTGGTGGAGAAACATCCCAGGCCCTTTCCAACAGGGAAATAGAGTACCTAATAACTTCCGCTGGAAGGGTCCCTGTTGAGAGAGACACCCTTTACAATGTCGTAAAAGTCGTTTCCCATTAGCGATGGTCGAACAAATAATAGAAAAAGTCTGCTTGGGCCAAAGGATAGACGAACAGGAGGCGGTGGATCTTTATCGTAGGGCGGGTTTCCACGAGCTTGGCCAGTTAGCTTCCCTAAAGAGGTTTAAGGAAAATCCAGAACCTGTAGTTACCTATGTAATTGACCGCAACATCAATTATACAAATGTATGTATCTCAGGTTGTAAGTTTTGTGCCTATTATTGTGCTCCCGAAAGTGAGGAGGGTTTCGTGCTGTCTTTTGAGGAGCTTGGCAGAAAGATAAAAGAAACCAAGGCCCTTGGAGGAACCCAGATACTCCTTCAGGGTGGATTGCATCCTGGTCTTTCCTTGGACTTTTATGAGGACATGCTCCGTTTCATAAAATCCTTCGATATTCATTGCCACGGCTTCTCTCCACCTGAAATTGTTCATTTTGCCAAGTTATCTGGACTGTCTGTAAAAGAGGTTCTCAAGAGACTTATATCCGCTGGCCTAGATTCCATTCCTGGCGGCGGTGCAGAGATCCTTGTCGATAACGTAAGAAAGCAAATAGCTCCAAGAAAGGCCAACAGCGCCGAATGGCTAAATGTGATGGAGACAGCCCATAAACTCGGTCTTCGGACCACTGCAACCATGATGTTCGGCCATCTGGAGTCTCTAGAGGATAGAATCCAGCACCTTTCAAAGCTGAGGCATCTGCAAGACAAGACAGGGGGATTTACTGCTTTCATCCCATGGCCATTTCAACCGGGAAACACGGCTATAAATTGTAGGCCAGCCACAGCTCATGAATACCTGAAAATGTTAGCCATCTCCCGTATCTTTTTAGACAATTTTCAAAATATTCAAGCCTCTTGGGTGACTCAAGGATACAAGGTTGCTCAAATGGCCCTCTTTTTTGGCGCAAATGATTTTGGCAGCACAATGATCGAAGAAAACGTTGTTGCTGCGGCAGGTGTTAGCCACAGACTGTCAGAAGAAGAGATACGCCGACACATAAGAGAGGCTGGTTTTCATCCCAGGCAACGTCTTATGGACTATAGTCTTGCAATGCAGACCTCTGTATGAAACAGATATGGCTTTACAGGGCACCCTTGATAATACCAGTCTTGACCCCTCCCATAGAAAATGGTGCAGTATTAATAAAAGGAAATAAGGTAGCCGCTGTCGGCCATTATCCTCATTTAAAGGCTTGTGTTCCCCTTGGGACCAAAGTGGTAGATATAGAGGAAGGGTTGATAATGCCAGGTCTTGTAAACTGCCATTGCCATCTGGCATTGTCATGGATGAAAGACAAGATAGAAAGAGGAACTGGTTTTTCTACATGGCTTAAAAGAGTTATATGGCTAAAGACCACCTTGGGAAACTCAATGACAAAGAAACAGCATTTTGAGGCCTTGCTATTTGGTATCAAACTCCTTAAGGAAGCAGGCACAGTGCTTGTCTATGATGTCATAAATGCTCCCCCTCTTTCATCTCTAGAATCAACTTTTAAGGATAATGGCCTTTTTGTCCATTTTTTTTGGGAAATTATTCATCCTAAGGCTGATTTCTTTACTCCGGATGGCATGCTTGATGGTCTTGGGGATCTTTCTAATAGCTGGTCGTTAAGTGCCCATTCTGTTTACACATGTTCAAGACAGGCCCTGTGCGCCATAAAGGCCTTTTGTAAAATAAGAAGACGCACTTTTTCCATCCACATTGCCGAATCCCGTGAGGAACTAGAGTTTGTTAAAACTGGAAAAGGACCAATAGCAGAAATATTGAAGGAAAGAAAAAGAGAGGTGGCTAAATTTTTTAGCCCCTCCAATTCTCCTGTGCAGCTCCTTGATGAACTGGGGCTTTTAGATGAAAAAACAATGTGTGTACATTGTACCTTTTTGGATGATAGGGATATGACCATCTTGGCCACAAGAGGTGCCTGGGTATGCCTGTGTCCTGAAAGTAATCTTTATATTTCTGGATCTATGCCAAGGGTAGACAAGATCTTTCAAAGGGTGGGACGGGTCTGTTTTGGGACAGATAGCCTTGCAAGCAACAGTAATTTGTCTATACTCAGCCAATTGAGGGCGGTTTTTAAGGCCTATCCCTCCATCAATCCTGCTATCTTATTTGAAGCAGCAACCCTTGGTGGTGCTAAAGCCCAGGGTCTCGATGGTTTTTTGGGCTCTATTGCAAAAGGCACCATGGCACGATTGTTGGCCTTGAGATATATGCCATGCAAGGCGCGCGAGGTTTTTGAATTTCTTTGTTCAGAGCCTATAGAAGAAAGGATAGAACAAATTGAACTCTAGAGGCAGAAAAGGCAACAGACCTTACAGGCTTGGCGTTGTCAACTTCATAAATACTGCCCCCTTGCTTGTGCCTTTAAAAGAACAAGGTCCCTTGGAAGGCTGGCAGATAGTTGAAGATACGCCCTCGGCCTTAAATGCCATGCTTAAGAAAGGTGAAATAGATATGGGCCTTATTTCTTCCTTTGCCTATGGCCTAGACTTTAAAAACTACTTTATTTTAAGGGATTACTGCATTAGTGCTACAGGTACTGTTGGCAGTGTTGTGCTGTACAGCCGGCTTCCAATCTATGAGCTTTCAGGCAAAACAATA
>Ga0256914_1000269_pt1 | contig 50184 bp, 43 predicted proteins | sample HulkmetaG_FD_191571 | JGI IMG/M metagenome (GOLD analysis project Ga0256914, IMG submission 191571) | Hydrothermal chimney microbial communities from Main Endeavour vent field at the Juan de Fuca Ridge, Pacific Ocean - Hulk | ecosystem: Environmental > Aquatic > Marine > Hydrothermal vents ...
GATTATTACCTTTTTATTGCTATTGATAATAGTCTTATGTTTATAAACTTCTTGAAATGCAGAAAAATTTTTTAAGAATTTTTAAGATTTTTTTAATATCAGGATTTTTAAATCCCATCCCTTTGATTAGGTGGTGGTGACTAATATCATTTCCAATTACCATCCAAAGATCATTTACTTTTTTGTATTATTTTGTATAATTTTAAACAATAAAAGATGGAGAAAAGATATGGTGGAGGTAGAAATATTAAAAGTAAAAGAATTGGCTAAATATTTGAAAATGGATGAACACACGGTTTATCGTTTGGCTAGGAAGAGAATATTGCCAGCAGCCAAAATTGGTGGTGAATGGAGATTTAGGAAAGATTTAATTGACAAATGGATTGAGGAAAAGTCTTTAAGTAAAAGTAGTAAAAATGGATAGGTAAAAATATTATGGCAAGGTCAACAACACATTACGCAGAAGAACGGACAAACAATATCTTAAAACGCCTTCACAATAAATTAAGACCAGCGGGGACTCCAGTTCAGAGAGTTGAATATATAATTGAGCTTTTACTTCTTCGTATTTTTGAAATTAAATTGCGGCAAGATAAGAATTTTAAGCCATTAAGAAAACTATTTGAAGATGAAGGATATCAATTTTTATTCTCTTATCTTCTAAGCCTTCCAGGGGAACAAATAAAATCTCATCTTAATAAAAATATCTTTCCTTTTTATAGTCGGATTTTATCTAATGTAAGAAAAGTATTTAAAGAGAATCTTCCTCAAAAAGTTCAGGATAATTTAGTGTTAATTGAAGAAGTATTTGCTAACTCAAGTTTTTCAACTAATGTCCAAAGCGGAAATATGACTGAGATTATTGGGCTTGTTTCTGAAATAGATGAAACAACTATTTTAAAGACAGATATTTTAGGAGATGCCATTGAATCTGCTCTTTCTGAGACAGGCGGAACACAGGATATTGGGCTTTATCGTACACCTGAGCATATTAGACAAATGATGGTTGCAATGGCAGATCCAACTTTTTACGATATTATTTTTGACCCTGCCTGTGGAACAGGGGGATTTTTATTTGATGCATACCACTATTGTTTAGAAAAAGTTACCAAAGATAAAAAATGGCCCTCCTTGAGGTGTCCTCCGAGTCATCCTGAATTAAATGCTTACTTTCAAGAATTCTTCCAAAGATTTAATGAATCAATGCCAGATATAGACACTGCCAATCGTTTTTATCGTGAAGGAATAGGCGGAATTGAATATTTGGGAATGATACGAAAAATGGCAGCGATTAATCTTTATATAAGAGGATTAAATCCTGCCAATATAGAGCAGGGAGATTCCTTAAGGCTTTTTGACCCAGCTATTGACGCAAACTCAAAGACGCTGATTTTGAGCAATCCTCCTTTTGGAGCAGAAAGAGACCAACCAGCTTATCCTAATGTTTGGCAGGAATATGCAAGAGAATCAGAGACCACAGTACTTTTTGTAAAATTAATGTTTGATTTGCTTAAAAAAGGTGGAAGATGTGCTGTGGTAGTATCTGAAGGATTCTTAACTTGGGATAAGGCATCAGCAAGGAATTTAAGAAAGATACTTTTAGAACAAGCAAATTTAAGAGCAGTTATAAGCCTTCCTCAAGGGGTATTTGTTAGCAAGCAAGGGCAAGGGGCTAAAACATCAATTCTTTATTTTGAAAAAGATGGGCCAACAAAATGGGTTTGGTATTACAAAATAGAAAATGATGGATTTTCTATGGGAGTAAATAGAAAACCAATTCCCGGATGTCAAATCCCCGAAGTAATAGAGATATTTACAAACTATGTTAAAAAAGGGAAAGTTCCACCAGAGACAAAAAATAGTTTTATAATTCCTGCTGAGTGGATAAAAACGCTGGATCCACGAGTAAAGGAAAGAATCAGAAAAGAAACTAGAGAGCAGATAGTAATCAGAAGTAAGCCTAAAAAAGATAAACTCATAACACAATTAAAAGAGAAAAAGGATAAAGGGAAAATAACAGAAAAACAATATCAGCAAAAAATTGAACAGTTTGATACAGTTTTAGAGAATAAAATCCAGAACGAGATTTCAAAACGTATTGAGAAATCACATCTGTATTCTTTTAATTTCCAGACTTATAGAAGCGATTTAACAGATGAACAAATTAGAGATTGGAAAGAAGTTTTAAAAGGTATAAGGCCAAAAGACGATACCAGTATAGATGAGAAATATCAATTATTATTTGGAGGATCTGTTTTTGGTGGAGAAAAAGTAAACATAGAAACTATCCTAAGTATTTTAGCAAGTTTCAATCCTAAAAATGCCTTGGAAATGGATATTACAAGAGAGTATTTATTAGAATTGGATACGAAAAATGAGAAATTAAATAAGTTAAAAGAAATATTAAAAAGAGGAATTAAATATCCAAGAGTTAAGCTGGAAAAGTTATTAATACCAAAATATGACAAGATTAGGAAAGACGAATATGATGGTGGTCTTGAAATAATTGAAAAGATAGATTTTGCCAGAGGAAGGATCCACTTTAGAAAAGAGAAACAAACAGGGATGGACCTCTATAAAGCGGAGAGAGGAGACTTGGTAACCTCAAAAATAAATTTATGGCAAGGAGCTATTTCTTTAGCACCTTTTGATTTGGTCTGTTCCACTCATTATCAGGTCTATTCTATAAACCTGAATGAAGTAGATCCAAAATACTTGTTTTATATTTTAAGATCCGAAAAATTTCTTGCACCAATTGCAGAAGAAAGAAGTAAAGGAATAAAAAACGAACAAGGACCAAAATTCCTTTTAAAGTTCTCCATTCCCCACCCTCCTCTTGAAATTCAAAGGCAAATTGTAGAGAAGATTGAAAAACAAAAAGCAATTATTGAAGGTGCGGAGAAGATTTTGAAGGGGTGGACACCAGAGTTTCAAATTGATAAGAATTCTTTATCTCCTCTGGGTGAAGCTATAATAAAACTACAAAATGGATGGTCGCCTAAATGTATTAACGAAGGAGATATTAGAGTGCTTTCGCTCAGTTGTCTTAAAAACGGAGTAATAGACCTCAACGATGTAAAATATACTAGTGAGACAAGACCTGATATTGAGAAGTTTGTTGTAAAAAAAGGGGATTTTTTTTATAGTCGAGGCAACACCAAAGAACTTGTGGGGTTAGCAGGAATAGTTGTAGCTTCTCCGTCAGGTGTAATTATATTTCCTGATTTATTGACTAGAGTAAACTTTGATCAATCTAAAATTTTGCCTCGATTCGCTGTTTATTTGTTTAATTCTAGAGTTGGAAGAGAATATTTTAGTAAAGTTCCCACCGGTGGCACACCTAATATGGTAAAGATATCTCATGACTACACAAGAAATTTTATGGTCCCTTATCTTGGCAATATAGATAAGCAGAAAAAAATTGTAAAGGAATTAGACAAAGAAATGCAAGCTCTGGAAAAAGTAAAACTTTTGAAAGAAAAAGCAGAAAAAAGGATTGAGGAGATTTTGGAAGAGGTGTGGGGAGAGAATTAAAAAAGTGTGAGATATGATAAAACCCAATTGGAATAACTTTAAAGCAAAATTTAATGAAAATCCTCAATCAAATTTTGAGTGGCTTTGTTATCTGTTATTTTGTAAAGAATTTAAGCAAGATAAAGGAACATTTCGTTATAAAAATCAATCTGCAATAGAAACAAATCCGATTGAAATAGGCGATGAAGTTATAGGTTGGCAAGCTAAATTTTATGAAACCCCCCTTTCAAATCATAAAAAAGAAATATTAGAGACTTTAGATAAGACTAAAAGAGATTATGCTAAAATTACGAAAATTATTTTTTATACAAATCAAGAATGGGGACAAGATAAGGGACGAAAACCAAAAGGATTAAAGGAAATAGAAGAAAAAGCAAAAAAACTTAATATTGAAATAGAATGGAGAACAGCCAGTTTTTTTGAATCACCTTTTGTATCTATTGAGAATGAAATTATTGCTAAGCATTTTTTCACACACGATAAAAGCATTTTTGATTTAATAGAAGAACAACAAAAACATACAGAAAATATATTAAAAGAAATAAAAATATCATTTGTTTTTAAAAAACAAACTTTTGATATTGACAGAAATGACATAATAGAAAAATTAAGTAACACTTCTGAACGAGTAATAATTTTGAGTGGAATTGCAGGTGTAGGAAAAACCGCAGCTGTCAAAAAATACTATGAAAAACTAAAGAATAAGACTCCTTTTTATGTTTTTAAAGCAACCGAGTTTAGTAACTTAAGGAACATTCATGAATTTTTTAAAGACTTTAATTTTTATGAGTTTGTAGATGCACACAAAGATGAAAAAGAAAAAATTATTGTAATAGATTCTGCAGAAAAACTATTGGACTTAGAAAATGCCGATCCTTTTAAAGAATTTTTGTCGATTATTATTGGAAATGAATGGAAAATAATTTTTACAACGAGAGATAATTATGTGGATGTGCTTAATACCAATTTTTCAGAAATATATGGAATAATTCCTGTAAATATAAATATACAAAATATTACATTAAATGAACTTATAGATATTTCAGAAAAATATTCTTTTACATTACCAAAAGATCAAAAAGTGTTAGAACTCATTAGAAATCCGTTCTATCTTAATGAGTACTTGAGATTTTATAATGACAAGGAGAGTTTAGATTACATTGGATTTAAAAACAAACTTTGGAATACAATCATTCACAAATCAAAACCAGAAAGAGAACAATGCTTTTTAAAAATTGCACTTGAAAGGGTTAATAGTGGGCTTTTTTTTGTAAATGTAAATTGTGAGTCAAAAATTTTAGATGAGTTAAGAAGTGACGGTGTATTAGGTTATGAATCGCCTTATGGTTATTTTATTACTCATGATATTTATGAAGAATGGGGATTGGAGAAAATTATTGAGAGTGAGTTTGTGAGAAAAAAATCAATAGAAGATTTTTTTGCTAAAATAGGTAATACCCTTCCGATTCGTAGAAGTTTTAGAAATTGGCTATCGGAAAAACTTTTATTAAATAATGAAGATACAAAAAAATTTATCGAAGAGGCTTTTAGTAGCAATATTGAGCCATATTGGAAAGATGAAATTTTAATTTCCGTTTTGCTTTCGGATTATTCAGAGTCTTTTTTTGAAATTTTTAAAGCCGAGTTATTAGAAAATAATCAAGCTTTGCTTAAAAAATTAACCTTCTTGTTGCGGATCGCTTGTAAGGAGGTTGATAGTGATTTCTTTAAGCAATTAGGGCTAAAGGATTTAAACCTATTCTCTCTAAAATATGTATTAACAAGACCAAAAGGTCAAGGATGGAAAAGTCTTATAAAGTTTATTTTTGATAATATAAAGGCAATAGGTATCAAAAATATAAGTTTCGTTTTGCCTATAATCCACGATTGGAACAGTAAGATTAAAGAAGGCAAAACCACAAGGCTTTCAAGCCTAATTGCATTGCAATATTATCAATGGATTATTGAAGAAGATGTTTATTTTTCTCGTGATGACACTAAAGAAAATCTTCTTCAAACTATTCTTTATGGTGCATCTGAAATTAAAGAAGAGTTAAAAGAAATTTTTGAAGAGATTTTGAGAAATAATTGGAAATATCATAGGGATCCGTATTACGATTTAGTTAAAATGATCCTTATCCCTAATGCGGAAAATGGGTTCGCAGGATTGGAAGTTGTAAAAATTTTACCTGAATATATTTTAAAATTAGCGGATTTATTTTGGACGTATACACCTAAAAAAGATGAGTATTACCATCATAACAGTATTGGAGTTGAGCAGTATTTTTGCATAGAGGATGATCATCTTGAATATTTCCCAGCAAGTGCATATCAAACACCAATATACTGGCTTCTTCAATCTTCATTGAAGGTAACAATAGATTTTATCTTGGATTTTACAAACAAGACAGTCGAATGTTTTGCTAAATCTGATTTTGCAAAATATGAAGTTAAGGAGGTAGAGATTTATATTGAAGAAAATAAAATTATAAAACAATACATAAGCAATAGACTCTGGTGTATTTATAGAGGTACACAAGTAGCACCACATACTTTAGAATCAATGCACATGGCTTTAGAAAAGTATTTTCTTGAGCAAGGGAAATATACAGATTCCAAAACTTTAGAGAGCTGGCTTTTATACCTTCTCAGAAATTCTAAATCAGCTTCTATTTCAGCAGTAGTGGCTAGTGTTGTTTTGGCTTACCCTGAAAAAACTTTTAATATTGCCAAAATTCTTTTTAAGACAAAGGAGTTCTTTTTTTATGACACTAGTAGATTAGTTTTAGATCAAACAGCAAAAAGTAATTATTCAATAGGGTATGGACTAAATTATCGTCATAAAATTTATCAAGATGAAAGAATAAAAACTTGTGATGATAAACATAGAAAATGGAGATTAGAACATCTTTTCTTAAATTATCAACTTTTTAGAAGTAAAGATATTAGCGAAGAAGAGGCAGAGAAAAGACAAAAAGAATTATGGAAAATTCTTGATAATTATTATAGCCGACTGCCTGAGAAATCAAAGGAAACTGAAAAAGATAAGACTTGGAAGCTTTATCTTGCAAGAATGGATAGAAGGAAAATGAAGATAACAACTAAACAGACAGATGATGGCATTGCTATTCAGTTTAATCCAGAACTTGAGTCTGACTTAAAAGAATATAGTGAAAAATCATTAGCAAAAAGTTCTGAGTCAATGAAATATACTTCATTGAAGCTCTGGGCAAGTTATAAGATGAAAAAAGATGGAAAGTATAAAGAATATAAGAAATATGAAGATAATCCAAGACAAGCACTGAAAGAAGTAAAAGAAATTATTAAAGAAATGAAAATCATTAACTCATATGAATTTTATCTTTTTAATCATTCAATTCCTGCTGAAGTATGCTCGGTCTTGATAAGAGATAATATTGATAAACTTTCAGAAGAGGAAAAAGAATTTTGTAAGAATATTATTTTAGAAGTAGCCACTTCTTCTTTTCGTCCTAATTATCAATATCAAATTTCTGATGGCGTAGAATCTGCTATTTTTGTTTTGCCAATTTTATTTAAAGAATTTCCAGAAGAAAAGGAAGCTATAAAAACAATTTTGTTACTAACACTTTTTGATCCACACAATATAGGGATGTATGCTGAGTTTTCTGATTTTTCTGCGCGTGCCATAAAAGAACTGTTTAAAATCAGTTTTGATGATGCTCAATCATTAGTGTTTGGGTATTTAAACCTAAAGCCAAAATATGAATCTTTGAGAGAAAAGCTTCGTCAAGAGAATTATAAAAAAGGTATCTATCAATTTCAGGAAAGTGAACTAATAGATAAATTTGTAAAAAAATACCAAACAGATTTGCAAAAAGTTTTAAATAATAGATTAACCTATGAAAATTTAGGTAATATTGAAAATTTAGATTTATATATTTTAAAGAAAGCTTTCCAATTAATTTCTTTAAAAACAAATAATGAGATACACAAAAAAATAGTCAAAAAAGTTGTTTATGCTTTTGTTCCCAAAATACTTTCAGATGATAGGAACGAAAAAATTAATTACAAAGTTAAGCATGATTTTTTACAAATATATGCATATTTTGTATTGAATTCATCTAAAGATGAAATTTATGATTACCTAAAACCATTCATTAACAACTTTAATAAATCTGAAACCATTGCCGATTTATTTCAAGAGTTTATTTTAGCTGAAGATATATTAAATACATATGATAATTTTTGGTTAGTCTGGAATTGTTTTAAAGAAAAAGTATTTGAAATTTGTAAAGACGGGGATGGGTATTGGTATGTAGATAAAATTATTAAAAGCTATCTTTTTGCTCAAATTCCATGGAAAGAAACAGCTAAGGAGTGGCATTCACTGAGGGATAGTAATAAAAGATTTTTTAAAGAAATTTCACAAAAAATTGGTCATTGTCCTTCAACTTTATATGCTATTTCAAAATTGCTAAATGATATTGGAAGTCGATATATAAATGATGGGGTAATTTGGATTTCAAATATCCTTGAAAAAAATAACGATTTAGTAGGTAAGAAACTTGAAACTAATACTATTTACTATATTGAGAATCTTATTAGGAGATACATTTATAATAATCGCGAACAAATTAAGAGAACAAATGAGTTAAAAAGAATGGTTTTGAGAATATTAAATTTCTTAATAGAAAAAGGTTCTGTTATCGGATATATGTTAAGAGAGGATATTTTATAAATACATATGAACATAAACGAAGCAACATCAACTGACCTAAAAGTTATAAATGAACTCCAGAAACTTGGTTGGAAACCAGGTGATATTTTGCTTTATCAACCAGAATATAAATTGACCGAAGAGCAACAGAAAGAATTTCCAGGCCATAAAAGTATAAAGCCAGATATTGTCCTGCAGGATTTACATGGGAACATCTTGGCAGTTTTTGAGGATAAATTAGAAGACGAAAAGAAGGCTTTGCATAAGTTAAGAACCTTATATTGGCGAGTTTTAAAACCAAGATTTCTATATGCCTGTTCAAGCGAGAGGATTTTGTTTTATGATACTGCTTGGCGAGGATTAGAGGCAGGGGAGTTTAGGCGAGTTGATAGTTTTATGAGTTTGGAGGAGATGCTTTTAAAAATTGAACAGGAGAAACAAAAAAATTTACAACGAGAGATTATAATTGATACCAATATTGTTGGGGGATATGATCCAGCTGCAGGAAAAGAAAGATATTTCCAAATTGAATGTGTAAAGACTTTAATTGAGAAATATAGACAGGACAAAGAAAAGATGCTTGTCCATATGGCAACGGGATTGGGTAAGACCAGAGTTGCAGTTGCTTTTACAAAGGCATTATTGCAGTATGGATTAGCAAAAAGAGTTCTCTTTGTAGTAGATAGAATTCTGTTGGCTAAACAGGCACTTGACGAAGGTTTTAGTTTAATTAGCAAAGATTTTCCTGCAGCTTGGATAAAAAGTTCTAATTATAAGCAGTACAGAAATTACAATATTCATATAGTTGTAATTGATACGTTAGAGAATATATTCCCCAATATTACTAACACATTTTATGACCTTCTCATTGTTGATGAATGCCATCGTTCTATTAATATCAACCGTAAATTGATTTTTGACCATTTTTTATGCCCCCGTGTAGGGTTAACAGCTACTCCCAAGAAGGCAATTTTGGCTAAAGGTGTAAAGGTGTCTAGCGAAGATTTAGAAATCTTAGATACTTATAAACTATTTGGTTGTGAGGTTGGCGAACCAGACTATCAATTTGATTTAGCAAGAGGGATAGACGAAGGATTTTTGGCTCCTTATAAGGTGTTAGAGATAAAAACCTATCTTACAAGAGAAGCAGAAGAGAAGGGCATCGAATTTGATTATGTTCTTGATCCGGATGAAAGAAAAAAGATAGAGTTGGATAAGAAGAAAATAATTTGGCTTCAGCAATTAGAAAGGAAATATCTATCAGAGGATAGAGCAATGCGGATTGCAGAAGAAATAAAAAGAAATACTGATTATGGGGAAAAGATGATTTTATTTGGGGTAAGTCAAGCACATTGCTTAACTTTAGCTAAGGCAATAAATAAGGTTTTTGAAGATAATGAAGAAATTGCTCCACGCTACGCAGAAGCAATTATATCTGATAATAGCGATATGAATGAGGTTTTAAAAACATGGTTTAAAAAACCAAATCGTAAACCATACATAGCAATTTCTGTGGATATTATGAGTACGGGAGTTGATATTCCTTGTGTCCGATATATTGGGTTCTCAGCCTTAACAAAATCTGTGGGCAAGTATATTCAAATGTTAGGTAGAGGCACAAGACTAGATCCTAAAACAGGCAAGTTTAGCTTTACTATTTTAGATTTTGTAGGGCTTTGTGCCAAAATGAAAGATACAGGTAAAGGGACTCCCAAACCGAATGAAAAAATAGTTAGAAAACCTGCTGGCGTAGGTGGTGGAGGCGGTGATGGCCCAAGGGGACCTTGTAGGTGGGTCTTTATTCCTAATCCTGACCCAGCTAATTTAATTCAGCGAGTTTGGATTCATGGGAATAAAATCAAAGTTATAGACAATATCCCTATAGAAGAAGCAAGAGAAATGTTTGAAAATGAAGCGAAAAAAATTACCAGAGAAGATGTATTAGCTCTAAAAAGAAAGGTAGAAGAAACACCGGATTATGAGCCAGAAGATAAAGATTTAGAAACTTTAAAAGAATGGGCGAAAAATCCTGAAATTTATCTTGATGAAGAACAGCTTAAGAGAATTTATAATTATCCTCAGGGAAGCATCTGGGATTTCTTTTTGCATGCAATAGGAATTAGAAAGATTCCTTCTGTTGAAGAACGGATAGAACGAGGGTTTGAAGAGTATATCAAAACTTATAATTTTACTGATGAGCAAATAAAAGTCCTTGAAAGAATAAAGAGTATTTTGGCTAAGAATTATATAAAGAATAAAAGATTGACTCCTGATGATATGTTTTCTTCTCCTATCTATGAACAGATAATTGGAAGCAAGGAAGAATTGAACAAATTATTTAGTGGAGACTTTGGGAAGATTTTAGAAGATTTGGAGACAACTATTTATGTTTAATTACTTCATCCATTTTCAAATATTTAGCTAATTCTTTTACTTTTAATATTTCTGCTTTTGCCATAAACTTTGTTTGGATGAAAGATAAATTAAAGTGGTTATTTATGTAAAGAGATAATAACAGAATCACTAATAAAAAAATATTATGCCTTTTCAAAGTATCAAGAAGCCCTCAGAGATTTAAATGAAATTGTGCAGAAAATATATTTGAAAAGATTGGAACATTGGGTAAAAGGAGAGGCTATCAGGAGATTGTTTTAAGATATTTTTTGGGAGTGTAGATATAGCAATTTAAGAGATTTAGTAGAGGGGAATTATAGGCAGGATTCAAACTTAGAAGATTTTATTTTACAATTTTATAGGTCAAAATTATATGCGGAGTTAGGAAATAGGTGTTTTAAGATTAAAGAATAATTGATAATTATTAGCTTTAGCCATTTTAATCCTATCCCTTTGATGATGGGTAATGATCTATGGTATCATTTCCAGAACTCATGAGGCAAGTTATTGACTATTTTAATGAGTTGTGATATTCTGACCATTGTTAGGTTGAAATGCTTACCGTCTTGTTTTGGGTGTGTGATGGGGTTTCGTTGAGGTATGTGTGCACTCTTTTAGGGTATCTAAAACGATGTTTTTGTAAGTTGGTAGTTGAGTTCGGTTCTTTAGGAAAAGGTTAATAGAATTTAACATAATTTGTTTTCCATTTATAGATATACATTCTCACAACTAGTTGTATTGCTTGATGTTATGTGTTTCGTTCCTGTTGCATAAGGAGAACCAGATATGATGCTCAGGTGAACTCTGGGCGGTTATATAGAATGCCTCACTTGGAATTTCCAGTGGGGCATTCTAGTTATAATATATGAAAATGAAGAAGGTACACATAATAGCTGGCCCTAATGGTGCAGGTAAAACAACGTTTGCTAGGGAGTTTTTACCTAACTACACAAAGTGTTTGAATTTCATAAACGCTGATCTTATTGCCCAGGGCTTGTCTCCTTTTTCTCCTCAACAAGCTGCAATTAAAGCAGGAAAACTTGTTTTGCAACAAATAAGAGAATTTTCAGATAGGGGTGTTGACTTTGGTTTTGAAACTACCCTTGCAGGGAAAACTTATCTACGGGTTTTCCATGATTTAAAAGAAAAAGGATATAAATTGCATCTCTTCTTTTTATGGATACCTTCTCCTCAATTAGCTATAGCTCGAGTTAAGGATAGGGTAGAGCAGGGTGGACATGATGTGCCGGTTGAAGATATCAAAAGAAGATTTGAAAGGAGCCTTATCAATTTTTTTAAAATATATCAGTCGATGTTAAATTCATGGTTATTATTTGACAACTCAGGAAGGGAGCCAAAACTTATTGTAGAGAAAAATAACTTGTGTATTAAAGTTTACAATGAGTGTTTATTTAAAAGGATATTGGACAAAACAGGGGTTAGTTTATGAAAAAACGATTAACATTGCACCAAAAAGCCGAACTTGCTATGAAGAAAGCTGTTAAAAAAGTTATAGAACAACACAAAAAAGATGGCCGTCCTATTGTTGTGTGGGAAGACGGAAAGGTTAAAAAGATTACAGTAAAATAGATTATTTTTGCCCTCTTTCCCTTTGGTACCAATAGAATAGAATTTGCCCTAACCTGTTCACTAGATACACGCTCAATAGCGTAAAGTGGTATAACTAGCTACAGATTTGACGGAATGTTTTTAATAACAAGATAATAAGTATAATAAGCTTACTTGAAGCGCAAATATATCCACCTTATATAATCCAAAGAGCATGGAATTATAGACCTGTTTTCATACAAACATACAAAAATTCGATTTAGTTAATGGGATGTAGTTAGTATATAGTATAAAGTTTACAACCTATATTTAAAATAGGGAACAGTCACACATCGTTACCATTTTGATTAAAAGATTTTAATTTCCAATAAAAGGAGTTCTAAGTCAACAGGTGGAATCATAAAAAGGCATTTATTAATATTAGGTCTTTTTTCATAAGCTAATTGTCAACGGCTTTAGTCTTCTGTAAGAGTTAGGTATTTTAAGATTAAAGAATAATTGATAATTATTAGCTTTAGCCATTTTAATCCCTTTGATTAGGGGTAATGATCTATGGTATCATTTCACATTTAAACAAATATTTTTGTTGACAAACAGAATAATCTTATTCATACTACATTAAAGTAAATAAGTGGTGTGGAAGAAAACGCAGCATAGCAGTATTCTTCGTGGTATCATGTTTTTGTTTCTGCCCCGGTGGTCTAAGAAATAGTTTACTGGGGTTGCCCGGCTTGGTTGCAGGTTGTGTGATGAAGCCAGGGCTGCCATTATTTACTAAGAAAATATTTGGGAAAGGAGGTAGTGAATAATGGCAAAAGGGAAGGTAAAGTGGTTTAGTAACCAGAAAGGATACGGCTTCATCACTCCTGAAGAAGGTGCAGATGTGTTTGTTCATCATACTGCTATTCAGGGTGAAGGCTATAAGACCCTTGAAGAAGGACAGGCAGTTGAGTTTGATATTGTTAACGGTCCTAAAGGTGAACAAGCCACTAATGTTGTAAAGCTGTAGTTTTGTGAGTTAGGTTATTTCAACTTTGTAATTAGCCCAAACTTTATAGTTTGGAATAAATAAGAAAAAGGCCTGGCAGAGTTGCCAGGCCTTTTTTAGGGAAAGAGAAAGGTATGAAACTTTTGCATACTTTAGTAGTTCTTGATATTGAAACAACAGGTCTCTGGATAGATAAAGATAGGATTATAGAAATAGCATTGATAAAATGTAATGTAGATGGCAGCAGGGAGCTTTATGATAGGAGGGTTAATCCGGGGATACCTGTGCCGTGTTTTATAACAGAGTTGACAGGTATAAGTAATGATGATTTAAAACATGCCCCGTATTTTAGAGAGATTGCTAAGGAGGTTTTGGAGTTTATAGGAGATGCTGATTTTGCAGGCTTTAATGTGGAAAAGTTCGATTTGCCTGTTTTGGAGAGAGAGATCAAAGAGGCAGGATATCCTTTTGAGTGGCGTAATCGTAAGATATATGATGTGCAGAAGATATATCATTTGAACGAGAAGAGAGATTTGTCCGCCGCGTATAAGTTTTATTGTGGCAAAGAAATGGAGAATGCACATAATGCTATGGCAGATACGCAGGCGACATTGGAAATTTTATCTGTGCAGGCGGAAAGATATGGAGATAGTAGTGTGGAGTCTTTGGCGAGATTTAATTATAAGAATAATAGCCATTTTTATGATAAGGATAAGCGTTTTAGGTGGTGGAATGGTAAATTGTACATTATGTTCGGTAAATATGCTAAAAGATATAGCCTACAGGAATTAGCCCAAAAAGATCCTAAATATTTGGAGTGGATTATTTCAGCTGATTTTAGTGCTGAGGTTAAGGCCTTGGCAGAGGATGCCTTGATGGGGAGATTCCCTTCTTATGAGGAGGAGCGTAATTCAGAGGATGTTCCTAATAAGTAGGAATATGTTTTTTAATTTTTTAGGGCAACTATCGTATATGGGAAAGTCTGTGAGAATCAGACACAGTCGCGCTGCGGTGACGGAGAATGACAGATGTCTAGCTCCGAAGTCCGAATGCCATGATAGTTGTGAAACCTATTTTTGTCGCGTAAACAAAAAAGGAGGAGATGATGATTAGAACAACAGTTGTAGGGTTCCCTAGGATAGGAGAGAAAAGAGAACTTAAAAGGGCATTAGAAAAATTTTGGGCTGGAAGCATAGATCTCCAAGGATTAGAGTCAGTATCTAAAGAATTAAGGACCAGACATTGGCATTATCAGTGTGAGGCAGGTATAGATCTTATTAGTTGCAATGATTTTAGTTTGTATGACAATATGCTTGATACTGCTGTAATGATATCTGCTATACCTGAAAGGTTCAGGTATATTGAAGATCCAATTGAATGCTATTTTGCTATGGCACGAGGAAATGATAAGTGTATGGCAATGGAGATGACTAAATGGTTTAACACAAATTATCACTATATTGTAGCTGAGCTTAGTGCTGATGATAAGTATAGGATTGATATATCTAAGATTAATAGAGAATATAACGAGGCGAAACAAATAGGCAAATATGTCAAGATAAATATTATTGGCCCTATAACTTTTTTGTCTTTATCTAAGACAATAGATGGAGATGAAGATGTCTTTAGATTTTTTGATAGTATAATTGAGGTGTATATAGAGTTGATAAAGCATATTTCTTCTTTAGATGAGAGGGTTTTTGTCCAGTTTGAGGAACCTATTTTTGTAAAGGATACGGATGGTATTCATTTGCAGTTACTAGAGAGGGCATATAATTTGTTATCTACTGTGGCTGATAATGTTAATATTATTGTTTCTACATATTTTGAGCATGCATGTGAGGCTGTAGAGGTGCTATCTGCTTCTCCTATATGGGGGGTAGGTTTGGATTTTGTTTATGGTATGAAAAATATTGAGGTTGTTTCTAAGTTACAAAATAAGAAAATTTTGGCTGGTATCGTGGATGGCAGAAATATATGGATAAATGATATCTATAATAGTGTTTCCATTTTGAATGATATTGCTGATAAGGTGGGTAAGGATAATGTTATTGTATCTACGAGTTGTTCTCTCTTGCATGTGCCGTATACCTTAAAGTATGAGGATAGATTAGATGAAGAGATTAAAGGATGGTTGAGTTTTGCTCTTGAAAAATTGCGTGAGGTTAATGTTATAGCAAAGTTGTTTCATGGAGATAAGTTGAGCGTTGAAGAAAATGAGTTTGTTCAGGCTAATAGAAATATGATAAAGACAAGAAAGACGTCCTTACGTATACATAAGCCAGATGTTGAGCAACGAGTACGTAATCTTACAATAAGGCAAAGGTCTGATACCTTTGAGGAACGTATCAAGACACAAAGACAGGTACTAGGATATCCTATCCTGCCTACTACCACAATAGGGAGTTTTCCCCAGACCGATGAGCTACGAAAGCTTAGGAAGGATTTTAAGAAGGGGAATATATCTTTAGGGGAATACGAGGCAGGTATTAAGCAGTATATTGATGAATGTATAAGCTTTCAGGAAGAGGTAGGTCTTGATGTGTTGGTCCATGGAGAGCCGGAACGTAATGATATGGTTGAGTATTTTGGCGAATTGTTGGATGGGTTTGTTTTTACAGAGAATGGGTGGGTACAAAGTTACGGTAGTCGCTGTGTTAAGCCGCCAATTATATATGGAGATATTAGTAGGCCCCATCCTATGACCATTAAATGGATAAGTTATGCTCAATCTAGGACTGATAAGATAGTAAAGGGCATGTTAACCGGACCTGTTACTATTTTAAATTGGTCATTTGTGAGAGATGATATTCCACGTAGTGAGGTGGCAGTACAGATAGCGATTGCCTTAAGTGATGAGGTAAGTGATCTTCAGAATAATGGTATAAAGATTATACAAATAGATGAGGCAGCGTTTAAAGAAGGGTATCCTTTAAGAAAAGATAATATCCCTGTATATGAACAGTGGGCTGTGGATAGTTTTAAGATTGTTACGGGGGTTGCAAATAAAGAAACTCAAATACACACTCATATGTGTTATAGTGAGTTTGAGGATATTATAAAAACAATAGAGAAAATGGATGCGGATGTGATTTCAATAGAGACCGCTAGAAGTGGGAACAGATTATTAAAGGTATTCAAGGAGATAGGATATAAGCAGCAGGTGGGGCCAGGGGTGTATGATATCCATTCTCCAAGGGTACCGAAGCTGTCAGAATTAGTTGCTCAGATAGAGGCATTACTTGAGGTGTTGCCAGCTGAACAGTTATGGATAAATCCTGATTGTGGGCTAAAGACAAGAAAGTGGGAAGAGGTAGTTCCTAGTCTTAAGAACATGGTGGCTGCTGCACGTCAGATAAGAGAGCAGTTGAGAAATTGAAATATTAAGACGATTATTTTATTAAATTTTAGATAGAAAGGGCTTATTTTGTCTACGGAGGAATAATGATGAAATATACTAAGATTTCTGGCACTGATCTGGATGTGTCTGTTTTATCTTTAGGTACATGGGTTTTTGGAGGAGAAGGCTGGAAGGGGACTAAGGATAGTGATAGTATGGATGCTATCTCAGCAGCTTTGGATTATGGTGTTAATTTAATAGATACTGCCCCTATTTATGGATTCGGTAGAGCAGAGGTTGTAGTGGGAAAGGCGATAAAAGGAAGGAGAGATAAGGTTGTGATTGCTACAAAATGTGGGCTTGTGTGGGATGTGCCTAGATCAAACAGGATAAAGTATAATTTAAGCCCTATTTCTATAGAAAAAGAATTAAATGATTCTTTAGAACGGTTGGGGACTGATTATATTGATATATATCAATGTCATTGGCCTGATCCAGATGTTGTAATAGAGGATACTTTAGAGGCAATGCTTAAGTTTCAAAGACAGGGTAAGATAAAATATATAGGAGTTTGTAATTTCGATACTGGTTTGTTAAAAAAGGCATATGATATAGTAGATATTGTCACTACACAAAATAGGTATTCTTTATTATCTAGGGAGGTAGAGAAAGATATTTTACCTTTTATTAGAAGTACAGGGATCGGTATGCTTGCCTATGGTGGTCTCGGTGGAGGTATTTTGTCAGGTAAGTATACAGATCTCCCAGCAGATTTTGAGCCTTCTGATGTCAGAAGGTTTTTTTATAAGTATTATAATGGGAGGATTTTTTCTGACATAAATTTACGGCTTAAGGCCATGCAGGATATAGGTAGGCCGTTAAATCAGATTGCATTAAATTGGGTAAGGCAACAGGACGGAGTTGTAAGTGTTTTAGTAGGCTGTAGGGATGCGATACAGGCAGGTCAAAATTTTATGGCAGCTAACTGGGATTTATCAGAGAGAGATATAGAGCGGATAAATAAGATATTTATGTGAGGGACTGTTTGTAATGATATCTCCAGATGCTGTTAAGGAATATGTAAAAGATAGATGCGGTTATCTTGGCCTTAATAAACAGCGTGAGATTAGCCGTTTGGTCTTTGAGATAGCTAAAAAGTATAAGATAGATTTTAAAGAGGTTTTGGATGATGCACTTCGTAGAGGAGACCACAGGTTTTCTCAGCTAAAGAGATATCTGCTTAAAAAAAGGTTCCCGGATATATCAGAAGATAAATTATTTAGCAGTGATTTTTATCTTGATTTAGAGATACGCCCATTAGTCCCAGCTAATAAATTGGATGGTTGTAGTAGATTTGTCCCAAGACGGTTTTTTATAGAAAAAGATGTAGCCAATACTGTCTTGGTTTCACGTCTAAAAGAACGGTTTCCACAGGCAGTGTTTTCTATTATTCCATCGTATAAGGAATACATTCGTGGTAGAAAGGTTGATGAGTATGAATATAACCGTAGATTAGAGGATTTTTTTATTGTAAAAGAGAGGTTCGAATTTTTTCAACATTGTCCTTGTTCTAGAAAATCTGTTAGTTGTAATTATCATATTTTGAATTTAGGATACGGTTGTGGATTTGAGTGTGCTTATTGTATATTACAGGCATATATTAATTTTCCTGGTATTCTTATTCCTGCGAATATAGAGGATTTTTTGGAACGGTTTTTAGAATACCGCAAGAATATTCGTCTGGGGACTGGTCAGTTTACAGATTCTCTTGTATTCGACCATATTACAGAATATTCTGTTGAATTGATTAATTTTTTTCGGAAGTATCCTTCGACTTTATTTGAGTTTAAGACTAAAAGTGATAATATTCAATTATTGACAACAACCAGACCTGCAGATAATATTATCGTATCATGGTCGCTTAATCCTCAATATTATATAGAGAATGTAGAGTTTGGCACGGTTTCTCTTGAAGAGAGATTTAATGCTGCCATCAGATGTATTGATGCAGGATATAGGGTGGGGTTTCATTTTGACCCGATATTTTATTCTTCTAAATGGAAAGATTATTATCGGCCTGTGGTGGAAGAGTTGTTTAATAGGGTTGATAGTAGGCGTATAGCATGGATAAGCCTTGGATGTATGAGGATGACAGGCAGGCTTAAACAGCTGATAGAAAGCAGATTCCCAGATACAGAGATATTGAATGAGTCTTTTTTAAAAGGATTTGATAATAAGTTGAGGTATACGATAGATGTCCGTAAGGAAATTTATTCATATATGATAAAGTGGATACGTTTGCACGATAAAGATGTAATTATATACCTCTGTATGGAAGATAAATTGCTTTATAATATTTGTGGTTTGTCATTACCAAAATGGAGATTTATAGAATAAGTTTAGGATTAATATAATGAGACGTGTTATTTATATAGCTTTAGTTAGTTTATTTGTTGTAGGATGTAGTTCCATTGTTTCTTTTAAAAAGAAATATAGTGAGGAGATAGATTTTTCAAATGGTATAAATGCTACTGAAGCGGTGCTGATAGCCAAAAAACAGCTTATTTCTACGGATGTGAGAAGGAAATACATCCTTAAATCAGCCAAGGTGTTGTATGGGTATTATGAGAGACGGTATAAGCAATATTGGTTTGTAAGATTTGATGCTAGATCCTTTGATGAGTCATTTTGGAGTTATCTGGTAGTAATCGATAAGGCAACAGGAGATATTAGGTTTGCAGGTGAATATGTGCCGTTAGAGGTATTTGGTTATGATTGGGTATTTGATAATACTAATAAATAATGTAATATTTCTTAATTGAAAGGAGGGGGTATGCCTAGTTTATTTACACGTATAGTTAACGGTGAGATACCATCTCATAAGATATTAGAGGATGATGAATTTTTTGCTTTTTTAGATATAAAACCAATACGCAAAGGTCATACTTTAGTTATTCCAAAGAAAGAAATTGATTATATATTTGATATTGATGATGATCTTCTTGGTCGGTTAATGGTGTTTGCAAAGAAAACAGCTGCTATTATACGAAAGGCTATACCATGTAAAAGAATAGGAGTTATGGTGGCGGGACTTGAGGTTCCACATGCCCATATTCATTTAATTCCTATTGAATCTATAAATGATTTGAATTTTGCATTGGCCAGACAGGCCTCAGATGAAGAGTTAGCAGAAACGGCAGAATTAATACGGTCAGCAATGAGGTAATTAAATAAATATTTTAACCTATGTAGGGGGGAGATAGGATGAAACAATTATTTTTCTCCATTATCTTATCCTATATAATAGGAAATTTTTGTGTTCTTTCTTATGCAGAGATGATAGATTTTTATACTTGGACTCCTGCAGGGTCCAGAACTGCAGTATGGAGTGTTTCTCAGGGGGGGAGGGAAGTTGTTCAGTCGAAAAGAATTGACTCTATAGCGTATTTTCTCAGTCCCCAAGATTATATTAATGTGTCTTTTCATGGTAGCTTTGGTGTGAATACTACATACGATGATGACTTTATAGGTTTTGTATTTGGATATAGAGATTCTAATGACTATTTGTTGTTTGATTGGAAGCAGGCGGATAATTTCTTAAAACGTGGGAAGGCTTATGAGGGATTTACTTTGTCCCATGTTCATGGCACAGATATAAATCTTTGGGACCATTCAGGAGGAGATATTACTGTTTTAGCCTATGATTATGGTTCAGGTAAGGGTTGGGATGATAATGTTTTGTATAGTTTTGATTTAAATTATACACCTTCATATATAAAAATTATGATAAATAATAATACAATTTTTGATGTGTATGGAAATTTTGATTCAGGTAAATTGGGATTATATGTGTATTCACAGCAAGCCGTTATGTATAAAGATTTTGAACTGAAGTATAATAATGTAAATGCGCTACCAGAACCCCCTACTATTATTATATTATTTGTAGGATTCATATTGGGAGTTTATATAAGGGTTGATAAATTAGATTCTAATCGAGTTTTAGTTGTTTAGGAGGGTAAGTATAACTAAGTATTAATTATAATAGTAGTATAGAGTCATGGTTTAATTTAAGTTGTCTTATATTTTTATAAATCAAATATAGAGGTTATTTATATCTTATTATAGGGTGTAAACAGGAGATGAATTATGGCAGAGTTTGATCCTAATAATGTTAAAAAATATCTAAAAATGCCTTCTGGTAGAAGGTTTGTTATGTTTCATCTGCCCAGTATTGAGAGGTTGGGTATTGGAAAGATTGAGAGGTTCCCGTTTTCTATAAAGATTCTTTTGGAGAATGTATTGAGAAGTTGTGATGGGTTTAAGGTAACAGGAGAGGATGTAAAGAGGGTACTTGCATGGAAGCCAAAGGCTGGCAGTAGGAGGAAGGAGATTGCATTTAAACCTGGTAGGGTAATTCTGCAGGATTTTACAGGTGTTCCATGTGTGGTAGATCTGGCAGCAATGCGTGATGCGATGAAGAGACTAGGTGGAGATTATAAAAAGATAAATCCTCAAGTACAATGTGACCTTATTATTGATCATTCTTTACAGGTGGATGTGTCTGGCCGTAAGGATGCCATAAAGAGGAATATGTCGATAGAGTTTAAAAGGAATAAGGAACGATACGGATTTTTAAAGTGGGGGCAGACTGCCTTTAAGAATTTTTCTGTTATCCCTCCTGGGACAGGTATAATTCATCAGATAAATTTAGAATATCTTGCCAGAGGTGTACTTAAAAAACGTGTAGGTAAGCAGGTGTATGTATTTCCGGATACATTAGTAGGTACTGATAGTCATACTACTATGATAAATGGTATAGGTGTATTAGGCTGGGGGGTAGGAGGTATTGAGGCAGAAGCAGTTATGTTGGGTGAGCCGATTTACATGTTACTCCCTGAGGTGATAGGTGTTAGGCTTGAAGGGGCATTGTCTTCTGGAGTAAATGCAACTGATCTTGTTCTGACTATTGTGCATCTGCTTCGTAAAAAGGGTGTTGTGGGTAAGTTTGTTGAATTCTTCGGTCCGGGATTAGATAATTTAAGTATTCCTGATAGGGCTGTTTTGTCTAATATGTGTCCTGAATATGGGGCTACTGTAGGTATTTTCCCGGTTGATAAGAAGACTTTAGAATATTACATGCTTACTGGTAGGAGACGGGAAGATATAGAATTAGTGGAATATTATATGAAAGAACAGGGGCTTTTTTATACTTCAGATACTTCAGAACCTGAGTTTACGGACGTTGTAGGTGTTGATTTGACCAAAGTAAAACCGTGTTTGGCAGGCCCAAGACGACCTCAGGATATGATTTTTCTTTCTGATATAAAGCAGACATTTGATAAGGCATTGACTGCTCCTGTAAGTGATAACGGTTTTGGTATTCCAACTAAAGATAAGCTTAATACCGTTACTATTGCTGGTAAGATAAACTCGCAGATAGGGCATGGCGCTGTTGTTTTGGCTTCTATAACAAGTTGTACCAATACATCCAATCCATTTCTTTTGATTTCTGCAGGAGTTTTAGCTAAAAGAGCGGTTGAGAAAGGGTTAAAGGTTAAAAGGTTTGTTAAGACAAGTTTTGCCCCTGGCTCGCAGGTGGTAGAAGAGTATATGAAGACCGCAGGCTTGTTGGAGTATCTTCAGCAGTTGAATTTTCATATAGTAGGTTATGGATGTGCAACGTGTATAGGAAATAGTGGTCCTTTACCAGAAGAGGTTGTAGATGCAGTTAAGGAAGGTAATTTGGTGGTGGCAAGTGTCTTAAGTGGAAATCGCAATTTTGAGGGGAGGATTACTCCCTATACAAGAGCTAATTATCTTGTCAGTCCACCGTTAGTAGTTGCATATGCTTTGGCAGGTAAGATAAATATAGATTTTGATAACGAAGCTATCGGCCAGGATAAAGAAGGTAGGGATGTATATTTAAGGGATATATGGCCTGATGATAATGAGGTAGAAAGGATAGTTGCAAAGGTAGTTTCTGCTGCTGCATTTCGACGTGTGTATAAAAATGTAGGCAGATCGAATGCCATGTGGGATGCAATCAAGCCTGTTTCAAGTAGTCTGTTTTCATGGGATAAAGATAGCACATATATTCAACCACCGCCTTTTTTTGAGGGGATAGAGCAGGAAGAATGTCGTATCTCTGATATTAAATCTGCTCGTGTTTTGGTTATGGTTGGAGACTCAATTACTACTGATCATATATCCCCAGCAGGCACTATTGCCAAAGACTCCCCTGCAGGCAGATATCTGATGGAGCATGGGGTTAAACCAGAAGAATTTAATAGTTATGGGGCTCGTAGAGGTAATGATAGGGTTATGGTTAGAGGCACTTTTGCTAATATAAGGCTTCGTAATCAATTAGCCCCTGGGACAGAAGGTTCTTGGACCTATTGTTTTATTAATCAGAAAAAGATGAGTATATATGAGGCCTCTGTTGAATATAAAGCAGCAGGGGTGCCATTAATTGTGCTTGCGGGCAAGGAATATGGTACAGGTTCCAGCCGTGACTGGGCTGCTAAAGGGACATCCCTTTTAGGTATAAAGGCTGTGTTGGCTGAAAGTTTTGAGCGTATACATAGAAGTAATTTGGTTGGAATGGGTGTGCTTCCTTTAGAATTTAAGAAAGGAGATTCTGTAAAGACATTGGGATTGAGAGGGGATGAGGTATTTGATATAACAGATATGGATGATAATATGAAACCGCGTTCTAGTGTAACAGTTACGGCACAGTCTCCATGTGGGGATGTAAAGCGATTTAAGATGACAGTCCGTTTAGATACAAATGTGGAGGTTGAGTATTTTAGGAATGGAGGGATTTTGAGGTATGTATTAAAAGGTTTTCTTAACAGAGAAAGCTAAGGTTATGGATGTTTTTGATGTGTTGACAGAAGATAGACAATGACGTATGATTATCATAATATATATAGGGCATGTCTGTCTGAGGGTAGAATGAACACTAAATTGACATTAAGGTTGGATAAACCTTTAATAGAGGCAGCTAAACAATATTCTTCTGATACAGGGGAATCAATCTCTAAGATTGTAGGAGATCTGTTTTCAATGATAGCAAGGAAAAAGAACTATCGGGAATATGAGATATCTCCAACGGTTAGAGTGCTGAAAGGTATATTGAAAAAAGGAACAGTCTCTGAAAGAGGATATAAACGCTATTTGAGAAAAAAGTATTTATGAGAGTATTATTTGATACCAATATTATACTTGATTTTTTATTTGACCGCATGCCTTTTGCAAATAAGACAAGTCATTCAGAGATAGTAGGATTTATATGTGCAACAACAGTTACGACAATTTTTTATTTATCTTAAAAGGTATTGGGCAGAAAGAAAGCCGTCCTCTGTATAGATAAGATACTTTCTTTGTTTGAGATGGCCCCTGTTAATCGCATAGTGTTGAATGATGCATTGAATTCAAAATTTAATGATTATGAAGATGCAGTTATCCACAAAGCAGCTCTTCATTTCAATATAGAGTATATTGTTACAAGGGATACTGTTGGATACAAGCATTCCCGTATACCTGTATATACTCCAGCCGAATTTATTACTTTGATGGCTGCTATTGAGAAAGAATAATAGATAATTTTATTAGGTTTTAAATTTACCAATTAAAAACATCATAGGATTTATTTTAAACAGGAGTCTAATATGGCAAAGACGATGTATGAAAAGATATGGGATGCCCATTTGGTTTATGAAAACGAGGCTGAGACTTCAATTATATATGTAGATAGGCATCTTATTCATGAGGTAACAAGTCCTCAGGCGTTTGAGGGGTTGCGGATTAATAATAGGAAGCTCCGTTGCCCGCAAAAAACGTTTGCTACTATGGACCACAATGTGTCTACCCGCACAAAGGATATTTTACAGTTAGAGGAGACTTCACGTATTCAGATAGAGGCATTGTATAAGAATTGTAAGGATTTTGGGGTTACGCTATTTGATTTAAAACATCCTGATCAGGGAATAGTGCATATAATTGGTCCGGAATTGGGGATAACTCAACCTGGTATGGTTATTGTGTGTGGAGATTCCCATACAGCTACACACGGGGCTTTTGGTGCCTTAGCTTTTGGTATAGGGACATCAGAGGTAGAACATGTACTTGCAACCCAGACATTACAACAGAAGAAATCCAGGACGATGCTTATTAATGTAGAGGGAAAACTTAATATAGGAGTTAGCGCGAAGGATGTTATCCTTTATATAATAGGTAAAATAGGTACTGCTGGTGCTACAGGTTATGTTATTGAGTATGCAGGAAGTACTATTAGGGCAATGTCTATGGAAGAGAGGATGACGGTTTGTAATATGAGCATTGAGGCAGGTGCGCGGGCTGGAATGATAGCACCTGATGAGGTGACGTTTAGTTATTTAAAAGGTAGGGATTATTGTCCTGAAGGCGCGAATTGGGAACAAGCTGTTGAATATTGGAAAAGTCTGGGTAGTGATAAGGATGCTGTATTTGATAAAGTAATTGATATAAGAGCTGAGGATATTAAGCCTCAGGTTACATGGGGAACTAGTCCTGAGCAGGTAGTATCTGTAGATGAGAATGTTCCTTATCCTGATAGTTTTAACGACCCTGTTAAACGTGCTGCTGCAGAAGCAGCGTTAAGATATATGGGGCTTGAGCCAGGTATCTCTATTACGGATATAAAGATAGATAAGGTATTTTTAGGTTCATGTACAAATGGTCGTATTGAGGACCTTCGTGCTGCTGCAGCTATATTAAAAGGTAAAAAGATACATCCATCAGTTGAGGCTATTGTTGTCCCTGGCTCTGAACGTGTAAAGCGTCAGGCGGAAAAAGAGGGATTGGATAAAATTTTTGAGGATGCAGGTTTTCAATGGCGAATGGCAGGTTGTTCAATGTGTCTTGCAATGAATGATGACCGTCTTGCTCCTAAACAGAGGTGTGCTTCAACAAGTAACCGTAATTTTGAAGGCAGGCAGGGGCCTGAAGGCAGGACCCATCTGTTAAGTCCTCAGATGGCAGCAGCTGCAGCTATAGAGGGGCGAATTGTTGATATAAGAGAATTTCTATTGTGAAAAAATATGTGAAGATATGGGAGAAAATGGGGAAATAAGAATATTAATTATAGAGGATGATTTGACGATAGGGGATTTTTTACAAACGGGTCTGAAATATGAAGGGTATAGTAGAGTAGATATAGTGCATAAAGGATGTGAAGGGTTGGAAATGTTACGTAAAGATGTATTTGATTTGGTTATTTTAGATATAATGCTTCCTGATGTAGATGGTTTTCATATATGTCGGAGTATTAGAAGTTGTGGTCTGGATATGCCTATATTGATTTTAACTGTGAAAAGAGATATTGCTGATAGGGTAAAAGGTTTAGATGAGGGAGCGGATGATTATTTAATTAAACCTTTTAGTTTTGAGGAACTTTTAGCTCGCATTAGAGCATTGCTTCGTAGAAAAGTAGGGACGAAAGGTAATATAATTGAGAGAGGCAATATTATTCTTAATCGTGAAACCCATCAGGTGTATTTGTCTGGCAAAATGATAGGATTAACTCCGACGGAGTTTTCTTTGTTGGAGGTCTTTATGTCTTATCCTGAGAAGGTTTTTACCAGAGAGGTCCTTTTAAATCGTGTATTAGGTTATAATTATGAGGGAGGAACGAATATCATAGACGTGCATATCAATCATTTACGAAAGAAATTGCAGGATAGACCCCCATCTTTAATTCGTACCATTTATGGTATAGGATATGCTTTTTATCCACAATAAGATAAGGTTTTTTTCTTTAAAGACAAAATTAAGTTTACTTTATTTTTTATTATTATTTATCTCTTCCGTCTTTATAAGTTATTATTCATATCGAAGTATATGGCAACTTTTTCTTAAAGATAAGGAAGAACATCTGCGTGCGCGGGCAAAACCTATTATAGAACATTGGTTAAAAGAACATAACTTAACAGATGAGGTTTCTCTATTCACTTTTGACCATTCTATAGCCCTTCCTTTGTCTTATGATCTCACCTCGAGAAACACTGTAGCATTAATTTTGAATCAGAATGGCGAGATTATTGCCACTGGGAGGAGATTAAAAGAAGAACCAGTTGCTCCGTTACCTGATATGTATTATGTAAGAAAGGCTTTATCTGGTGTAAATGAGGTAACTTATTTAACACGAGTTGAACGAACGCCTGTATTAGTATGTTTAATCCCTTTACGTCCTAGCCCTTATAGTGATAAGATTTTTGGAGTAATTCAAATTAGTACAACCTTATTAGATATTGATAGAATCTTTTTTCATTATGGAATTTTACAGTTTATAGTGCTTGTAATTACTTTGTTATCTGGTGGCCTTTTAGGACATTGGCTGATCAACGTTAATTTAAAAGGATTACAGAGCTTATCCATTGCTTGTAAGGAGATTGCGGAAGGGAAATTTTCTAATAGGTTGGATGATAAAATAGTCAATAGATTAGATGAGATAGGTGAGCTTGCTGGAGCATTTAATTTAATGGTAGTTAAATTGGAAAGACTTTTTCTCTCACAAAAGAGATTTGTGGCCAATGCAGCTCATGAGCTTCTTTCTCCATTGACAGGATTAAAAGGTTCGTTGGAGGTGTTGCTCAGGGGAGCACAAGATGATGCTAAAGTAGTAGATCGGTTTTCTAAAAGGATGCATAGAGAGGTTACGCACCTTATTAGGATTTGTAATCAATTATTGGGGTTAGCCAGGATAGAAAATTCTTATAATGTAAATAAACAAGAGGTAATTTTACATGAATTTATACATAATTTTGTTGAGAATAAATTATCTATTATGCATGATAATTTTTGTAATTATAGTATTAATATTGAAGAAGGACCTTTTGTTAAAATACGTATAGATCCAGATTTATTAGAACAGATATTATTTAATATACTATCTAATGCGATATATTATTCTTCTCAAGAAAGTGAGATATTATTAGGGTGGGAGATAATAACTAATTATGTGAGGATATGGATCATAGACCATGGTGTAGGAATGGATAAAGAAACATTGTCTCATGTATTTGAACCTTTTTTTAGAGGGAAGGATCCTGTGGTTAGGAATATAAAAGGGACTGGTCTAGGTCTTTCTTTGACTAAGGTAATGGTTGAGATACAGGGTGGAGAAATAGCCATAGAGAGTAAGAAAGGAGAAGGGACTAAGGTATTTTTTACTCTTCCTTTATAAATTTAAATTTTTTTAATGTTTTCTTAAAGATTTATTAATTTTATATATTTATACTTTAATAGATAGATAGGATATTTAGTAATGTAATAAATTTAGGAGGATTTTATTATGAGAGATATTCCACCCATTCCTCCAATTTCTCCTTTGTCATTTAATTTTATATGTCTTGGTATTTTGTTGTTTATTATTTATTTTTTAGTTTTTAAGAGAAATATAAGTATGCCTAAAGATGTTTCTTCTTCAGAGTTATATAGTACGTTGAATGAAATAAAACGACGGCTTTCTAATCTGGAAGAGGAATTTTTAAAGATAAAAGATAAAGGCGAATATAAAAAATAACAAAGGGGGGATTATGAATAATAAAGTTATAATAGTTTTGATGGGAGTTAATGTATATTTATTTATGTTTGTATTCCCTTTAATGGCTGAATATCCTCCTCCTAGGGGAGTTCCAGCCGTTCCGGATGGTAAAGTTATTCCTAATAATGCAAACTCAGGTTTTTCTCCAAACGGAGATAGCGAACCTGATGTTATATCGTTACCGTCACTGAAAGGACGTGTTATGCCTGCTCCAGAGGCGTTGCCTGATATCAAAATGGAAGAGAAAAGGCCCCCTGAGTTAGGAGCCAATAATTCAAATTTAGCAAGTCCTAGGCCGGCATCGTCTCCGGTATATGATGGGTTATCTATGGCTGTTGCGTCGTTGAAGAAGGTAAATAGCTTACTTGTTGTCGGTAGGGTATGGAGTGAATTACGCCCTGATGGTGGTATAGATGTGAAGGCAGCATTGTTATATCGCGGGAAAATAATTGCAGTGATAAATATTGATCCTATTACTGGGAATATTCTTCCGATTGGGATGGCTCCTATATATTCTGGTAATAATATTAATATAAGAGTTATCAGACAGAAGCTCCTCTCAGATATAAAACGGATAAGAATTTTACCTGTGGCAGAGTTTATCCCTCCTGAGAGATGTTGGTCTTTTCCTGTGGTTTTGGATAATATTGTTATTGCGCATATAAAATTTTACTATGATGGGGTTCATATCATAGAACAGGATGTTTGAAGTTTGTTTTTTAGTAAAGCGGATAATTTTATTTAGTAACAACTTTATTTATTATAATTATTTAATTCTAAAATTATATATATCCTCCTTTTTCTGGTCTTTAATAGCTACACCCTTGATATGTATGTTGCTATATTTTTCAACATATGATATCATTTCCATATTATCTTTATATTTTTTATTATAACATATATTAAAATAAAATAATATAGTAATATGACTATCTCAAAGGGATAAGTTTTATTTAACATTAATCAGCAAAAAAATGAGAAAATTTATTTATGATGAAAGATTATTCTAAAAAGATTGCTATTGGGTTGGGATTACGACAGGATAAGGTGAAAAATACTATACGCCTGCTTGATGAGGGATCAAGTATTCCTTTTATAGCCCGCTACCGTAAAGAGGCCACAGGGAACCTTGATGAATCTGCTATAACTAACATCCGAGACAAACTTGCCCAGTTAAGAGAACTAGACAAACGGCGTGTAACCATACTAGAAACCATTAAAAAACAAGGGAAACTTACAAAAGAACTGGAAGCTAAGATTTTGGTTGCAGAAACCATGTCAGTATTGGAAGACCTGTATCTTCCATATAAGCCCAAACGTCGTACACGTGCCACAGTAGCCAAGGAAAAAGGACTTGAACCACTGGCAAAAAAGATATTTGCTCAGGAAGGCATAGATGTTGAAGCTGAGGCTAAAAAATATGTTAATCCTGAGAAAAAGGTTAAAACCGTTACTGAGGCCATCGCAGGAGCCAGAGATATTATTGCAGAGTGGATAAATGAAAACAGCGAGGCGCGGGAAAAATTAAGAGAATTATTTCAGGAAAAAGCAGTTATAATATCAAAAGTGATTCGGGGAAAAGAAAAAGAGGCTGTAAACTATAAAGATTATTTTCAGTGGCAGGAATTAGCAAGAACAGCCCCATCATACCGTATCCTTGCTGCACGGCGCGGGGAAAAAGAGAAATTTTTGACTTTAAGAATTTTCCCTCCAGAAAATGAGGCATTAAATATCTTAATCCCTATGTTTGTAAAAGCTGATGGAGAGGATTCTTTACAGGTTAAGATGGCTGTAGAAGATAGCTATAAGAGGCTTTTGTCGTTGTCAATAGAAACAGAAATGCGCATGGAACTTAAAAAAAGAGCAGATAAAGAAGCCATTGAAATATTTGGCAACAATCTTCGTCAGCTTCTCATGGCTCCCCCTCTTGGAGAAAAAAGGGTAATGGCCATTGACCCTGGATATAGAACTGGTTGTAAGGTTGTATGTCTTGACAAACAAGGAAAATTTTTACACAACGATACGATTTATTTGGCCTCTTCAGATGAAGCAAAAGAACAAGCAAAAAAAATTATAAAAGACTTGGTTGAACGTTATGAGGTTGAGGTAATTGCTATTGGCAATGGGACAGCTAGCAGAGAGACTGATTCTTTTGTAAGAGGTATTGATTTGCCTAAAACTGTAGATATAGTCATGGTTAATGAAAGCGGGGCATCCATATATTCTGCTTCAGAAGTAGCGCGTGAAGAGTTCCCAAATCTTGACGTTACTGTTCGAGGAGCGATCTCTATAGGACGCAGGTTAATGGACCCTCTGGCAGAACTTGTCAAAATTGATCCCAAAAATATAGGAGTAGGCCAATATCAGCATGATGTGGATCAAAAATTGCTGAGAAAAAGACTAGATGATGTTGTTATGAGTTGTGTAAATCAGGTGGGGGTTGAAGTAAATACAGCAAGCAAACAATTACTTATGTATGTCTCTGGTTTAGGTCCTAAGATGGCAGAGGCTATTATTCAGTATAGAAATGAAAACGGCCCGTTTCATTCTAGAGATGCATTAAGAAATATCCCGGGAATGGGAATAAAGGTATTTGAACAAGCAGCAGGTTTTTTAAGGATACGAGATGCAGAAAATCCATTAGATGCGAGTGCTGTGCACCCAGAATCTTATCATATAGTTGAGGCAATGGCACATGATTTAGGTTGTTCGGTAAAAGATCTTATACGCGACGAGAATCTTCGTAATAGAATAGATCTTTCCAAATATATTACATCAACAGTAGGATTACCAACATTAACAGATATAAAGAATGAATTAGCAAAACCCGGTAGAGATCCCCGTCCGCCTTTTCAATTATTTACTTATAAAGAAGGTGTTGAAAAAATAGAAGATTTACGCCCTGGAATGAAACTCCCAGGGGTTATTACTAATATTACAGCCTTTGGTGCTTTTGTTGATATAGGTGTGCATCATGATGGATTGATACACATAAGTAAATTATCTCCAAGATATATAAGAGATCCCCATGAGGTTGTTAACTTGTATCAGAAGGTTATGGTTACAGTTTTAGAGATAGATTTTGATAGGAAGCGTATAGCATTGTCTTTAAATGAGTAAGATTTTTTTGATATTTTAATGTTTTTGAATTGTTGTTTTTAGTATCATTTTTCGTAATTTTTTGATTTTTTAGTTATATGTTTTTGAAATGTGATATAATATAAAAGATTTTTAAATAAAAAAGAAATTGTAATCCTCCTGGAAAGGGTGTGAAAGATGAAACAGAAGAAATGGTTATTGAGCTTTCTTATTGTACTTATGGTATATGTTCCACCTGTTGTATCATGGGCACTTAAAGGGGTTCTAGCCACAAATGAGGATATTGTTAGGTTGAAAAATGATTTGAAAGAAGGTCGCATCCAGAGTGGAAAGACACGATTAAGTGAGATAAGGCGAAAGTATGGTGAGGCAGCTAATATTACTGAAAGTGAGAGTAAGATAGTATATGATTATGGTGATTTAAAGCTGGAATTTAGCAAGAAAAGGTATTGGAAAAGTTGGAAGTATGATAGTTTTAAGAGTCCTGTTTATACTGATGATGTGGATGATTTAAGGTATGATCTAGAAAGTAAAGAATTGGTAGGTGATAATATAACCTTTTCTTATGTTCGTAAGGAATATGGTGAACCTACTGAATCTTATGAGACTGATGAAGATGGTGGTATCTCAGTGTATTATTATGGGGATATAAAAATGGTGTTTGAGAATGTGTTTGTTTTAACAAAATGGAAGGGTAAAAATTTAGGAGATATAAAAAAACAAGACTTGAAAAAATAGATGTGATGGCTAAAATATAACGGAATGGGAGATGGCCCATTCTTTTTTAGAAAAGAATGGGCTTAATTTTTAGTTTAAGGTAAAATTTTGAATATATTTTTTAATACAGATAAAAAGGAGAGGATCATGACATCTTATAAGGATTTAGGTTTTGTAAATACAAGGGAAATGTTTAAATCAGCTATGGCTGGCAAGTATGCCGTGCCTGCGTATAATTTTAATAATATGGAGCAGTTGCAGGCGATTATCATCGCATGTGTAGAGACTCAGTCTCCAGTTATCCTACAGGTATCAAGCGGGGCGCGTAAATATGCGAATCAGATACTTTTAAAATATATGGGGCAGGGCGCAGTTGAGATGATGAAGGATTTGGCAAAACAGAAAGGCCTGAAGGAGATTCCTATTGCCTTGCATCTCGACCATGGAGATAAGTTTGAGTTGTGTAAATCTTGTATTGAGTCAGGTTTTTCATCGGTTATGATAGATGCATCTCATTATTCGTTTGAGGAAAATATTAGGATAACTAAAGAGGTGGTTGATTATGCGCATCAATATGATGTAACTGTAGAAGGTGAATTAGGTGTTCTTGCAGGTATAGAGGATGATGTGGTAGCAGAAAAAACAACCTATACCAGGCCAGAAGATGTTGTTGAGTTTGTAGAAAAGACAGGTGTGGATTCACTTGCAATTTCTATAGGTACTTCTCATGGTGCTTATAAATTTAAACCAGAGCAATGTACTAAGAATGAGGATGGTGTTTATGTGCCTCCTGAGTTAAGATTTGATATACTTGAAGAGATAGAAAAGAAGATTGCAGGTTTCCCGATTGTGCTTCATGGATCTTCTTCAGTCCCTGTTGAAGCGGTTAAGATTATTAATCAATATGGTGGTGCATTAAAGGATTCTGTTGGAATACCAGAAGAACAATTGAGACGAGCTACAAAATCTGCTGTTTGTAAGATTAATATTGATTCAGACGGCAGATTATGGATGACCGCTGCTATAAGAAAATATATGGCAGAGCATCCTGAAGAATTTGATCCAAGAAAATATTTAGGCCCGGCAAGGGATGCATTGATTGCAATGTATAAGCATAAGAATGAGAACGTACTTGGTTCAGCTGGTAAGGTATAATTTTTTCATTTTTAAATTTAGGGCAGATTATACTGACTTTAAGGGCAGATGCCAGATGAACAGGAAGGATTTGTCTCATCTATTTTCCCCTGCGTAACAGTTAGTAGTGTGCCTGTCTTTGCGCGTGTTGCTGTTGCTGTAAAGATATTGCCATGTTCGCTCTCTAATTGTATTACAAAGTTATTGTTGTTTATTTGATGGTTTGCATCAAATAGAAGGTTATTAATATACGAGATATCTTGAAACCCTCCTGTGTCGGGGGTATCTCCGTTTTTAGCCCGGTATATTTCCATTGCTGAATGAATCGCTATAAGATCTAATCTCGCTTTTCTAGATAAGGATCGTTCATAGGCCTTTATGAAATTAGGTATAGCAATTGCTGTTATTATTCCTATCACTACAAGAACGGTTATAATCTCCATTAGTGTAAATCCTTGAGCAGCATCTTTTTTGGCCCCTTTATATTTTTGTTGTCTCATATGAAGCTCTCCTTATATATTTCTCTTTTTAATTTTTATCTTTTGCTATTACATTTTTATAATTATAATATATCTTAAGGAGTAATGTAATGGCAAATTAAATTTCTACAATAAGAGAGGGGGTATCTGATGCAGACATTTTTGCTTATGGGAAGATATTCTGTGGATGCAGTAAAAGAGATGAGTGTTGATCGTACTAAGAAGGCAGTTGAGCTTATCATGGAATTAGGCGGAAAGGTAATTTCTATGTATGCGCTTTTAGGAGGCTATGATCTTGTTTTGATTGTAGAGTTACCAAATATTGAAGCAGCAATGAAGGCCTCTCTTGGATTGAGTTTACTTACAGGTATTTCTTTTTCTAGTTTCCCTGCTGTTTCTGTGTCTGAATTTGATAAGATTATAGAGAAATAATTATTATTGTTTTATGTCATATTAAAAGATAGTTTTCAAAAAATAGTTTTTAGGAACATGTCCCGGTACATGGGCAGGCTCCTGAACACGAAGGATTGCTTGAGCTTATAGATGTTTGATCTACGGTTAATGTATAGGCAGGATTACTTCTTACAGCAGTTGCAGTGAATGTGCCATCACCATTGTTAGTGAATGTGTATGTAAAATCCGGGTCGGATAGATGTAGATGGAAGGCGTTGTTTATATTAGTTAATCCTAATTGCGTGGCAGGATAATCGTCATCAGAGGAATTTTCTTTATATATATCCGCTGCGGTATGTATAGATATAAGGTTAGCCCGTGCCCCGCGGTATCGTGTCTGTTCTATGCTGGTAGTATATCTTACTGCAGCCAGAGCGGCTAAACACCCTAATATTACAGTAGCAACTAGTAGTTCGGTTAATGTGAATCCATTTGTATTATTATTTAGCTTACTAGGATTTTTTTGCATAGTATTTATAATATATCATTTAATGGTTTTGTAAAAAAGTTTAAATATTTGTTTTTATATTGGGTATCTTAGGAGATGTTTTAAAATGAGAATCTCTATTATTTTCGTATATATTTTAATGTTTACTTTATTTTTATTCAGTTATAGTTTTGCAGGTTATGAGAATTATTTTGATGAGGTCCATTATTTTAGTAAATATAATCCTGATGGAATAAAGTATACTTTTGTAAAGGATTATTTATCTGCTTTAAGTTACTTAAAAACTTGCTTTTCTCCTCTTACTAGGCCTATACATAGAAAGAAGGAGAAACATAAACCTTTTAGTAAAATAGAAGAGAGTATAAGGAAATTGACTCAGGATAATTTAAATCTTAGAATAGCAAAAAATCTTATTAGTGATTATAGAGATGCAAACAATGGACTGATTGTAAAGGTTACGGATATTTTTGTTAAGATGTGTGATAAGCAAATAAAACTTAATGAAGAGGAGAGGCATCTTATAGAAGATTTGTATGAGGCTAAAGAGAAAAATAAACCCAACCTTTTTGATGATAGAAGGTTTATAGCGGCTCAGAGGAAATTGTCTGATGAAAGGAAGTTTGTATGGCGGGATTTGTTAAGGGCCTCTATGCTTGTAAAGAAGGTTTTGATAAGTGGGGTCCCTGATAAATATGGAGAGTTTGTATCATTAGGAATTACAGAAACCCAGCGGCGTAAACTTCTTGCCAGAGTTGAGGGATTTGACTGTAAGGATTGTGGAAGTAGGATACATGAAGGCCAGACTTTTTTGGATGCAAGTATATCTGCTATAAAAGAGATATTAGAGGATACTACATGGGATACTTTGCCAGAAGATGTAGTAGCAGGGCGGTAAGGATTATAATGGATATTTTTTGTGATACGTTCGGAGATGTATTTTAATTCAAACTTTTCAGCGATTGTGGGTACTTATATAAATGTTTTGATTTACAAAGGAATTGTTTTTTCTTATACTAGGAAAGATTTGAGTGCAAGGAAATATTTATGATATAAAAAAAGATACTATAATAGTAGGCTATGGTTAGTTTTATCATAAGTAAAATAGCTAATTCAAGAGACATGATATAAATTAAAAAATAATTTCGTTCAAAGGAGATTAATTTAGGATTATTATCTTTAGAAGATAACCGTTATGTTTCTGATGAGTTAACATATAATAGGGAATTCTTAAATTTTAGTTATTAGGTGAAATTTATTATAACAAAGTTTTTTTGTTTATATGGATTATATTATTATGCGAAGAGAGTTTTATTATCAGTTAGCAGAAAAAAGTATTGCAGGTGAATGTTTATCCCGAGATGAGGCAAAGGTAATTTTGAGTTCGGAGGAAATTGAATTATTGCCGTTGTTAAATGCTGCTTATGAGGTTAGAAAGAAGTTTGTAGGTAATTCTGTTACTATCCATATAATAAATAACGTACAAAATGGCCATTGTGGAGAGGATTGTCAATATTGCGCTCAGTCAAGATCGTCAAAGGCAGAGATTGAAGTATATCCTTTAAAATCTGATGAAGAGATACTTGCGGAGGCAAAGGATGCCTATGAAAGGGGAGCCTTTAGATATTGTATGGTATTTTCTGGGAAGAGTCCTTCTTTGGCTAGGATTAAGCATTTGGTGAACCTTATTAGGAAGATAAAGTCGCTATATCCAATACAGGTATGTGTTTCTGCTGGGATTATTGACTATGAAAAAGCAAAACTTCTTAAACAGGCAGGGTTAGATAGGTTAAATCATAATTTAAATACATCGCGTAGTTTTTATTCCAAGATATGCACTACACATGCATATTCTGATAGGATGAATACATTAAAGGCTGCACGAAAGGCAGGTTTACAGATATGTAGCGGTGTTATTGTTGGTATGGGGGAGAATGTTGATGATATTATAGAAATGGCAGAGACGCTTAGAAATATTAAAGCAGATTCTATTCCTATTAATTTTTTTATCCCTATCCCGGGTATAGGTTTAAACAAAAAACCTGATTTAACTCCAGAGTATTGTTTGCGGATACTTTGTTTTTTTCGTTTTATTAATCCTACCTCAGAGATTCGTATTGCTGCCGGCCGTGAGTTATATTTGCGTGGTATGCAGGCATTTGCGTTATATCCTGCTAATTCTTTGTTTCTTGCTGGATATTTAAATGCAACAGGTGATAGCTGTAGAAAGACCTTACAGATGATAAAGGATGCAGGGTTTACTATTGCATCTGATCGTTCTCTTGATGAGCTTATAAAGAAGGAAGAGGATAATGCATTAAGACAGATAACTTCTGCTGGTAATGAAATATCGCTTAAGGGAATTGAAGAATTAAGGCCGCATCATATTTTGGACAGTTCTAAAAAGGAGAGATGATTATGGAGAATGTTGTTATTATAGGTTCTGGACCTGCCGCCCATACGGCAGGAATTTATGCTAGTAGGGCTAATTTGGAACCTTTATTATATGAAGGGATGATGGCATCTGGGGTAGCTGCTGGTGGTCAGCTTACTACAACAGGCAAAGTAGAAAATTTCCCGGGGTTCCCAGATGGAATAGACGGTATCGAGCTTATGCAGAGGATGCGTCAGCAGTCTTTAAATTGTGGGGTTAGGATAAGGTCCTTAACAGTAGATAAAGTGGATTTTTCTTCTTTACCCTTTAAGGTTTTCGCAGGTGCTGAGTTAGTCGAAACAAGGACGGTTATTGTTGCAACAGGTGCTACAGCAAGGAGGTTGGGTATTCCGGGAGAAGACAAATTTTGGCAGAAGGGGATATCTGCCTGTGCGACGTGTGATGGTGCGTTACCTATATTTCGTAATAAGGTTCTTGTTGTAGTTGGTGGTGGGGATGTTGCGGCAGAGGATGCCTTACACTTGAGTAAGTATGCCAGTAAGGTGATTATGGCTGTACGTAGGGATGTCATGCGAGCTTCAAAGATATTACAGGAACGTATTTTTTCTAATGAGAAAATAGAAATTTTATGGAATACTAACATAATTGAGGCATTGGGTGACGAATCTTTGTCTGCTTTAAAGGCAAAAAATAATAAGACAGGAGAGGAATTTGAAATTAATGCAGCAGGTATGTTTTACGCTGTAGGACATAAACCTAATACAGATTTTCTTTCAGGGCAGTTGGAACTTGATGAGGAAGGATACATTATAACAAAACCAAGGAGTACTCATACTAGTGTGGAGGGGGTATTTGCTTGTGGGGATGTTCAGGATAAGGTATATAGACAGGCAGTTACTGCTGCTGGGAGCGGTTGTATGGCTGCCCTTGACGCAGAACGGTATTTAGCCGAAAAAAGCTAACAGATAATTATTTTTAATTGTTTTATGTTATGATTAAAAAAGATAGACTCATATCTTTAACGCAGAAGGTTATATCCATCAATTCAGAAAATCCACCGGGGAATGAATTAGAATTATCAAGGTTTATCCAAAAATATATGGAGTCACTAGGCCTGTATGTAGAGATATACGAGTTTGCAAAAGATAGGCCTAATATAGTAGCGATATATAAAGGAAGCCTTCCACGTAAGGATGCTCAGAAAAATGCTATTATGATTACCCCCCATATAGATACAGTTCCTTTTGGAAGGGGATGGAAATATCATCCTTTAAGTGGTCATATTTCAAAAGGGAAGATTTATGGGAGGGGTGCGAGTGATGACAAAGGGAACCTTGCTGCCTGTATGGAATTGATGCGTAGCTTGGTTGAAGATAAAATAAAGTTACGAAAAGATGTTATTATGGCTGCTACAGTGGATGAGGAGACAGGTAGTTGTTATGGACTTATTCCTCTTTTAAAGAAAATGAGAGTAACCCCGGCGTTTGCACTGGTTGTAGATTCAGATGAGTTTGATACAATAGTAGTACAGAAAGGACTTATACATGCCCGGATACTGATATTTGGGAGAAAGGCACATGGGGCATATAATTGGAGGGGAGTAAATGCTATAGAACTAGCGGCAAAGGTTATTTCCAGATTGAAACGCCTTAAGTTTAAATATAATAGGCATCGTTTATTACGTGCACCTACTATTAATATAGGGACTATACATGGAGGAGATAAGGTAAACATGGTTGCTGATTTTTGCGAATTTTCTGTTGACCTCAGGTTTCTACCAGGTATGGATTATAAAGAAATTTTAGATAAATTAAAGTTTACTATAGGGTCTGTCACGAACAAATTTAAGTTAGAGATAGATAACATACAGGAGCCATATGAAATTACAAGGGATAATCCTTTCCTAAGATGTTATATAGATACGGCAAAACGAATGGGTATTACCACGAAAATAAAGGGATCAGAAGGGGCTACTGTAATAACCTTTTTTAAAAAATATGGTATCCCTGCTTTTGCAACAGGATTTGGTGCACATGGCACGGCACATACTGAGAATGAGTATATATTTATAGATACCTTATATAAGGGGGCTTTACTTTTGGAGCGGTTTGTTAAGGAATATGATGCATTATGAAACCTTCTCATCATGTAGTTATATCATTTGTTTCTGGAGTAATCCTCTCAATGTTAGTTAGTTCCTATCAGAGTGGAATAGCATGTTTTTTGAGCGGTGTTCTTATAGACATTGATCATCATTTAGAATATTATATGGCAAAGGGAAAATTCCCTTTTAAATATACAGACTTAGTGAATTTTTGTGTTAATGAACGGAAGCAAAAAATATATTTATTTTTACATTCTTATGAAATACTCTTTATATTATGGTGGGTTATATATCTTTTTAGTCTAAGGGGTATTGTTCTTGGTATTGCTGTAGGGATGAGTATTCATATTTTATGCGATCAGATTGTTAATCCTTTAAGATTCCCTTTTTATTTTATTTTTTTTAGAATAAAACATAGGTTTAATAGTGATGTCTTTTATAAATCGTGATTTTCTAAGAGGTCTTTATCTCACAAAGGTGCTATCTGTTTCATTGATAATATTTTTACTGTTTGGAGACTATACTATTTATGCTGATGATGTGGGAGGCGGGTCTACACCTTTTCATAAAGGAGAAACCATAGAATATGATATAAAGAAATTTGGACTAAAAATAGGTGAGGCACGTCTTGTATTTGAAGGTCATAATAGCATAGAAGGTAGAGATTCATTATTAATTATTTTTACCTCTACCGCCCCGAGGTTTTTTGATGAGGAAAAGATATACCTGGATCCAATTACGTATTATCCTATTATGGTAAAACGTAACTTAAATATATTTGGTAGGAGAGAGATTATAAGGGAGGATTATTCTCCTGCAGATGGTACAGTAAAGATTATAAAATACGTCAATGGAAAAGAAAGTAAGCAGGTTATTAAAAAGGATCGGGCAATGGATAATATTTATGGGTTTATTTATCGTTACAGAAAAGAAGGTAGATTTAGAATAGGGGAAACAGTTAAAATGTTTTTGCCTACCAAGAATATTGATATAACTTTGATAAAGCAGGACAAGATCCGGATCGCAGGAAAGGAATATGACACATATTTTATGCAAAGTATGCCGCCACAATATAATATATGGTTTGATACTAAAGGGGCTAAAATACCTGTAAGAATAGATGGATCAGTAGGATTAAAGAGAACCTCTATGTTGTTGAAGAGTTATAACTTAAGTCAATAATTAATTCAAATTAAAATTTTAATATAAAATAGGATTAAATTAGAGGGCAAAGGGGGGGTAATTGATAAAGAAATGTCCAGTATGTAATGACAAAATATTAGTATCTGTACTTACAAAACAAGGTGTGGAAGTTGATATGTGCCCGGAGTGTGAGGGGATTTGGTTAGATAGAGATGAGATATATTTTTTTACAAGCATGCCATCTCGTTTTCGGTCGAAGTTTAAACAGGCTTTAGAGAAAAAATGGATTACTCAAAGGATATCTCCTGTTTCTGGAGAGAGGATGTTTGAGATACCTATGTTTGATGGGGATGCACATATTAATTATTGCCCCCAATCTGGAGGAATATGGTTAGATAAGTCAGAGAAAGAACGACTTTCAATAGGTGGATGTAAGATTGAAATAGATCCCGTATATTTGGATAATACACAAAATACAGTTTCTTATACAGATGTTTTTGATAAGATTATTCAGAATGTAGGTATAGGCATAATAACCTTTTCTTTATCAGTTGTATATTTATTCCTTCTTTTTATTATTCTCTGTTTTTTTACTTGGATAAATCAGCCTTTATATCTAGCATTTGTTATTTTTGCAATTTTTATTTTTTTACATATTCTACTCAGTCCTATTCTTATTGATATTATTTTAAAGGTTTATTATCATGTTGAATGGATGAAAACCTTGGGGCTTCCCCTTCATTTGCAAGAGTTCATAGATGAGATATGTAGACAACATCATATTAAATCGCCGGTTATAGGGGTTATAAAAGAAGGAACACCTTTATCTTTTGTATATGGTCATCATCCAGGTAATGGTCGTATTATATTGACCCAAAGTTTAATAGATACTTTAGATGAAAAGGAGCTTGAAGCAGTTGTTGCTCATGAAATTTCACATATGTTGCATTGGGATATGTTGATTATGACTCTATCCCAATCTGTGCCTATACTTCTTTTTCATATACATTACTTTTTTTTAAAAAATTTTATAAATAGAATTGGTTTGGGGGGGTATATTTCTGGGATTCTATCGAGTCTTTTCTATGGGTTATATGGACTGGGGAAATATATAAATTTACCATTTTTTAGAAGCAGGGAATATATAGCAGATCATTTTGCTGCTAAGTTAACTTCTTCTGAGACATTAATATCTGCTTTATTGAAGATTTCTTATGGCGTAGCTGGGAAAAGGTCAGCTAAATATTTGAAGGATTATAGACGTTCTGAAGGCTTTTGTGTTTTTGAGATCCTTAGTACAACTAATAGAAAAGAATCCTACATTTTGTCTATTTACAGGGCAGATGTGGTTAAACGATGTGAAGAAGATATAGATAGGACTGTTTTAGGTGATGTAGCTAAATGGGAATTATGGAATCCTTGGGCACTTTTTTATGAATTGTTTTTACCTCAGCCACTTATTAGCAAACGTGTTGATATGCTTAATCGGTTATCTAGTTCAATTAATGAAGAACCATACATCGTATTTGATAAAAGAAGACCTCATACATTTTGGGATGATTTTATCGTAGATATATCCTTATATCTTCTGCCTATTATTGTGGTTATCTTATGGGTGGTGTTTTCTTTAATATTGGGTATTTTTGTGGGGCGGGCTTACTTCCCTCGTTCTTTTTATAGTTTTGCCTCCCTATTGTTGTTTTTAGGCTTTAGTATTTTACTAAAGACCCTGTATTCTTATCCTAGTAAAAATTTTGTTCCCGTTAACATTAGGGCGTTGCTTAAAAATATACGTGTTTCAGCAGTAAGTCCTGTTCCTTGTAGATTAAAAGGTAAAATATCAGGGAAACGTATCCCTGGTTTATTTCGTTGCGATTATTATTTGTTTGAGGATAATACAGGTATTTTATTCCTTGATTATTTTAATCGTTTAAGCATTGATACTTTATTTAGTGCTTTGAGAGGAACCCAATACCATGATGTAAGTGTTGAGATTATTGGTTGGTATAGAAGAGCACCTATCCCTTATATAGAAGTGAAGGAAATAAATGTTGAAGGGTCGATTAGGGCGTCAAACTCATATCGATATAAACTTATTGTGGCTTTTGGAATGATTGTGTTAGGAGGGATACTATTTTTTCTTTAAAATATTACTCTGGCTTACAATTAATCTTTAAAAATTTATATGAATTAGACTGATTGTATAATTTTCTTATACGAAGGGAGAATAAGTTACTATAAATAAAATAAAACTTGCTTTTTAACATATCCTATATATTATATGAGATATTATATAAGCATATATTCTTTGTTTTAACAGATTGTTTAGGAAAACGTATAAAATGGTAAGATTACCTGATAAAAAAGGACATTTTGGTGAATTTGGGGGTAGATATGTACCAGAAACACTTATTGCTCCCCTTAATGAACTGGAAAAGGCTTTTAATGAGCTTATTAAGGACAAGGGATTTAAACAGGAATTAGTTTATTATCTTAGAGAATATGCAGGCAGACCTACTAATCTATATTATGCTTCAAGATTAACCAATCGAGTTAAGAGTTTAAAGGTTTATTTAAAAAGAGAAGATTTGCTTCATACAGGAGCGCACAAAATTAATAATACCCTTGCTCAGGTATTGGTTGCTAAATATATGGGGAAAAAGAGGATTATTGCTGAAACAGGTGCTGGACAGCATGGAGTTGCAACTGCAACAGCTGCAGCACTTATGGGGATGAAATGTGATGTGTATATGGGGAGTGAGGATATAGAACGCCAGGCACTTAATGTTTATAGAATGCGGCTTTTAGGAGCAAATGTCATTCCTGTCTCAAGCGGTTCTAAGACTTTAAAGGATGCTATGAATGAGGCAATGCGTGATTGGGTAACAAATGTAAAGAATACATTTTACATCATTGGTTCGGTAGCAGGCCCACATCCATATCCTGTGATGGTTAGGGAATTTCAGGCTGTTATTGGTAGAGAAGCTAAAAAACAGTTTCTTGCCAAGGAAGGCATTTTACCGGATTATCTTGTTGCCTGTGTTGGAGGAGGCAGTAATGCTATGGGATTATTTCATGCGTTTTTTAAAGATGAGAGTGTAAAAATGATAGGCGTTGAGGCTGCTGGATGTGGGATTAGTTCAGGTAGACATGCTGCGGCCTTATCTCATGGGCAGGTCGGTGTGCTCCATGGAAGTAAGAATATGCTTCTTCAGACAAAGGACGGACAGATAAAGATAGCTCATTCTATTGCAGCAGGTCTGGATTATCCAGGTGTAGGTCCTGAACATTGCTATTATAAAAAGATAGGCAGGGCAAAGTATGTGTCTGTAACAGATAAGGAGGCGTTAGAAGGATTAAGGTTATTGTCTGTTACAGAAGGTATTATCCCTGCTATGGAGACAGCACATGCGATTGCTTATCTTAAGAAATTAGCAGGACAGGTTAATGGTAAAAAGACAGTTATTGTATGTCTTTCAGGTCGTGGAGATAAAGACGTTGAGGCAATAAGAGAATTGGTATAAAGTTATAGTAAGGTTGCAATGAAATGAATAGAATAGATAAGAAGTTTATGGATTTACAAGAGAAAGATAAAAAGGCCTTTATTGCCTTTATAACAGCAGGTGACCCTGATATTAAAGCTACAGAACAATTATGTATAGCTTTTGAAGATGCGGGGGTAGACATTATAGAAATAGGTATACCTTTTTCAGATCCATTGGCAGATGGCCCGACTATTCAATTGTCTTCTGAAAGGGCACTTAGGAATAATATATCATTGGAAGATATATTTAGGTGTGTATGTCGTATTCGTAGAAGGACACAGATACCATTGGTGCTGATGACCTATTATAACCCAGTATTTCGCTATGGAGAATTAAGGTTTATTTCTAGGGCAGAAGAAACAGGAGTTGATGGAATTATAGTCCCGGATCTTCCACCTGAGGAGGGCAAAAACCTCATTAAGCTTGCAAGAAATGCTGATATTTCTACAATATTTTTTATCTCACCCACAACTACAAAGGATAGGATGAAAACTATAGTTAAGGTTTCAACAGGATTTATTTATTATGTAGCGTTAACGGGTGTAACTGGAGCTAGGGATAAAATAGCTTCAGATATTGCCACTCATGTAAAGACAATAAAACAATTGACAAATAAACCCGTATGTGTAGGATTTGGTATATCAACACCCGCACATGTGAAGAACATATGTAATTTTGCTGATGGGGCAATTGTTGGTAGTGCTATCATTAAGCAAATAGAAGCCTTTTCTAAAAAATATAATGATATGATAAATAAGGTGTCAGAATTTGTAAAGGGATTAGCTAAACCAGCATAGGTGTATTTAGTCATAATTTAATCAGGTTTAAATAACATATTATTTCGAGTTTAATGTTTATAAGGGGTTGGGGAATTTTGGAATGTATGAAATAACAACACTCTCAAATGGTATAAGAACTGTTAGTTATGAGTCAAGGGATAGAGAAAGTGTATCTATAGGGATTTGGATAGGAGTAGGAGGAAGATATGAGAATGATACGGTAAAAGGTGCTGCTCATTTTTTAGAACATATAGCATTTAAAGGTAGTAAAGAATATACTTGCAAACAGATTAAAGAATTGATTGAAGGCGTGGGCGGGACATTGAATGCCTTTACTTCGGAAGAACAGACATGTTTTTTCGCTAAGATTCCATACCGTTATTTAGAGCAGACCTTTGATGTATTGGCTGATATAGTTTTGTATCCTAAGATAGCCAAATCAGATGTGGATAAAGAGAGGATGGTTATCTTAGAAGAGATAAAGATGTATAAAGACATGCCTCAATATTTTGTATTGGAACTTTTAGATGAATTGTTATGGCCTAATCATCCTTTAGGTAAAACTCTTACAGGTACTCCTGAAAGTGTGATGGGGTTAACTAATAAGGCACTACGCAGGTTTCATCAAAGGTATTATTCTGCGAATAACATTGTTGTTGCTGGTGTGGGTAAATTAAAGCATTCTAAGATAGTCAGGATGGTAAGAAAGAAGATGAAGGTGCTTGCCTCAACCTCGAATAAGGATGATTATCTTAAAGTGACTGGATATGAAAATATACCTAAGGCTGTATTTTTTAAAAAAGATGTGGAACAGATGCATGTAGCTTTAGGGATACCTGCATTTGATGAGAATCATAAGGATCGCTATATTATGGGCTTGTTAAATATTATTTTGGGTGGTAATATGTCAAGTCGCCTTTTTGTTGAGTTAAGAGAAAAGAAAGGATTAGCCTATTCTATTTCAAGTAGTGTTAAAACCTTGCATGATACAGGTGTGTTTATAATACGGGCAGGTGTGGATAATCGAAAAATAGTAGAGGCAGTGAAATTAATACTTGCTGAGTTGAATAAAATTAGCACGTCTCTGGTTTCTTCTAATGAGTTTGATAGAGCAAGAGATTATCTTTTAGGACAACTTTTGTTAGGCTTAGAAGACACTATGGAACATATGTTGTGGGTTGGAGAGGATCTTATTACTAGAAATAAGGTTAGGACGATTCAGCATGTGGTTAGAGAATTTAAGAAAATTAAACGAGAAGATATCAGTCGTGTTGCAAAGGAGATTATTAATCCTGCTAACTTTAGACTATCTATTGTGGGGCCTATTAAAGATGAACAGGAGGAGAAGATACGCTCATTTTTAGGCATAAAGTGATTGATTTTATATTAAAGGGGGTTAATTTAGATTTTAAAAATAAATGTCTAATAGGTTAAAATAGGAAGGAGATTTCAATGGAGAAATTGTCTTTTTATGATGTAAAGACAAAAACTAAATTTGAGACTGATGACTATTCTATTCAAGAGAAGAATGGTCGTTTTTTTGCAGTTACAAAATCTCTTTCCGGTACGCACGAGTGTTGGCGTGTTTTAAGTAAAGATCAGGCGGAACGTTTGAGAACATAGATATTTATTAGTTGCTAATGATGACATCAACAAAAACATCAAAAATTATTGCGAGATTGGCCTCCGATAAAAAGGCAGAGGATATTCTTATCCTTGATATGCGTAAAGTGGTTAATTTTTGCGATTATTTTGTGATATGTTCGGGTAATACGGATAGGCATGTCAAGGCTATTGCAGAAGGTATAGATGAGGGATTAGAAGAGGCAGGCCTTGACATATATAGCAAACAAGGAATGAATAGGTGTGATTGGATTGTTTTTGATACAGGAGATGTAGTAACCCATATATTTCAGAAGGATTTAAGAGATTTTTACCGTCTGGAATATCTATGGCAGGAGGCAAAGATAATAGATTTTAAAGCCTAGAGCAGATAGTAGTAGAGGTAATAATGATATCAAGGGTAAAGCTACAACTGTCGGATATTATAAGAAATGCATTGGTAAATACATTTAAAGAGGCGGGAAATTTCCCTTCTGTTATTATAGAGGAACCTGCTGACAAGGCACATGGAGAGTTATCTTCTAATATAGCGTTAAGATCTGCTAAATTTTTGCGGCAACCTCCCATGGAGATAGCAAATCTCTTATCAAAGATAATTAGGGAGGATATATCTAAAAGTGATTTATCAGATATTATAGAAAAGGTGGAGGTTAAATCTCCAGGATTTATCAATTTTTTTCTTAAACCTAATGCTGTTTCTGATATCCTTGCAGAGATACTCAAGAAAGGAGATGATTACGGGAGGTCTAATTTTGGCAAGAAGGAGAAAATACAGGTAGAGTTTGTCTCTGCAAATCCTACAGGGCCATTGAGTGTGGCGCATGCAAGGCAGGCTGCAGTAGGTGATTCATTGGCAAATATACTAAATTTTATAGGTTTTGATGTCACAAAGGAATATTATGTCAATGATGAGGGCAACCAAATAAATATTTTGGGTAACTCAATACGGCTACGGGCATATGAATTGTTAGGGGAAACAGTAGATTTCCCTGATGACGGGTATCAAGGCGAATACATAAAGGATATAGCTAGGGCATTTTTGCAGGAGAAAGGAATAACTAATCTTACTGAGCTGAAGTCTTCTGTTAGTATAGAGGATTTTTCATCTTTTGGAGTAAAGTATTTGCTTAATATTATAAAGAAGGAACTTCAGGAATTCGGAGTGTGTTTTGATGTATGGTCACATCAATCTATAGTTGCCTCTGGAGAAAAAATAAGAAGTGTTCTTTCTTTTTTGGATGAAAAAGGATTTTTAAAGGAATATGAAGGAGCATTATGGTTTTTATCAACACAGTTTGGAGATGATAAAGACAGGGTGGTAAAAAAGAGTGACGGAAGTTATACGTATCTTGCCCCTGATATTGCCTATCATAGAGATAAGTATGAACGCGGATTTAATCGAATAATTAATATATGGGGACCGGATCATCATGGTTATATTCCACGGATAAAGGCCGCTATTCAGGCATTAGGGCATGAGTCAGACTCTCTTATAGTGCTGATTGTGCAGTTGGCAACTATTTATAGACATGGGGAAGTAGTCTCAATGTCTACAAGGCGTGGGCAGTATATCAGCTTGCGTGAGGTTATTGATGAGGTAGGTGTTGATGCTGCGAGGTTTTTCTTTTTAATGAGGCATATTAATGTACATCTTGATTTTGATTTGGAATTGGCTAAAAAACAGTCACCAGAAAATCCAGTATATTATATTCAATATGCACATGCACGTATACATAGTATCAATAAAAAGGCAGATGCCGCAAATATACAAATTGAACGGTATGATTTTTCTAATTTAAATGAATGTGAGGAGATTGATTTAATCAAAAAGTTAGGTGCTTTTTCAGATATTTTGATGTTTTGTTATGATAAACTTGACCCCTATCCTTTGGTAAGCTATCTGCACGAATTAGCCTCTTTGTTTCACAAATTTTATGACAGGCACCGTGTGATTATCGAAAACACCAAATTGGCTTCCGAACGACTTGCTCTGGTAAACGCAACACGGATAATTCTTTCAAATGGCCTTTCTCTTTTGGGTTTAAGTAGACCAGAAAAAATGTGAATGTTATAGGAGAATAGGATATTCAGTTAATGTTGTTATCATGATTAAACATTGTAATTGTTCATCTCCGGAAAGAGATTATGTAATATTTAAATAGTTAACGTTGGCTAAGGAAGGGATATAGTATTTTTACGAAGATAGAATAAAAAGATAGATAAAAAAGCTATACGATTTTTAGTTATACAATACAATTGAGTCTGAAAATTTTAAAATGAATTTTTCAGGGACAACTAGGTTAGGGAGAGATATTGTGGAAAAAAATTGGCATATAAAATCTGTTGCACCCCAGAGTGAATGCCTTAAATTAGCTAGAATATTAGATATCCCTCTTATAATAGCAAGACTTCTTCTGAACAGAGGGATATCGTCTCCTGAGGAAACCAGACAATTTTTTGCGTCAGAACCGTCAAGTAACGGTTTACATTCACCATTTTTGTTAAAGGATATGGATATAGTGGTAGATAGAATAAAGCGGGCTGCTAGAAATAAAGAACGTGTATTAATCTTTGGGGATTATGATGTGGATGGGATAACCTCTTCTGCCTTGCTTTATGATATGCTTAACAGGCTTGGAATAGATACAGAGAACTATATTCCTCATAGACTAAACGAAGGTTATGGATTAAATAGCGAAATAGCTGAATATGCTAAACTCCGGGGAATTTCTTTAATTATTGCAGTAGACTGTGGTATAACAGCCTATTCAGAGGTTGAAATATTGAATCATATAGGTATTGATGTAATTATAGTAGATCATCATGAACCTATAGCAGACGAATTACCAAATGCATTAGCAATTATTAATCCCAAAAGAAAGGGATGCTCCTATCCATTTAAACATCTGGCAGCAGTTGGGCTTGTGGCTAAATTGGTCTATGCATTATTAGGAGATATAACCCAGGAGGTACTGGATTTATCTGCTATAGGGACTATTGCCGATGTGGTACCTTTACATGGAGAGAATAGAGTGTTAGTTAAGGCAGGTTTACCAGGACTGAGTAATACTAATAATAAAGGATTGGCGGCTTTAATGGATATAACCAAAATAAAGGGGAAACCATTATCATCTTTTCATATTGGTTTTGTATTAGGTCCACGCATTAATGCATCTGGTCGTATGGGAGCAGCGGATAAGGCGTTAAGTTTGTTTTTAAGTAAGGATATCAACGAGGCTTATTTTATAGCACGTGAGTTAGAGAGATATAATCAGCAAAGACAGCGTATACAAAGAGAGGTAGTGCGTCAGGCAATGGAGATAGTTGAGGAAGAAGTGGATTTTAAAGAACATAAGGTAATTGTTTTAAGTAAAGAGGGCTGGCATAAGGGAGTTATTGGTATAGCAGCATCAAAGATCACAGATAAATATTATAGGCCAACGATAATTATATCCATTAAGGATGGGATTGGAACTGCATCTGCACGTTCGATAAAAGGATTTCATATTCATAAGGCATTGAGTATGTGTTCGGAATATCTCGAGCATTTTGGTGGGCATGAAGGTGCTGCAGGTTTAACAATAAAAGAGGATAATATAGATATTTTTCGGAATATGATAAATAAGGTAGCTGACAGTATGCTGCCACGGGAAAATTTAGTGCCGTCTATTGTGATTGATGCATGTATAAGATTTTCAGATATAAATTTGCGCGTGGCTGAATTAATCAAAAATATGGAGCCTTTTGGGGAAGGTAATCCTGTGCCTGTATTTTGTTCAAAGCATATTCTCGTAAAGGGAAGACCACGTGTTTTAGGAAAAGGCACATTGAAATTTTGGGCCTCAGATGACAATATTACCTTTTCTGTTATAGGATTTGGTATGGCAGATTATTTGTCTATTGTATCTTCAGGTAGACCGATTGATATAGTTTATGAAGTTTCAATCGATGATTGGAATAAACCGCCTGCAGTCCAGTTGATACTTAAGGATTTAAAATATAGTAAGGTATAAACTATAGCATATAAAATATTGTAAGCGAAAAAGAGGTTAATTCCGATAGTTTTTTCGATGAGAGGTTAATGGAATTAGCCATTTTTTTTGCAAAAACGTAGTGCAATATTTAAAATAACTGCTTCATTATTATGTTTGACACAG
>Ga0256914_1000270_pt1 | contig 50182 bp, 52 predicted proteins | sample HulkmetaG_FD_191571 | JGI IMG/M metagenome (GOLD analysis project Ga0256914, IMG submission 191571) | Hydrothermal chimney microbial communities from Main Endeavour vent field at the Juan de Fuca Ridge, Pacific Ocean - Hulk | ecosystem: Environmental > Aquatic > Marine > Hydrothermal vents ...
TGTATCATAATACCGTTTACATTGTTCACATACGCCACTTGGTTAGGTGTGTACAGTGCATCGTTAAACTCTCGCTTGTGTTGTTGTCCTACTGAACCCTCTTGGGCTATTACTTTAAAGCCATTCAAGATACCTTGTAGTGTTACAATGGCTTGGTTTAAGGCTATCTGATTACCCTTTATCAGCTTAAAATCTCCGTAATACTGATTAGTTGCCCTTTCCACCTTAAATTTCACGGGTCTATATGTGAATATCTGTGTGGGAAGTATCTCCCTCTTAAGTACATACCTATCATGCCAGAATATACGCTCAATCTTGCCGTTAGGTAAACGATACTGTGTCTCCATAATGAAGAAACGATCCTCATCAGCCCATAAGTCTGTCTGCTTATCGTCTTCATAGAACTCTGTATCGTCAAAGCCTTCGACGGCAATGTGCCGTGAAGTCAGTTTACTTAACCATGTTGAGCCGAACATTTGTCTAATGTAACGCTGACCCACCCACTTCCAACGGTGGATATACAGTGCGTCGGAGTAGTCATACTCTACACTGTTTGGGTCAAGCATGACTTGATTGGCAGGAACAGGCTTTATCTTTATATCATTTATGACCATGCCAAACTCATCCTTCATACTGGTAGGATACACATCGTATTCTACCACCGCTAATCCTGACAGTAGGCTGTCCAATATGACCTCTCCCTGTATAGAGGGGAAGTCGGATATTGACTTCACATAGTCCAGATACGCTTGATGTACCTGCGTCGTCCTATTATCCATGTTAGTGCCTCTTGGTTGTATTACAGTCCTAACCTGCACCTTTTGGAAATACCCCTGTATAGCTTGAGCTAACTGTGTGAAGACAGACTTGTACTCTACCGGAGAGCCTCTTCTCATAAGGGCTTTACACTGTGCATCAGTGTAATGCTCCCCGTCGTACAACTTCCACAACTCCTCTGCTTCTGCCCTACTGTCAGAATATCGTTCTTTACTTACATTGGCTACCCTTATCAGCTCATCAATAGAGGCTTTAACCTCTTGCTGTTCAGTGTAGGACTGTGCCGTTACAGTCCCACGCTGTGGTGCGCCAATCAGTTGATTTGATCTTCTATTACTCATTTTAACCTCTCCAATATAGCCCGTGCTGTTTGCACATCAGAAGGAGCCGTTGGGCGTTGTTTGTGTATCAACATATTATAGACTCTTGACACATCATTCAAGCCTACTCCTGTGTCAACGGATACCTGATCTATCACGCTTCTATGTGATGTATAGATAGCCTCGTATTGCGTATCTACCTTCTGTCTTACGGCTGCTTCTCTCTTCTGCACTGCATGGTAGGATTTTGGCATCAAGCTCATGGACTTGTACATATTCTCTGCAAGTGTAGTGGCAGAGCCTCTTGCTCCACTATCCCATAACATATCAGCCTGTTGTAGCGTCTCTTGAGATAGAGAGTTTACAGTAGATGACAACTTACTGAATAGTGTCTCTGCTGTCTGCATACCGTTACCCAATACCATGTCCTTCCACCGGCTGAACTCTTTATCTGTAACAGCAAGTCCCGACATCGCCTTTATAAGCGCTGCTAATGCCGTACCACTTTGTACATCGTACACATTGGCTAAGTGTTGCATGAACTCATCGGGAGACTTGAACTGTTGTGCAAAGGCTTTCATGCTTGACGCACCACCAGGAACATATTTAAACACTTCCTTCTTAAGGAATTGAATAAAGCCTTTAGAGTCCTTTATCTCTGATATCAAGGCAGGATTGTCTTCTGCCAACTTGCCCATAAAGTCTATCGCATTGAGTGCTTTGGCAAAGCCTTTTACTGCAACAGGGTAAGTCTTGTACTGTTCCATTACCTTGTTGGCTTGTGATCGTACAGCTGTTCCTAACTTGTGTTCATACGCCCACGCTTCAGCCTTCAAGTTTTTATATGTGGGGCTGTTGATAGCCTTCATATCTGACACCTGTGTAAGCTTATCAACACCAAAGGCTTTGTTCATAACCTGTCTTGTGAGCTTCTGATCCTCTGTCTCCATAGTCTCTGTCGCACTTGCCCTTAGTCCTGTTGAGCCTAAGTTCTTAGCTTCTAACAACCACTTATCAACTTGATCTTGTGGCGGCATCGTGCCATGTAATTCTTTATATGCGTCTATCTTTTTGACAGCATAGGCTACATAATCTGCACCATGCCCTCTTTGAGCCTTAGACATAGCACCGAGTTTGTCAGCTACACCTGTGTATGTACTCTGTTCAAATTGTCTGCCTTTACTGTACTGTGCCAATAGTAGTGAACCTGCTGTATCTCCGCCTGTGGAAGCTGTGTCGGCTAATGACACTTTTCCGTTCTTAGTGATGTACTCATCAAAAGCCTTCTGTAAAGTGATTGAGTTTACCTCTTCACTCCTCTTAGCCTTCTCTATGGCGTAGTTCACCGCTCCTGCGTACAACACTTTCATTTTAGCTGGTGGGCGTTTGCCTAATTGTGCCTGTTCCAACAACACTGCTGATAGTGTCTGTTTACTTTCACCTGTACGGAGACCTTGTAACAGTACATCACCTGTCTTGACACCCTTATATGTCTCTTGTACCTGTTTCAGTGCGTCAATCTTATCTTGATCCCAACCGTTCACCTTAGCATACTTTATAGCCTTGTGTATGTCAGACCACGACGCTATCGGTATATCTTGACCGTTTACCAATATAGACGAGGCTCTCATTGTTGCACCGCCGTAGTTTATAGTGTCGCCCTTAGATGCCTCCATACCTGTTGTAGCCTTGAGTATATTCTTAGCTGCCCCTCTTACATTCTTGTTAGATGATCCGACTGCGGTAAGAGCGGCTTTAATCTTAGCCTTAGCGGTCGATATAGATGTTTCAGTCTTAATGGTATCAAAGCGTCTCTCTGCATCGTATATCTTCTGCTCAATCTCACGCATAGCCTTCTCATCTCCCCTCTTGTATGCGTCATTAAACTCTTTAGCATACATAGATGAGATTAGGGCTTTAGGCGTAGCGCCTGATATGGCGGTGTTGTCCTTCTTACCTTTAACAGCGTTTAACATAGACTGCAATTCTTCTACAGCTTTGGTGTCGTTCTTCAAGTAGGCTTGTACTATACCAGCTTGAATGTGCGATACTACAGAGCCTTTCTTTGACCCGTCTCTGTTGTATGTCAACTGGCTGTTAATGTAGTCTTGTATTCTACTCTTAGGCGTGTTCTTGTTAATATAACCTGTGGCTACCGCCACTTGATTTATATCCTCTATGGACTCTTGTATCTTACCAGCCTGATCTACATAGGTGAACTTGGCGTAGTTCTTCATTGTGGCGTCTACTAACTCCTGATCATTTAAATCCTTCCAATCTGGGTGCTGTTTAAGGATTTCGTCCTTATGACCCTGTATATCCCACTCGGACATCGGTTCTGCCTTCTGTGGGTTATGGAATAGTGCTGCTATGCGCGGGTTTCTTGACATTGTATCCATAAGGTACTTTGGATCACCTGTGGACTTAAATCGTGCTATGCCTTCATGTAAGTCCGCTTTGTTCTTAGCTATCTCTTCATCGTACTGTTCAAGCTTGACAGTGCCGTTAGAAGAGCCTTCTCCGTAGCCTGTGCCTTCCTTAGCGGGGGCTTTACCGCCACCACCACCTCTGCCACCTACGCCTTTGACCCTTTGATTTGCCATAGCTTGTCGTCTCTGTAACAATGACAGCCTTGCGTTCTCAAGCTGCATTTGCTGCATCTGCTTGTCCATCTGCTGTTTGTTGTACATTTCCTCTGCATTACCACCTACTGCGGCGTATGCTGTAAAACTACCTAAGCCCATTACAATATCCCCGATCCACATTGACCATTAGCACAACCACCACCTGTTGGCGCACCGTAAGACACTCCACCACCGTATCCTACACCGTTAGGAGTAGGTGTCGGCATACTGTTTACAGGATTGGGTGCTCCGAACAGTACGTTACCCACAGTTGGGCTCATCATAGGTCGTAGTACAGGTGCAAATGCCCCTGCAAGTTGTCCGCCAAATTGTGCAGCACTGTTAGCCCTCTGTCCATAGAAGTTAGCTAAAGTGTTCAGACTACTCGTTGCGCCGTTAGCTGCTTGTTGCACATTGCCCAATAGGTTATAAGGATTTGTCTTGTGGTTCCACGCATAGTTACCTATGTTCATCATAGTTTGAGCGTCCTCGTAGGGTTGCATAGCCTTGAGTTCTGCAAGTTTCATCTGCTTGTTCTGCTGTATCTGCAATGTTAAACCTGCCTCAATACCATTGCCCACCTCATAACCACGCTGTGACAGCATCGCTAACGACTGATCTCTCATCTTCTGAAAAGCCTGTTCGTATTGTGCGGTTTTATATTGTGCCATCTGCCCCGAATTGATTGACTGTGCGAAGTCAGCTATATTCTCATCAATGAAGCCGAATGTTTTATACCACTCAGCCTCTTTAGCCTGTGCATCTTTGTACACATCTTTCGTAAAATTGAGTTGGTCTTGTTGTACCTGTGCAGCTTTGTCCGCAGCTTTACCCTGCTTCTTAGCCGCACCGTATGACAATAGACCACCCAATATAGCTCCAAATAGTGCCATCATTTGCTCCTTAATACTCGTACTGATGTGTTGTATAGAATAACGTCAAACTGTTCAGTATCACATCAGTACCTCTAAATTCAATGTAAATATTTGAACCCTTATTCCCTCGTGTAGGGAATGGAACTCTCTCTGCTACAACCTTATCGTCCTTGTGTTGGGCTTTGTACTTCTCTGTCGGGTGTTCTTGTTCTAACACTAAACGCTGATCTATAAAAGCCTTTACTTTCAGCTTACCTTTTTCGTTCAAGAACTCTTGACTAATGGCGTAGGTTAAAAACTCCAACCACACATCAGCCCTGTATCCCGTAAATGTACCCGTTCTCAAGTAGAAGGATTTATACGCTTCATCATCAAATAGGGCGTATAAAGCTCCATTCCTTGTTGTGGCATACAGCTTGTCCTCATAGGCGTATATATGCACATAGCCTTTGTTAGCCTTGTGTAGATGCAATGTCCTCGTCTTGAGATTAAACTCATACAGCGTATCGGTTGGTACGTGTAGGAGCCAATAGCTATCCTTCCACAAAGCGCTACTCCACGCTGTGGGATCGATGTCGGTCGGAATTGTGTACCTATCCCAAAATGCGTGAGTCAGCGACTGTGAACCAAAGCCCATCTGTATCTTTAAGCCTTGATAGTGTAGCCACATAACATTAGCGTATCTCGCTACAACTGTTGTGGGCGCTCGTAAATAACTATCACTGTCCACACGCTTAACTGTGAATGTGCCGTCAGTGGACACCGTGTAATTATTGTAGCCGTCAAATACTAATAGGGAATTCTGTATTCGTTCTATATGTACAATGCCCCGCTCAAACGCTAAAAACTGTAAGTTAGATATATAATCAGGCTGTCCTTGTTTGCTATAATATAGCCGTGTATCGTCAGACCTACGGAAGAAGAACAGAATGCCTTTGACAATATCAAGTCCAACAACATCTATGAAATCCTTATTTAGTTTACCTCGTGTAGATAACTGCGGCAGCCCTATCATCTCAAAAGGGTCAGTAGTGTCAAGTGTTATTGTGGCTTTAGTTATACGGTTGCCACTTGCATCTCTTGCATCCACCTCACCTATTAGGTAATAATTAGCCGTATCGGGTGGATTGTAATAAAACCTAACTTTATCTACCTCATTGTTTATCTCCAACAAATCGAATGTCAATTCATCTGATAGTGTGCCGTAGTACGCTACATCTGTGATTGGTGCAGACTCTACACCTATACAGCTGTTGTACTGTGTCATTGTGAAACTGTGTTGGAATGTGTTACTGTCGATAACCTTCCTCGCCTCCGCTCTGTACTCCTCTAACTTATCCCCTATATAATCAGTGGCATCGTTTACAGCCTTAGCCTCGTTAGGCAACTCTTGTTTAAGTCTGTCATATACCTCAGTGAAAAGCTTACGCCAATCGTAAGCTTTTTGCGAGTTAGACATTACTGGGTCAGATTGTATCCTGTTATTCTCAACTGCTATGTGTTCAGCAAATGTAGATGAACTATCCCACTTCCTTGTTATAAGGTCATTGTTGGTTAAACGCATACCTTCAAAGAAATTGTAGTAGTTCGTGGTGATGACTTTGTCTTGATTAACACTGCCCACATTTCCACTGTACAATAAGTTATAACAGGCTTTCTCTGTCTCTTTATACTGATTTTCAAACTTAACTACTGTTTCATTCTTCTCTGTTACACCTGTATCAGATGAAGTGTAGTTCTTATATGCAGATTGTATTGTAAATATACGCTTCTCCGCTTCATTATAAAGCCTTAACTGCTCGTTTTTATCTGTACTATCCTCTACACTCTTGAGTATATCCTGCGTGTCCTCTATGAAAGTCTTAGCCGTTACATTAGTGTTGTTATATGTAATGGTTAAGTCAGCGGGTAGCACCGCAAGTATAGAGGACAATCCAGCTCGGAGCATCTCAAATGTGTACTGATTAAGTACCCTGCCTTGTGTTAGACTGTTGTTAGGTGTGCTTACAGTCATAGACCCTCTGTTCTCAATTATTAAACTGTTAAACGACTTACTGCACTTACAATTTGACACCGCTATTGGAGACCCATTGTATCGTGCTGAGTATATGTTATGATTGTAAACGGCTGTGGCTAATGGGTATGAGTCTTGTACCGTGCATGACTCACCTCTTATCTTATACTCGTACCTATAAGGCAGACCTGCGTTACCTATGTAACGATCCTCTCTTGTAGGTACTAAGCTACCCTTGTAGTGTTCTATGTTCCACCCTTCTACTGTGAAAGGTTGATCAACTTTAGTGGGTGATGTTTGATTGTTCACTGCCCCACTAAAGTTATAGAACACCTTTTGTTGTGTTCCTTGCATTGTTCTACCCTATTTTTGACTGTCAGCTAAATTGGTGAAGTAGGCTGTGATCGACTCACCGTCAGCGTGTGTCTGTTCGATCCATGCTTTGACTTCACCGTCAGCATAGATACTGATATGTACACCCTCTTTTACGGGGAACTTCCACACTGTGTTTGGTAACGGTCTAAAGCCTTGTGCTACTGTGCCTAATAACTTGACCTTTTTACCATACTCTAAAGTGTAGTTCTCTACTTTAAACTGCACACCGCCAAAGCCCATGATTAGCATACCATTAGCTATCTTCCTGATCTTTGCATCTCCCTGTGTAGTGTGATGTGTTACTCCCGCTTCTAAAGTTAATACTGTTTCAGTGTATGTTACAGGTATTAGTTTTTTGATCCCCGTTGTAGTGTCGGTTCTAACTTGTACCATGTCGCCATCAACTATTGTCGGATCAAGTACTATCAGCTGATCCTTCACCTCTTCATATAACGCTACTAACTCCTTAAGTACACCATCAACAGTTGATTTTTGTAACATATCCTCTGATGTAGGTATGGCTGCGGAGTTTACCTCTTTCTTTGATATGACACATATACCTGTTCCAGCGTTATATGTACCTCTTCCCCATGCTATCTCTTCACTGCCTATCTTGTATTGAGCCATTGTTATCCTCGTTTAGTTGGTTCATTTCAACTCTTAAGGCATCTAACATTCTCATCTGTGTATTACAAGTGTTCAATGCTTGTCTTAGGTTGATAATGTATGTAGCTACTTTCTCACCTGTAAGCGGCTCACTTGGCACTTTAGGTTCTGGTACTACCTTTGTAGCCTCCGGTTTTATCCTATAATATACCGTACCACTTTGTATCTTGTGTATTACTACTCTGTCCTTTATCGTTGTTGGCGAGGGGTTTGTACCGCAACCCTCGAACAGTAGAATAGATAACAGTGAGATGGCGATTACAATCTTTGATCTTGACATTTGTTCCTCTTTTCTTTAACAGTTTATTGTAGTACGCAATCTTTCGTCTTAGCGTACGATAGTTTACATTAGCCTTTCTTATGGCAACTGCTCTTTCTCTCAAGGCTTTGTTTAGCTTAGTGTTTAATAGCTTTATCTTCGCCTTAGCCTCTGCATCAGCTACTTTGTAGCCTTCAATCTCAGCTTGAAGCGATGCTATTACATCATTAGCCTTGTTTAACTCTTCTACTGTAGCTGTCAGATTGGCATCTAATTGTACTATCGTCTTCGCCCTTTGCTCGGATAGATTGTAGTACTTCTTGATAAGATACCCTTCTGCAACTACGCTCAGAAGGAGTGTAATACCCAATATAGGTACTACCCCTATAAATCCTCTTAACTTCATTCTGATCCTTTAATCGCTTATAATGTAACCATATGCGTTTCACATAGGTTACTGTCTCCTTGCTCCTTCTACCCGTTACCTTAGACAGATACAGTCGTACAATAGCCCACTTCGTGGACTTAGCCATGTAAATAGCCTTTCGTACATTCCCATACCCTGCATTGTAACAGGCTAATGCCAGTTCAAACAGGTCTTTCTCGGAGTGAACATGAAAGTTCCTCCATAGTAACCTGCATAGATACCTCATATATTTCAACTGTGCATCTACGGCACTACGTGGATTATACGGTGTACCTCTGAAGTGCAACTTAGTCTTGCCCCATCTCCATGTGCTTGGCATGAATTGACATAATCCTACTGCTCCAGCCTTACTTACACAAGTTGGGTCAAACAGGCTTTCCTGATACGCCTGTGCTTTAAATTTCATGGGATCACAGGGTGGTAACTGTTGTTTCGTACTTGCTATCCAATGCTTGTCATACCCCTTGTATGTCAACGGTTTTCTGTTCGGGTAATGGACATCTAACCAATTACCAAAAACCGATGACGATGATAACAACAATAGCAATAATATTGATAGCATACCATTTATACCAAACATTCTTACCTCCTTGTTGTACCATAGTGCTAAAATCAAAATCCTTATCCCAATGTATTCTTAACTTGTATGTTATGAAATACACTGCTAACATTATAACAGTTTTATACAAATGTGTAAACATCTCAGCGTTGATAGCATTGAAGTACTCTATTGCGTGTGTTCCATATCTGTATAAACCCACTGTTAAACCTATCGCTGTAATGATAAGGAAGTAAGTTAATCCTATCATCGTTTACCTTTCTTAATGTTTTATAATGTACAAGGCAAGTGCGGACAATGCACTGCCTACAATGCCCAAAGTCCACAACAACATTCTAACTCTGTGCTGTGCGAGTTTAGTGTCAGTTGCTGACTTCAAGCCTTCGAGCTCGGCTCTTGCTTCTGATATTAACTTGTTCAGTGTGTCCTGCATAGCCTCTATCTTGTTGTACACATCGTCTCTGTCGTTGAACAGTGTCTTTAAACGCTCGTCGTGGCGGGTTTGTGTATCCGCCAGACTTGCTAACTTATCAACCGCTTTAGTTAAGCGGTCGATGTTTTGTGTATTCCTTTCCGTAAGCCGTATCAGCTCTCCTATTTTATCCTCACCTGCCATGGGGTGTTTCCTATCTTGCTACAACAAAAGTGTCGATGTACATGGTGAATTTCTCCCCTGTAACATCAGACGGTGTAAGTCCACCCTCGGGTAGCCAAATTTTAACATCTCCATTGTCATACAGTGTAACTGTTACACCACCCAGCATATAAGTAGCGTTTTCCATATAGCCTATCATGCCTTTGTAGTACTCTCCTGAAGGTGGTACTACTCTCTTCCAGTTAGCGTCAGAGGTATCAACTGATGCTATCACTTTATGCCACTTACCGTAATCGTGAGCTGCACCGTCAAGTGTAAAGATCATACCGCCTTTACCACCTAACAAGTGATCTGATATGTCTAAGATAGCGGGTGGGATACTTGTATCTTTAACAGTTGTACCGTTCTTCATCACAAGCGGCACTTCTACAACATCATAGTTTCTTGCTATGTTGTCAATCTCATCTTTGCTATCGTCCATGTACTCTAATACAAGCTTACCTGTTGTATCGTCATACTTGAAATCCTTAACTATCTTGTCAGTGATCTCTTTTAACTTAACCTGCTTCTTATCTTTATCTACAATCTCCGCACCGTAGTATTTATCACTATCAGGTGCGTCTAATGCCGTAGTCTGTTTTAAACTGTTAGTTACATCTGTCTTATCTGTTGTTGTGTACTTATAATTAATACTCATCTTATCATCTCCTAATGTGCTACTGTAAATGTGTCGAAATAAACGGTGAACTTCTCACCTGCCACATCAGTTGGCGTTAGTCCACCTTCAGGCAGCCATACTTTAATGTTACCGTCAGCGTATATGGTGATAGTTACACCACCAAGTACGAAATTAGCGTTCTCCATATTACCTATATTAGCTTTTAAGTAGCCAGTTTTAGGTATCACAAGTGAAGCATTCGGGTCGGCTTGATCCACCATAGCTACAACTTTATTCCACTTACCGTACTGTGAAGTAGCACCGTCAAGTGTGAACTGTAACCCACCATAACCTGATATGATATTGTTAGATACCCACTTGACGCCTAAGCCTATTGATGTATCCTTAATACTAGAACCGTTTAGTGGTACAACAGGTACATCAACAGCTACAAGTTTCTCTAACCGCTTGTTAGTGTCGCTCCACACTATGAGATCACCCTCATTTAAGCCCTCTGTCTTAACAACAGCTTTACCTTTAAGGGCTTCTTGTACATTCTCCCCGCCACACGCAGCTTGTTCCTCTTTCTTGATAGGAATATGCTCAGCGTGTATTGCGGTACAGGTACCTGTTCCACAGGCTAAACTGTCTTGCGTTTCGGGCTGATCAGCTTGATAGAGGAATAAATCCTCTTTGCATATTGCTAGTGACATTTGTAGCCTCCTAAATTTTATGCGAACTTGCTATGTCGCCTATCGTAGATTGTGACAGTATTGTACTATACAAGCGACAGTCTTTAACTCCGCCTTCCATAGTGCCGTAACTATAATCTGATATATTGGAACAAGTCCAACCCTCGATTGTGAGCGAACCCTCTGCTGATGACACTAAAGCTGTTAAATCTGTTGTAGCTTGTAATGTACCGTTACTGTCAAACAGATAACCGTGAACATTACCGCCGCCTGTCGGTACAAAGCCTACTGTGTACCACTGATTGGCTGATAAGAAATAGCCACTGTCTTGTTTATCGTCGGCTCTTGTTACGAAATAGCCTTTACTGTTGGCTGTATCAACCGCAAAGCCTAACTCTATTGTGTCTGCATGTTTCATACCCAAACCTACACCTTGCATAGGTTCAGCCGAATCACCTGTCCATACAAAGCTAAACACGATAGTCCAATTATTTTCATCGGCGATAGTAGGTTCATTATTCCAAGTTTGCATTTTATAGTCGTCGCCTGTCCATTCCATAGCACATTCGCCACTTATATCAGATTTGAAAGTCCAACTGTTAGCGTGATCTGCACCGCCTACTAAGTCTTTACCGTCTTTCTCCATAGGCACTACCGCTACTTCATTACCTATTGTAAGCGTTGTGCCTAATTTCTCAATCGTACATTGACTTGATGTGGTTGTTCCACCGCCTGAAGTGCTACCTCCGCAACACACATCTTCCCACACATTGTTGTCAGTGGTAGCGTCAGTGCAGACGTACCATGCCTTATTAGCTGTATCTATATACACCGTGTTAATTCCCGCCTTAGGATTAGTGGTGGCTGTTGGTGCGTCAGTACCTAACATGACAACTGCCACATCAGGTATTAACTCCGCCTTCTTATTGTTCTTGTCCGTTATCTTTATACCAACTATATCGCCGTCAGAGAGATCACTCCAATTTGTAACCTCTACTGTATTGGCTAACTTGTTAGCATCGCTGCTTAAGAACTTCCTATTGATCGACATCTGTATCACCTCCTAACAAAACAATCAGCTTATCAAGCATAGTTGAAAGCCTCTCTAACGGGGCTTCAAGTGTTGGATACTTGTGTGAGCCCTGTATAGCAGACATAATAGCTGCTGCTATGCTTATATCTGATGATAATGCGTCTATGTTGTCGTAACCTATGTTGCTAAGTATAGATGCTATATCCATAGCTTGACCCTCTATACCGTTCAAAATGTCCTGCACAAGATTTGTACGCTCAATGAACTGTGCGTAGTCTTGCAAAGCTTTCACTTTCAGACCATCATCTGTATCTATCAACAATCCATATGTGTCTTTTAATGCGGTGAACTCATCAGGCACACCTAAACTTGTAGCATTGAACATTGTGGGGCGTAGTGTATCACTACTGTCCTTTAACTGTTCTAATAGCTGTGCTACACTACTTATATCTGCTTTATTTGTAATAAACATTGCTTATCCTTATTCTGCTTCTACTCTTTCTTTAAGTCCTTGCAATAAAGCCCCTACTCTCGCAAATCCTCCTACAATAGCGTTATACTGACCCGCTTTGTTAATGGACGCTACAAGTTGAGACAGTAAAGCACCGTCGCTATCCAAGTTAGTAACATTATCGTAACCCAAAGTATGCAATAGCTGTGTGTAAGAGAAACCCTCCTCGACATCTGCGCCGTCTTCAATATCTGTTAAAAGGTTTTGAAGTTGGATTTCATAGACTATATCCTTACTTAGGTTTAGAGTATAGATGTCCTCTACTTCATCGTACGCTAAAAGATTGTACTTATTAAGGAGGGCATCGAAGATTTCTTGACCCTCGCCTTCTTTAATTCCTTCTAACAGTTCAACTGTTATGTTGTTTGCTTTCTCTCCGTTTTGGATGTCGCTTTTTAGTTGCGCCAATGCCTCAATTACTTGATTATCAGTTATCGCTTTCATGTGTTATCTCCTTAATTAAATTATCCCAACTGTGGGGTTAAGCCGTATGCTCTTGTGCCGTACTTAAAGTTAATATAACCAGCCTCGTACAACCTCTTAGCCCAAGCTCCTCTTTGTGCACCATCATCCATTCCGTTTGCATTGTTACCACTTACCGGAACATATACTCTAATCTCGCTAAGCGTTGCATTTGAATACATAGTTCCGTTAACAGAGCCGCCTACTATGGTTAAATAACCGTTGTACTGTGCATCGTAGGAACTTATGTTACCTTTGTACACGCCGTCCACATAGACTCTTGTCTTCAAGTCTGATGTGTCATGTAACAGACAAATGTGGTGTGGTGCACTTGTGAACTTAGATTGGTCGAGGCTTACATACCCTCCGTTGTTGTGTCCGTTTTCAAAGGACACCCAAAACTTATCCGTAGTCCTCCAACCTACAACCAAACAATCGTTGTTCGAGTCTGAAGTCGAAAAGCTACCTAAGAAGTAGTTTTGGTCTAAGTTCTCCGGCTGTACCCAGAAAGATATGATCCAGTCTCGTTTACCTAACCATACACCGTTTGAGTTGTTGTATGCTTTAAGGTAATTCTTCCAAGCTCTTCTTGCAAACCAACCTGTTTGATTCCATGACGCACCCTTCCTCCAAACGAATGTTCCAGCTGACATCTTCTGCTGCATCCACTCTTTGTTTTTCGTTACCTCTTTCACAATACCGTCTAACGGCAAGTATAATGTTTCAGTCCAAGAAGAGTGCCTCAACACATTATACACACTCGGAACCATACCTGTCGTAGTATTTATGTAGTTCTTACCTACGATAGCAACCTCGTCTCTCGCCATCCACATAAAAGTATAGCCGTCCATGTATCCTGACAATCTGATGTCTCCACCTGCTTGTAGGCAGTTGCAGCCGTCAATAAAACTAACTACCGTGTTAAATGTCAAACCGTCATTGAATACCATAAAAGTATGACCAATCAAATGGTCTTGACTTCCATCACTTGGTAGTGGTCTCATGTTGGCTTTCTTCACTCCGTTGTTAGTGAAATAAAACACTGGAGCTGTATTCACTTGTCCATTTGTACCACTGATAGTGTTCTCGCCAGTAATCGCTACCTTCTTAAAGCCTTGTGTGGCATTGTGATACACAGGGTAAAATGTCCTCGCTTGTGGCAAATCACCTTTCCACTCTAAAACATTAGAGTTGTTCATCACAAGTTTAGCGCTTTGAGTGTCGTCATCATACTCTACAATGTTCTTGTCATACACATACAGCCAAGCGGTTTGACCGTTTGTTCTCATATAAAAGCCTCTATGTTTACCACCTTTAGCTTTATCTACCCATGCGTACTCCACCTCTGCTTTACATTCATCTGTTGGAAGATCATCGGGGAACTCATACACATTTTTAAATCTGTAACGAGCCTTGTAATCTCCTATTGCTGCTGCTAACTCTGTCGGTACTTTGTCATTCTCTGCGTTGTCTATGCCCCTAATATTCTCGACTACAAGCTCAAGATCAATTGTGAGTTCCGTATCATCGTTAAGAACTATGATAAGGTCTCCGCTTGTATCATCACGCTTAAACTCTTTAATGTCCTTATCTGACAGTGCCTTAACTTGATCCGCTACCGCTTTCTCACTGACAAATTCAGTGTTTGAAGCGTTATCGGTATCTCTAACATCACCTCTCATTGGAGGATAGCCTACTTTTAGCTCTGTGTCATTAGCGAGTGTAATGATGTATTGCATAGCTACATCGTCCTTGCTGTATGACTTGACTGTTCTCTCGGCTGCGTTGTCAATAGCTGTTCTAACCGCTTTTTCAGTCGGGAACACGCCGTCTTCAGCTGCATCAGACGCTCTGACGCTTTCAATGTGCGCTATAATGTCTATCCAAGCTATTTCAGTCTTGGATGTTCCATCAGCCGATGTGAATGTAAGCTTCTTGTTAGTTGCATCATTTTCAACTGTTTTAATGTTGTTGATATCAACTGAAACAAGCTCATTCCCATCCTCGTCCTTAAGCTTCAAAGTGCCGTTGTTGTATGTTCCGTCTTTTACATATATGTCTACCGCTACATCGTCAAGGTCTATGGTTTTCTTAGTGTCATCTGCAAAGGTAATAGTTAAAGTATGCTCGTCAGTGTCAGCTGTAAAATCCTTCACTAATTTAGCACCTGTAACTTTATCTACCTTAGTGTCCAATGCTGTCTTAACTGCTTTGCTTGTCGCAAGTTCGTCATCACTGTCATTGATAGCTGTCTTGATGACAGTTGTATCGACTTTCTTGTCAAGTTCTGTTCTGACTGCTAACTCTGACGGCACATCGTCATTTGTAGCGGTGGAACTGTCTCTTACTGATGTAACAGGATCAATATCATTGAACGCTACCTCAAGCTTTGTTCCGTCATTAAGTTCAATGACATACTTACTGTTCACATCGTCCTTCGTATAGGACTTGACAAGCTTATCTTTGTTAGCCTTAACAACAGTAGATACGGCTGCTTCTGTCGCTGCTTGTGTAGTACTTGCAGCTGTTGGGTCTGAGTTAACACTTGTAACCAAATCAATTAAATCTGCGTACGCTATTTCAGTTTTAGTTGTACCGTCCGCCTTTGTAAACACAAGCTTCTTGTTGGTGGTATCATTCTCGATTGTATCAACATTGTTAATGCTTATAGATACAAGCTCGTTGCTGTTTTCATCTTTTAACTTCAATGTACCACTGTCGTATGTAGCACTATCTGCATGAATATCTACTACTATATCGTCAAGGTCAATAGTAGTCTCGGTGTTATCCTCGTACTTGATAGTTATACTGTGCTCTGTTGCATCAGCAGTGAAATCCTTGACAAGCTTTGCACCTGTTACAGCGGTATGCTTCTTGTCAAGTTCGGTACGGACAGCCTTCTCTGACGGGATTACAGTGTCTTCCGCAGACGCACTGTCTCTCACTGATGTAACAATAACTCCGCCTTTGTAATCAGCTTCGTACTTAGTGCCGTCCTCCAACTCTATGACATATTTTTTATTTACATCATCAGTTGTGAACGACTTAATCGCAAGTTTAGACAGATTATCTATTACAGTCCTAAGCCCGTACTCTGATACTACCTCTTTATCAGACGCAGAAGTTTTATCCCTGATGTCTTGTCTCACAGTAACACCACCACTTACATCTGTCTTAGTAAGTGTTATAGTCAATCTTACAGTTGGAGACGGGTTATAGTTCTCTCTAACAGCTTTAACTACAACCTGTGTGGAACTATCCACACCATAAAGCCCATATTTAACCTTCAACACACCACCGCTGAACGATACCAACTCAAGTACGCCTGTATCTATGATATAGTCGTTTTCGGGGTCATAGTTGTCTATATTGATAGTCAACTCTTCTCCCGTATCCAAATCCGTATTTGATGGTGTGGGTGTAAGTATTGGCTGCGCTAACGTGTCTCTTGTTATATCTATCCTGAAAAATTCAGGCATACCGTCGTCCTGCGACTTAAATCCCCATACTCGTTTTACATCATCTGGCACAGAGGTTGCGTCGAATACTAACTTACCCGCATCCTCTTTCATTGTTCCAGCTGATACAAACCATTTCCAAGCCATATTAGCCCCCTATAATAATTTGTTCATTTTGTGTGTCGTTAGCTGTATATACTAACGGCTGTGTTTGTGTACCTACAAGATATTGACCCCATTGTTGAAAGTCCGTGTCTTGTGTAGGCATATTGTCACATACAGGCGGTATATAGAATGTCATCTCTTGACTATCAGGTCTCGTTTCAACGTATCCTACATATTCACCTTGTGCGTTCTTCTGTTCACTCCATTTGGATTTAAGCACCCAACGGTTAACCTTTACAGGTATGTACAAGATTATCTTCTTATTTACACGATCTATGTATGTGGACTTGTTAGTGTCATTAGTCCACACCACTTCTATTGGGTAGCACATGATGTCCACTAACTCTTGTGCCTTCCTTGCAGCGTCCTCTGTACAAGATAGAAAGTTGCGAAACTCCTCGTACATCTTCTTAGCTGTACATAAGGAGCTTGACATCTGATCTAAAAGCCCTTGTGCCCTCTCAACCTTACACTCTGCGAGTTTTAATTCTTCATCCGCCTTGTTGTACTTGCATAGTGTAGTTTCTGTGAGACTCTTTAGATTAGCCACATCGTGTAAGAAGCACCCTATCTGATCTACAATAGTAGCTACTCGTTGCACTGCTACAACACTGTCGCTTACCTTCTCTATATCCTCTCTATAATTCGTTATAGGAAGTATATCGTCGGACAAGTCGAGTAACTTCTTCAACTCTTGAACATTATCTGCTAAAGTTTTAATGTTGGGATTGTTCATCAGCTCGTCATACACATCGTGAACCGTATGTGTCTCATCATACGGTAAGTCTTTAGCTGATATTCTCCGTATTGTGCGTGTTGATCCATCTGGGAGCGTAACTGTCTCAGTACCTGTGCCGAGTGCTAACTCGTCAAGTCCTACTTTACTGCTATATACTTGCATACAGCCCCCTATTTAGTGAGTTTCTGTACCGCTGTTTGATAGCGTTGGTTGAAGTAAACAGCCTTGTTCACATTCTCCATATTCGCATTATACAGTAGCATATTCGCTGCTGCATAGTATCTAACTGCGTACATTATTGTAGCTTTGTCCTCATAATACTGTGGAATAGTACTTTTAAGAACTAATTTTGGAGGTTTAAGTTTCAACCTCGCCTTGAATTGCACGACTTTAGGAAGGTACACTATCCCTGTTGTAGGATAGGCTTGTCCTGCTATGATTACATACGATGGTGCGGTACTGTCCGTATCGCACTGCTGTATGACATATTTAGGTTCAGGGTCAGTCAATATTGGATAGGGGCGGTAAACACCGTCGTCCTCATACACTGCCTCCAATGAAGAGCCCTTAGCTGATCTCAACGACGCCCTTCTCACCTCAATATCGCACACATCATCTGTATATGGGCGTATGCCCGTGTACTCATCAATCTTACGCAATGGTACATTGTCAATAAATGACAGAATACCTATTGCATTATCAGGAAGTGTGAAGTTGTCAGCACCCTCTTCAAGTGTAACAACTCCATCACCTCGAAATATAGTTTCGTCCATCATCTGCAGGGCGTAGAGAGCCTCGTTACACTCTCTTACTATTTGATCGTCAGTGTAACGCTCTCTTCCCTCCGACTGTCGTGCGTCGCCGATTAAATCTCTGATCGATATGATCAGTTCATCGACAGACTCGTACATGATAAATCCTATATATGATAGTAGGTTTTAACCCCACTTTGTACCACTTGGGCTAATAGGATAACTTGCCCTTCTGTGGCTTGTCCTGCCATAGCTGTAATCTCTACTCTAATCTCCAACGGCTCGTCGATGTAAGCCTTAACATCTTTACATACGACTTTGCACTTTGTATCAGAAGCGTTTAATGACGCAAAGTACGCTGCATTATCAGTGTCATTACCTATCTTCATCGTTGTATTCTTATCGTACGGCACGATGATTACCGCACATATTTGCTGGATATAGTGTCCAGCTGGTATCGTACCCACATAGATTACATCGTCCTTCTTCAACAGTGTAGCGTCATCGATAGGTTCTGCCACTCCTGTCTCCGGATTGACTGTTAAGCCTTGCTGCCATGCTCTCGTCCCCGGCTGTACAACGGAAATCTCAAACTCTGTACTCAATACAGGGGCAAGGTTGGCGTTTCTGTTTTGATGTTGTGTCTTAATTGTTGCCATTACTATTACCCCCTCTTACCTATGAAGTACTCAAAATGGATAAGTCCAAAGTTGTACCCTGTAATTTTAGTACTGTAATCTGTGTTATGCTCTCTGTACACTGCAGGTGCTACGTTAAAAAAGCCCCTTAGGAAGCTCTCGCTGAATTCTCCTGCATCGTATGTCTCGTATCTGTACTCTGGAGTCGGCCCAGATGCCATACGAAGCGCTGACTGTCCAACAATTACGCCTCTACCTACGAGGTCATTCGATACGCTAAAGCCTTGCTCACCACTCATTTTACCATCTTTATTAAATAATCGCCATCCAGGGAGCATTACACCTGTACCTCCGAGATGTCTGTTCAATGTTGTACCATGAAATGTTGGAACTGCTACGAAGTCTAAGTTACCAAATGTGCCAAGATAACCTCTGATAGCCATATTTCTCTCACCTCTCACATCATACTGTGCGAGGTCTCTGAAATCGGTTGACTCTCTCAACAATCTAAAGAATGTGCTATCTACAAATACAGTGTATCTACCTGAACTGTTAGACGGCACAAGTGGCAATCTATTACCGCCATTAGTAAAGCCCCATCCCTCTGATGCTGCTTCTTCCAACTTTCTCACAAACTTGAGTGTAGGTGTATCAGTTGATGTAAGAGCAGCCATAGTGGTCTTACCGTTAGGTCTAATGATGTGTGACGGTGCACAGTGTGTCATTGTGCCCTGTAATGCGTCAGCCATTGACTGATGTACCCATCTTGCATTTAAGTTAGCCAACTGCCCCATAGCGTAGCTGTGCTTTGTGTTGTTCACTTTGTCATATGCAGAGCCTTCAACAGCCCAACCGTTATCTCTGACAAATCTGTAAAAGTGCATTGTCAACTCATCGCTGAAGTACTTTTGTACCTCGCCCTTTCCCTCAGCTCTTGACTTACCCATGATAGGTGGGTTAACCAAGAAACCATCATAATCAAATGTTATAGCTTGTTTAGCGTTCTGCGCTGTTCTCGTACTTCTGTATATTACAGATGAAGCACTGTTGCCTATATATGCGTTGAACAAGTTTGTTCTCTGCATTGCGACAATTAGCTTCTGTTTAATCCACTGCTTACGCGTCAACGGATCGTTCAAGTCAAGTTGTGCTGTGGTGTTCTGCGACGCATTTGGTGGAACAAAGCCTTGACTCGCAGACGCTGGTGTTACTACTGTTGCCATGTATATCCTCTCCCTAAATTATTGTGGTGTACGATAGCTCATCACCGTCGTACCCTCTTCATACTAAATGTATGAGAATGTATCTACGCTATCCGGTGATACACCCGCTTCACGGGCAATATCTTTAATAGCCTCATCAGTTAGCGGTATGTCCTCTGTCGGCACACCATTCCAATCTATGTCAGATGGCACGCCTACTTGTGGAGTTGTCTCATCAACCTTCTCCTTAGACACCTCTTGTTCTTTACCTTGATCTGCATCTTCACCTGCATTGGTAGGCGTGGCTGGTGTACCAGTCTCTTCCTGCTTTGGTGTGATGGCTGTCCTGTATGCTTGTACTCTCTCTTCAACAGCTTGATCGAGTAGCTCGGTGTATTTGACAGCGAATTGCGCTGGATCATTTTCCTTGAGCTGTTCAAGTGTCTCATTGAGTGGTACAACCAGTGTACTCTTAATCTCTTCCCTATACGCCTCAACGGCTGTATCGATTATATTCGTATCCGCCATAGTAATCCTTTATTTATGTTATCGTTATGCTTACACTCACATATAGCATAAGGCTAACATACGAGGAGGCGACACTGCCCTGCCAAACAGTGCCACCTGCGGAGTGTACTATAACTACCTACTTAGGTGGAAAAATCTTTGTAGGCGGGTGATTTTATCTAAATCGGTTTGATTTGTCAAGTACTTTTGATTTCCCCTTTAAGGTAAAATGATAAAACGCTTGACAATCGAGTTTTTAAAGCCTTATATATAAATAGGTATAGAATGAGCGTATTTTAACTTGATTTTTAGGTGGTAATTTGGGTTAAATGAGTGCAAAATCGGCTTCAAAATCGATTGATTTAGGGCTGAAATCTCGATATAATGAGCTAAAATTTTGATGAAAGGAATGAAAATGTCATTTAAACCAGTAAAAGTTGAGCGATACGCACTCAAGGGATGGGCTAAACATCCTCGCACAGAGGAGATAGTACAATTAGAGCGTACAGTGGCAGCACTAACCCCACCTGCCACACTTAAGAAGATGAATGCTGTAAATGCGCATAGCGCAAAGCCTATCAAACCACCTGCTGATCGTGCAGCAAACTTAGAGGCGCAGATTGACGCATATCTGCATACTGCAATAGACAAAATAGGTGTGCGTGTAGGAGAAGAAATCCCTCCTGCTGAACTACAAAGACTCGTATCAGCACTCACACAGGTACAGGGTGCGCTGTTGAAGAAGGGTGGTACTGATGTGGACTTGTCAGCTACACGCTTAGACCACTTCAGGAGCTTACTTCGGAAATGTTAAACCGCCGTATGTAAGTGTGGACAGGGCTACGCTTAAAGCGTTGTTTCCATTAGCTGACTTGGACATATTCTACAGAGAGCCTTCATCTGATGTAGAATTAGCTGAACGCTACTTGCCTAACAAACTGTGGCGTATGAATGTGTTGTATAAGATTAAGAATAAGTCGGGACGAGTTGTGCGCTTTGTTCTTAACGATGCACAGTTAAAGGTGTATAAGGAGTTGTTATCGCACCCTCGTTTGATTATATTGAAGAGTAGGCAGCGTGGTATATCCACATTCATGCTGATATGCTACTTTGACGATGCACTAATTGAGGGTGTCATTGAAGCGGGTATGATGGCACAAGGTGAGAAGGAAATGGAGAACTTGTTTGACAAGGTTAAGCTGTTATGGCGTGAGCTTGATGACAGTGTGCTCCGCTTCTTATCCTTGCACACTGTCAAGGACACTACAAAAGCCTTTGAGTGGAATAACTTGAGTAAAATGTACTTACAGTTGTCCTTTAGATCGGGTACACTACAACGCTTCCATGTATCGGAGTATGCAAAGATAAGTAAAAGGTACCCCGAAAGGGCTAAGGAGACACGATCTGGTAGCTTACAAGCCATTCTACCTACAAAGGACAACTTAGTTGTAATTGAAAGTACGGCAGAGGGTGATAATGACTTCAAGCGTATGTGGGATGGAGCGTGTGAGCTTGATGATAAAGAGAGGTCATATAATGACTTTAAACCAGTGTTTCTGTCGTGGTTGGACGATCCTGACTGTGTACTTAGTGTACCACAGCGTGATACACCTATCAGTGAAGCCTACTTCAAGCGTATGGCTGAACGATTAAAAGCCTTATTCAATTTGGGTGATAGGTTCGCTAAACAGTTGTGCGATGCGTCGGGTAATGTCAAGGTGCTTGATGTTCAACGCTGGTGGTGGATTGCCAAGTTGCGTGAGATGGACAATGACATGGAGTTAATGTTGAGGGAGTATCCTGCATATCCAGAGGAAGCCTTCTATTTGAGTATAGAGGGTGTGTGGTATAAGGACTTGTACGAGTATCTGTACAGTAACAATAGGTTCTCGCTTGACTTTGAGCTTATGTACGATGATACTATGCCCGTTGCTGTGGCATTTGACTTAGGCGTAGACGATAACACAGTGTTGTTGTATAGTCAATATACGGACTTTCGTATTAACATGTTAGACATATCAATAGACTCAGGGCGTGATATAGTTAGCTATTGCAAGGAGATAAAAGGTAAAGCCTTAATAGAGGGGTGGACGATTGGGTTACTTATACTTCCACACGATGCACGGAACAGGCACATCTCTTCAAATAAGACTGTGTATGACATAGTAGTTGAACACTTCCCTGACGCTATTGTCCATGTAGTTGAGAGGGCTGGTGTTTTAGCTGATCAAATTAAAGAGGTGCGTCGAGTTGGTAAATCCTTCTATTTGAGTGAGCGGTGTGATGTTGTTAAAGGCATGTTTCAAAACTACCGTATGAAGGTTGACGCTAACGGTATGCCTACGGGCAAAGATGTACACGATGAATGGTCTCATATAGCTGATGCAGTTAGATACCTATCTCAAGTGGTTGATAGTGGCTATTATGCTTCCGTAGCCACAACTCTACATAGTTTGAGGGTGGCGGCTATGATGTCTCATTACAGTATAGACGAGGAGCGTGAGTACGACACTATATATGATGGCTTATCTCTTTAAGCTTCTATTGTAGTGTGGTACGCTCACATGAAACACTGAACATGCTCCTGCTACGCAGTCGCTGATTATGTTGTGTAGAAGCAGTTACTCCGTAACTACTCCTACACAATGAAAACTTAAGCTTTGCTTAACTACAAACGCTACACTACTAAAAATTTAAGCTTCAGTTAAGAATTAATCTAACCTTAACAAAAACGCTCCTGCTACGCAGTCGCTAATTAAGTTGTGTAGAACACTCCTGCTACGCAGAAGTGTACTACACAATAAAAACTTAAATCTGCCTTACATAAAGGCTTTCTCTTTCTAAAATTTAAGCTTAATTTAAGTTTTAATCAAATCTTAAACCAATCTTAAATCGTATTTTACCTCTTAACCTAATCGTTAAGAGGTAAAATACGGAGTGTACCACAGAACTTATACATTCAACATTACATCGTATGCTATGTAAACTTATTTCAAACTTAATTATTTTAACAATGAAAAGCCTCTTCGTGGGCGCAAAGCGTTACACACTCACAGTAAACGCTCCTGCTACGCAGTCGCTGATTATGTTGTGTATAAGCAGTTACTTCGTAACTACTCATACACAATGAAAACTTAATCTAACCTTAACCCATTCTACACCTAAAAATTTAAGCTTCAGTTAAGAATTAATCTAACCTTAAACCGATCTTAAACCGTATTTTACCCCTTAACTTAAGGGTTAAGGGGTAAAATACGGAGTGTACCACAGCACTTACACACTAAATATTGCATTGTATGCTATGTTAAACGCTCCTGCTTCGCAGTCGCTGATTAAGTTGTGTATGAGTAGTTACTTCGTAACTACTCGTACACAAGGAAAACTAAAATTAACCTTAACCCATTCTGCTCCCAAAAATTTAAGCTTAATTTAAGCTTTAATCAAACCTTAAACCAATCTTAAATCGTATTTTACCCCTTAACCTAATCGTTAAGGGGTAAAATACGGAGTGTACCACAGCACTTACACACTAAATATTGCATTGTACAACATGTAAACTAAAATTAACCTTAAGCGTTTTAGAGCTAAAAGCCTTCAGTGGGTGGTGTTAGGGCGCGAACCCCTACCCTCCTTTGCCCCACCCCCTCCCCCTCACTCCTCACGCTCCACTCTTCGCACACAATACATTAGTCCGTTGCACACACGCCATTTTCAGCCGTTGCACATCGTCGCACATGACAGGAACACGGAGTAAAGAGACGCTTTAACCATCGCACATACAGCTAAAACGAGCATATTACATCATGTTATGTTAACACGGTGTGCGGGATTTTAAGCGATTTTATAGCCTTACCCTTAAAATGACCCATTTTTTACCAGTTTTTCGCTCTCCGTTCGATTTAGAGCCATTTTTGAGCGAAATTTTTAGATTTTTGGAGTGAAAAAGTGAAATAGGTGGCAATCAAAACCAAATAAAATTAAAAATATTTAATAATTAAAGATATTTAACTTTTACAGTGCGCATTGTAAAATAAAGCCTCGTTTATGTTTAGTGATGTGGTGTCAGGGTGTCAAAATTCGAGTGTGCCACAGACGGAAATTGCAGGGAGTGGAGTTTTAACGGAACTCCAAAAGTGAAAAAAATCCCAATTTTGGTACGGTAACTTTTACGGGTAATTTTTTATCGGGGAAATTGTTACTCGTTTAAAAGCCTAAATTTAGGTATTATCTTATATAGTAACAATTTAACTTTAATATTTAGCATATATATATAAAAGGAAAAATATTGGTTTAAGGAAATTTTAAGTTTAAGGAAAATTTAAGTTTTAAAATTTAAGCTTTTTCCGTTTAAGTTTTATTATTATTATTATTATTATTGAAAAAAAAAGTTTGAAAAATTACTTGCTAAAAAGTTACCCGACCAAAAATTTTAAGCCCTAAATCCAGGGTTTCGGAGCGTAACAGGTAACTTTTAACCAAAAATAAAAAGTTACGGCACCAAACCTTAAACAGTTACCGCCCCTCAAAAGCCCCAAATTTCGGGCGGTAACAAATTAAGCGTTTTGTTACCCACCCCGAAACTTAAACGGCTTCACTGCTAAAGCAAACTCGATGCTCCGAGTGTACCACACAAATATTTTACACCCGTAAGCCCAATCGACTCAAGCGTATATAAGATGACAGACCACAAAGAAAGGCTTTTAACACGGTGTACAAAGTGATTTTTCGTTTAAGGTTTCTCCGTGTCATGCCGTTTTGAAGGGGGGTAAAATCGATACACAAAGCCAAAACAGATGTATTGTACATAAAGCGCAGGAATACACAAAGCCCTTTACCCTACTGTATCGAAGGATTTACACGGTGTACAATGCTTGTTTACCCTTATATACCACAATTCTAAGCATATAATGCCGTGTTCACCCTTACATACTACAATTTTTACACTGTACGATGTCCGTTTACCCTTACATACTACAATCAAAAGAGCATACCACAGTTAAAATTTTGTACCACACAAATAAACCACCCAAAAACGCCAAATTTTTAACGCCAAAATTTAAAATGCACTCCAAGCACATGACATCCCACACTCATAAGTAAACTTAATTTTACCTTGTCAAGCCAAATTGCGACATTGATTTGTATTCCTACAACGCTACATTTTAAACTAAAATTTAAGCCCATTTTATATATTATATGTTTATACAATGCACCTTAAACACATGACATCACACAAAAATTGACAGAAAACGCAAACTTTTTAGAAAGAAGGCTTTTATTTAAGCGTGTATTAAGGTTAATTGTACTACAATACACTTATCGGTTAAGCAGACAACCGAAACCAAATAGAAAAGGATGCAGAATGCAAGAGTTGAGAGAAATCGTTAAACTATGCAAAGGGGTGGGAGTTGAACTACCCAAAGTTAGACAAGGTAAATTAAGCGGCGGCTTTGTCATCGAAAATGTTTTCGTGCAAGATGTCATAGGCGTTCAAGATGTGATGATCGCCATTTTGGCCGAGAGGTTAAAACACAAATATAATATCAGTTGGACTTTGAAGCCGTCAAACGAAATCACTGATCCAAATTTTCTTGAAGAAGGCTTATTGTCATTCACGCTACCAAGCGGCGATCACAAGACACTTGAATATGCCGTTGTCGAATGGTCAGACACACAAGATGTGTTGTCAAGCTATTGGTCAAAGGGCGGAGTTAACTCCGCTGACCCCGATTTTGTCGGGGATCAATGGGATACGCTAATTGAAGTGATATGGCAGTGTTTCAATAGCTGCCGCCCATATTTGTACGATTTAATACTTGATGAGCTTCATAGGGCGCGTAACTATGAGGTATGTAAGAAGTATAGCGCTTTGAATAATCTTGACAACGATACAGTAGAAGAGGAGATTTAAGATGTTACAGGTAAAACATGTAATAAAAGTCTTAAGGGGTTTGGATTTAGAGGTTAAAGTTACTGTTACAAAAGAAGGCTTTTACAAACTAAGGTTAAATAGCTCAGAATACATAATGAACGATACAGCTGATGTAAGAGATACGATCACCCGCGAGGGCGCGTATCTGATTAGGCTTACCCTCGATAAGACATCTTTAACCGATGATCAAATCAAGCTATTGGCAGTAGAAGGCGTTGAAGCCGCTTTTGAGGGCTACAAAGTCAAGAAGGTCAAACCCGTACAATACATTAAAAACGCCGCATTGTGGCTTGATCCCCATAAACATGAATGGGATCATGACATTGAAGTTGCAGTAGCGGCGTTTGACACCCAATTATTGTGTACATGTTCGCCGTCTGATGATAGCAATTGGACTTACATTAATGAGCGGGTTGAGGATTTTTTAGAAGACCTCTTTTACTGTTCGGCGATACCGGATCAATATGCAATATTATCCTATAATGGTAAAGTGCTATTTTTAGCTGATAAAGAGGCTAAAACAGTTACATATAACAATGTGGATTATGTCATTCAAAAGCCGTTGTCAGAAGATGTTGCTAAGTGGGTGAACGAGAGGATTTTACACCATTTGGTCAAGATTGAGAAATATCTTAAAGTTAAAGAGGTCATTGCGATGACCCCGCTATATCCTCTATGGGAAAAGCGATCGACCCTTCTAATCAATACACTTTTACCGTCTAACTATCTTGAAAAGGTAGTAATAGAAGACGGTGATAGGAATGAAGCTTGTAAGTATCTCATGCAAGAGTACCGCTTAATCGGTGAGAGGTTGAAGAATAGTAAGAGAGAGCTGTATGAGAAGGCTATGCTTACCATAGCACAAAAGTTCAACGATGATGTTAAATCGTTGAATGCTTATATTGACGGGCTATGAGAGGCTTTTTAGGGTACTATTATATAGGAAGGGTTACAGAGTAACCGTTTCTATATGGCTATACTACTTTGTAGTATGGCTACTTTGTAGTATTCTTTAAAGGTCTTAGACCTAATTTTAAACAAAGGATCGACTATGAATGAGAAAAGTAAAGAGCGATATAAAAAGCTTGAAATTCTAATGCAATGTCGATCTATTCCAGAGCTGTGATAGAGAGGCTTTATATATACAAAAAAGCTTTACTAAAGCTTTTGCAGTAGAGGGGCAACCCATTACTATAAGAAAGAGTCTTAAAGAGGCGGAGATCGAAAAGGTTAAAAGCCTGATAAATAAAGAGAGAAGGGATTTAGCATGTACATTCCAATAGGTATACTAATTTTGTTGTTACTTTTTATACCCGGATTTTTTGAGTTGGCATTGCTATTGGCAGGTTTAGCCGTAGTAGGCGCTATTGTAGTAGCGATCGGTGGAACTGTTTTAGGTTTCATCGTTAGCTATGGGATAGTTAAAGTAGTGGCGGTCATCGCCGTTGTAGGTACATTTATATATGTATCTGTAACAGACTTAAAATCCCCGCCTACTTAAGGGGATTTTAAGTTATATAATGGTACAATACACACATTGAAGCCTTTAAAGAGTGTCATAGTCTGTAACACTCTTTAAAGGTTTTATACCTAAAATTTTACAAAAAGGATTTTATTATGAACGGATTTCAAGGTTTTAACGGATTTGGAGCGCCACAACCAACAATGGCGACAGAGACTCAACCTATGCCAATGCCAATGGATCAACCAATGGCGACAGAAACTCAACCAGCGCCGATGACAACAACTACAACAGGAACAGAGAGTAAAAGAGCTAAAAGGTTGTCAAAAACTGCAATATGGAAGTTAATCAGTGAAACACAAAGTTATCAGAATGGATCAATTCCGGCTGATGTTCTGGCTGTCCTAAAAGCTCATATCGAACCGAAGTCAGGAGGATTTGAGAAGACGGAGATCGATCCTAATCACTTTGTGTGGGATTTGAACGGTGCGGAGATCGCAAGAGTCGATCACATTTTGGGAGTCTTTTTCCTAAGTTCTGATTTTAGTAAGGGCATGACCCGCACTAAGACCACTCATAATTACATCTCTCAATTTGTAAAAGAGAGGGATACAGAGCTTAGGAATAAGCAAATGGAGTTAGTAGCCGCTACATCGGAGGCTCTAAACCGCCAAGATATTCAAACGGCTATGAACTTACAAAATGAGATCCAGAGTCTCATAGAGGAATTAAACGCACCGTCTAAAGTGAAAAGAGAGAGAGCGACAGAGGTTTTAACCGAAAAAGCAAAAAGCGGAGTACTTGCAACAGAAGCCCCGCAACTATATACCAATAGTTTAGGGGTAAATAAGCAAGAAGTTATCACAAGACTCCAAGAGGCGGGTTACACTCCCGATCCCTCTAAGTAGTCTCTCAAAGGGTTAAGGCTTTACTGCCTTGATCCTTTTGTTATAGTGTAGCAAATTAAGCGTAATTTTACGGCACTATTGTAAGTTTTCGCCTCCTTTACTTACAATGGTGCATAGACTACACTATAACAAAAGGATCAATAAAAAGGGGTAAATATGACGCTTGAATTTATGAGAGTATTCAAGGAGTACCAAGATCAGATCGATCGTGATCTGATTTTGTGTACTCCTAAGGCTATAAAAGAGGTAAATAAGGAGCTTACGGAGTATTATATAAAAGCCGTAAGCTCCAAGAGTGTAGCGGTTTTGTATAAAAGTTTGGTAGCGGAATACAAAAAGTATTACGCTAACAACAAATACTGTACAGAAGTACCCTTCGAGGTATTGCAGCATGAGACATTAGCGCATAAAGTGCTATTGTCCTTACATAGTGGGATTTGATCCCACTCTCCAATTCTACAATCACATATCAATTCTAATCTCACATATCAGTCCTAATCTCACACATCAATCAATTTACACTGTTTTAATTCTATAATGATAACGATTATTACAATCAACCCAAAGCCCTATTTTAACCTATTTAACTCTTACAGTTTGAAAAGAAGGCTTTTAAGAGGGGCAAAGCTTAACTAAAAATAGATCATCTCTTAAAATGGCTCTCACGCAATATAAAAATTAAAATAGTTTAATTTTAGTTGTAAAAGCTTTGAGAATGGATTTTAAGAGATTTTAATTGTATTGTAGTATGGTAATATAAAAGAGAGTATAGCGTACGATAGCGGCTTATTTAACCGCTTTATCGTACATTTCAAGGCATTGTGTGAGACATCCGATCAAAGTCTTGTGCATATTTAGCTTTGTAGCCCGATCTATTGCATCGACTAAATGTTTCCTATCTCTTATGATCAGCGTGGACGGTATCCGTCGGACTACTCCGTCCACTTTGTACAGTGTAACAGGCACGGGGATAAGCCCGTATTTAACAGCCCTCGTCTTGCTTGATAGCGTGTCGATCACATCTCCGACCGCTATATTCTCATCTAAAGCCTCTTTAAATAAGGCTTTTAACTTTCTCCTACTACACAAATTCACACCGGCGGCATCTAATATGGTACGCAACTCCGTCCACTCTCTCCATTTCCAAGTGTGAGTAGTCTGATCCATGTTCAATTTCTTCATGATCCAGTCTGCCACATGATCCACATCGTCTGCAAGGTCTGCCCTCTCAATCTCTTCAAGCTCTGCCACTTGCTGTGGCGTAACCACTTTGGAGGCGTACTTCTGCATGTTATTGTCTGCCCACTTAGAAGCCTCGACGGGGTTTAATTTAGCCCACTTAAGAATGTTAACGATGTAAGTTCCGATAGCGTGTGTAACAACCTTCATAACGGTAGCCGTGTCATACTTCTCTATCAAGCCCGTCTCATTGAAGGGATTTATACCACTGCTATCAAATAGCATTATTCTACTCTGCATCTGCGGTTCAAGGCTATCATACAGAGACGTAGCGTTAGCACCGAACAATATAAATGCACCGGTACGCAATGATACAGTGCCTTTATGCTTAGGGCTTATGTCTGTATGTGTACCTTGAAAGGCTGCCTTTAAAGCGTTCAAGGCTTGACCTTGACCCTTGAAGCTATGGGACGAAATCTCATCGAACATGAGACAAAGCCTTGACACTACATCCCTATAATCTACTGCCGACCTTGTGTCTTTAACGAGTTCCGTTAAGTCTATGCCCTTCTTATTGGTAAGGTTAAGCGTACGAAACACATTTATCAATGCTGACTTACCCGCACCCGATGGCGCTTCTACTAACAAGGCTTTAGGTCTGTTGAATGGTGTGAGCCACATCGTTAAACTAAACTCTGCAATCAACAATGGTAAGTCTTTCCAGTGTTTCATATAGGTCTGTACAATGTCATCGTACGCCTCTTTTGTTACACCGGTCAAATCCTTAATCATACGCAAATCAAAGGCTTGACGCACATTAACCACCGTCTTACCCTGCTCGGATACACTGAACATAGTTGTATCACGGGGAGCTAAGAGGGCTAACTCTATTTCCTCGTCTGCAATGACGGCAACACTATTGGATGCTATCACTTTTAATATAGTGTCTGTCAGCGTGATCTGATCCAACAACTGAGGCTTTTCACCCTCTTCCGTTGATCGTAGGACTTTCTTATTGTAGTCCTTGATCATCTTTGCCATGTCAGGCTTGAAGAGGAAGCGGCGCCAATACTTGTACATATAAAGCTCAAGTGTACCGTCTTGCACACGAACCCTATTTGCACCCGTAAGTGTGCCATCGTATCTCAGACCTCTTAAGTATATGTTACCCCTACTATCCACTTGTGTAGCGAGGATTAACCACAGTAGCGTATTGTAGTCTATGTATTGCATAAACGACACGGGGTGAGGGTACAGCTTATCCACCCTTAAACAGATCAGATGTACCACTTCAGCGAGGAGTTTCTCCCCGTGTTCACGATACATGTCTTGCAAAGCCTCTAACGGTGGTGGTAAGGCTATACGATGACCTGCATCTCCAAACTGTGTTACGCAAGTATTACCACCACAATAGTAGCGCAACAAGCCATCGCCTTGTTTGACTACCCAAGCGTAGCGGGGATTGTTAGGATCGCTGTGCTTATCTGCATTGTGCAAACATCGCACATTGACTTTCGAGGTAGGCTCTACACCGTTTATAGCTGGTGTGAGCCACCTATCTAAATCCCCTATTAGCATAGTCTTGCCTACTAAGTGGTTGAGGGATTGATCATCTACCGCTGTTATTGTTACTTCTGTATCACACCTTACTTCCGGTGTATCAGCGTGTGATACTAAAGCCTCCTTAAACTCCTTCTGCTCCGTTTTATTGTAGTGTTCTGCTACGAGTGTAGCCCCGTATTGCACATAATACACCTGATCCTTCATGCCTAAGAAAGAGGCTTTCTCTTTATTGTACGCTTCAAGATCACCTGTTACCAATGTAGGGGCAAACAAGCGTGTTACATCTTTGCATGACTCATCAGCTGTCAATCCGAATTCAGCGTTTATGCTTGACCATACAGTCTTGTAATTATGTACTGTTAAGCCTACTATAGGTAACACAAGTCTGACTCTTATGTCAGATGTTCTGCCGTAATTCTGTGTGGGGATTAAGACATAGCTGTATCCTTGTAACGCTTCAGCTATGTTATTCAAGCGATCGATAGTGGCAGTGTCGATATCAAAGGCGATCATATTGCCTACACCTATGAGGTGCTTCTTGTGCCTATGACCTCTATCGTATATGCCCATTGATGAAGCGTACCACAACATATGCTGTGCCACCTCTTCTAATGTCGGTAAGGATAGTTGTGTGAAGCCGAAGGTTGTAGCTTTACCGTAGTCGAGCTTTTGATCCTCCGTTAGTAGTGTGTCGGGTTTAGCGTGTTTAAGTTGCATACTACAACTTATAGTATAATTGTTCATTTTCCACCTTTATAGAATTTGCTTTTGATAGTTTAGCAAAATTTAAAATTTTTGTCAAGGGGCTTTGGGTTAAAAGTCCTATTTTAATGGTAAAAGTAAGGGTTAAATCTCTTTTATGTAAAAACATTTATATATAAGGGGCTGTTTTGGTGCTGATATTTATTTTTGTATCGGGGATATTTTAAGCGTTTTATAAGAATTGTTTGGCTATAATTTCTTTAACAGTTTGTTTAAAACTGAAATTAAAACAAAAGGATCGAATATGACACAGACTATGCCACAGGGCGGTATGCCACAAGGTATGCCACAAGGCAATATCCCACAGGCAGCATGGCAACCACCTGCCGCAGCATGGGGTAAGCCTATACAGGATACATCAGCTGGTACACTGTTCCCTAAACTACCGGACGGTACAGATTTGAAGAGTTGGGGTAATGCCCCTATTGGGTTTATACAAGGCTTTGTACCGATTAAGGTTATACAGATGCACGGTACAAACGGTGCATTTACAAGAATAGCCGGTTTCGGTTTCAATTACTATTGTGCGTCAGAGGCTGATATAGTCAATAGCATTGAATGGGGGTCAGTCGATACGCCTACCACTGTAGCCAGTGCGTGGGACGAGGGTAATATAAATCCCCTTGATGTAGTTGGCATCGTTAAGATCGCCTCTAAAGGTGATCCGAAACCCGACGGTGGCAGATACTCCTATCACCATGTAAGCGTAGGCATGGGTGATTGGGGTGAGCATACTGCACAGGTAAAGGAGATAGTGTTGAGAGAGGTAAACGCTAAGATGAAGGCTTTAGGTATGACAGTACCGCCTAAAGTTTATGCAGGTGATAGAACAGGTATGCCGATGACACAGATAGGTGGTACACAAGCACCTGCACATACTAATACACAGGCTATGCCAACAGGTAATGCACAACCTGCACAAGCACCTACGGGTAACGCACAAGCACCTATGGGCAATGCACAAGCACCTATGGGCAATGCACCTGCACAAGCACCTGCACAAGCACCTACGGGCAATGCACCTGCAGGTAATACCCCTGCACCAACAGGCGGATTTCCCACATTCGGTGGCGGTTTCCCACAATAATTTAACAGCCTCTACTGCGGTAGGGGCGATTAAGTTATACATAAAGGACGGTAGTATGGTGAAATACAAAGAAGTTGAAGACTTCAACTTCATACAAAAAGGCTCATGGATAAGCCTTGACACTGAAACGAGGAAAAATCCCTTAGTACACAGAGGATTTTATGGCGACATAAGAGTCGTACAGGTTACATTGTTGAATGAACCCGACATGACATACCTAAAGGTCTTCAATGGGCATGATGCTGTACCACATATGCAACACTTAGCAGAATGTAAGTGGATAGGGCAGAACATAAATTACGATGTATATTCTGCCGAGAGGATGGGAGTGGATGTGTCTCGGTTAGAGATACATGACACGCTCATAATGGCACACAATGCCGTGCCACACCTAAAATCCTTTAGTTTGGATGCACTATATGAGGCTTTATTCGGTGTAGATGTATATAAGGAGTATGGATTGGAGAAGAAGGCTTTACAAGCTTCACAGTGGGATGAGCCAGAGTTAACCAAAGAACAACTTACATACGCAGCACTTGATACACAGGCGGCGTTGAAGGTGTACTTCAAGTTAGCTGAAATGTTAAGCACCATGCCACAAGCCCGTATATCGTACGAGGTAGGTAGGTTAGCTCAAACAGCCCTATTCAGAGCAATAGGCTTTGCATTTGACGCACAAGAGGCACAGAAACAAGGCTATTTCACGCCTAAGTATGAGTTACCAAAAGGCATGAAGTTGAGATCATCCAAACAAAAATGTGAATGGCTAAACCTGCCACCTATGCTAAACAGCAAGGGCGATAGAGTGTCATACAGAGCTGATAAGTATGTCCTACAACAGATAAAGGTCGGCAAGTTCCCCTATGGCGCATACGGGGATAATCCTAAATGGAACGCATTAGCACTTGCGGAGATTGGAAGACCGGAGTTCTTCCACTGTATGGGCTATGAGCCGTATCCAAAGGATTGGAAGTCAAGAAAAGAGGCTTATGAGTTGCATGACCAATATGAGAGGTACATAGAGGAACAGGAGCATTGTGATACGCCAGAGTGTAGAGAGCAAAGGCGTAAAGCCACAGTGCTACTTGATGCCATGAACTTTGATGTGCGCTTGTCATTTCTTGATGTATTCCGTAGGTTAGCCCTAAGAGGAAGAAGGGTTAACTCCGTGTACCGTGTAACTACCACATCAGGTAGGACGGCAGCACAAGGACACGATTACAGGGTGAACATACAACAAGCGCCACGCTCTGTAAAGCCTTTCTTTAAAGCGAGTGCGGCTAAAGTCCTCGTTACATTCGACTACTCACAACTCGAATTGAGGATGATGGCGTGTTTAGCTGAGGACAAAGTTATGTACGAGGCTTACAAGAACCGAGAGGATCTACACAATAAGACAAAGATCATGCTCGGATTGGCTGATAGGAGTCTCGCTAAGCGTATCAATTTTGGTGTCATGTATCTCATGGCTGAGAATACCTTTCACGGTACTATGTTGAAAGACGGCGGTATCGATTGGGAAGGTTCATCAGGAGTATTATTGCCATTGTGGTACATAAAAGAAGTAATAGAGAAGTTTAGAGCCACATATACAGGTGTGGCACAGCTTCAAGACTATGTTAAAGAGCTTACCAAAAAAGGCGGTGGATATTTAACAACAGTGTTAGGCAGACAGCTACACCATTGCACAGCGCCACAGTTGATCGGGCGTTATATTCAAGGTAGTGCCGCAGAGGTAGCTAAAGTGTGCCTTGCATATCAAGAGAAGGGTGTAGAAGCCCCATTGTGTGCTATGGTGCATGACAGCTTCACATGGGAGACCACAGTAAGTGAAGCAGACAAGGTGGCAAGACAAGCCGCAGAGGTAGGCTTTGAAGCGTGGCGATATGCCATAAAAGACACGGCGTTTCCAGATATGCCGATGCCGATTGAGGTAGGCATGGGCGTAACATGGAAAGAGGCTGATAGCAATGTAATATATGTAAAGGATTAACGATGTACTACGAAGCAACTAAAGGCGACATGGTAGCGTTAGTGTTGATAGAGAACGGCAGACGACACGCCGTTGAATGGTGCAGTTTAGAACATGATGTTGTACAGTCATTCAATAAGAACTTTGTTGATATGTACGCATATAACGATTTAGCAGAAAAGCCTCTTTTAGGGGGCTTTAAATACACAGGTAGGGTGTTTCACACACCGGACGAATATTTAACTACAATAGAGGAAGAGAGATGAAAGCGACAATAGAATATGCAGACCTAAGTAAGATAACATCACCGAACGATATAAAAGCCCTTGTATTAGAGGGCGACAACAGTAGAACTAAAACGATGGGCGATAAGATAGTGCTACGCCCATCTATGGTGGATATGCATTGCCCGTACGAATGGGCTTTGAAAGTGTACGGCTTAGTCCGTTCTACACCAAAGGCAGCAAACTCAATAGGCACAGCGTATCATGCTGCAGCAGAGGCGTTTGACACCTATCGCATACTATCAAACGGCGACATGCCGCCGCCAGATTGGCTATGGGATATAGCACAGGAGCGCATAGCCAAGAGCGAGGCACAGTATAAAAGACTCACAGGCGGTGATATGTGGGAGAACGCCGAAGGCTCATACAGCAAGTACGACAGTAAAGAGAGGCTTTTCACTGATCTCCAAGACAGTGTATATGATATGCACTTAAATTTGGGGTCTCTACCTACACCCGCTACGGTAGAGTGTAGATTGACGCAGCCAATAGACCACCCTAAGTTTGCAGCGGTAAGTGGTAGCGTTGATCGTCTCACACGAACTCCGGAGGGGTATTACATAGTGGACGATCACAAGTTCACTAAGACATTCAACGCGAGTAAGCTTGACACTTACGCCGTACAACAGAGCCTATATCTCGATATGGCACACAATGCGGGGTTACAAGTAGTAGGTGGAAGACTTTTAGGTATAGATAGAGGGGCAACACGGGCTAAAGCGTCGGCGAGATTTAAAGTTTTAACGGTAAATTACAATAGAAATCGGGCTTACAATAAAGTCTCTTACGCTTTGAATTTAGTCAAGCTAATAGAGCAATTTAGGGCTGAAATGCCACTAATTGACGCTATAACGATGTTAGCGCCGACAACAAATCAAGGGGATTTCTTATGCTCTAAAAAGTGGTGCGAGGCGTGGGATAATTGCCCTTTACAAAACGGTAAAATCAAGTATTTATGAGATTTTAAGCTTAGGTTAAGCGTAGATTAAGCACTTTCAAAGCTTAATCACGCTATAATTTTACTATTAAAAGTAAAGGATCGAAGATGAGTTATAATTTGCAAGACATGCTGTATGATTGCTATAACACAGACAGCATAACAGACAAACTGTCATACATTAAGCAATGTACACTGTCAAACACTGAAATAACATGGCTAAACATGGTAGTTACAAAGACAATAAAGTTCTACGTAACTAAAACAATGTTAGCCTATCCAACAAAAGCCTCTTTATCGGACATCTATGAAGATGGGCTAACCATTGCACCCACTAAAGAGACAATAGAACTGTTGACAAAATTGGCTGATAGGTCTCTGAGTGGCAATGCCGCCGTTCAAGCCGTTATGGAGTACTACATCAGAACACAAGACCACAGTGTGTTCTTTGCAGTACACAAGGATTTGAGATGTGGCTTGAGTAGCAAAACACTGTTAAGAGCGGGTGTACCATTGGACAAATGGGAAGTACAAAAGGGTGTTCCATATGTAGAGGGTACAGCCATAAATTTCCCGCTCGTAGTACAACCAAAGTACAACGGAAATAGGCTTCTTGCATGGCGTGAAGGTAAAGTAGTACACTTGAGATCGTACAACGGATCGTCGTACAAGTATCAGTACCTTCAACTTGTGTTGTCAACCTTGCCAGAAGGCTTTGTCCTTGACGGTGAGTTAATTAACGGTAAAGGTCAGACGGAAGAAGAGTTTAAATCTGTCAATAGGCGTATAAACTCCGCTATAAGTGGCGGTGGTAACATGGCATACCACCCAAACGACACTTATTTAGTGTGGGATGTTATACCACTGTCTGACTTCATGGCGCAGCGTACACCTGCCACTGATTACTCCGTGCGTATGCAGAACGCACAGAGTTACGCCGCTACACATGATATGCTAAAGGCGTGTGAAACATCTATTGTCAATGACCGTGAACAGCTAAATCAGGCTGTAGCATGGGCGTTAGACAATGGCTATGAAGGCATAGTAGGTAAAGACCTACGGGGTACGCTTACCTATAAGAAAGATAGAACATGGTTGAAGTTCAAGCGGAGTGAACCCGCTGACCTTAGATGTATAAGTGCTAAAGAGCATACAACAAAAGCAGGACAAATAGGGGCTTTACTCATGGCGGGAACTGTTAAGGGTAAGCCCGTTCAAGTGTGGGTAGGATCGGGCTTAAACGATGCGGATCGTTGTGTGGACTATAGAAAATACATAGGTAAAATATTTGAGGTTACATATTTCATGTTAACCCATGATAGTGTAACAGGGGCATACAGCCTTAACAGCCCACGATTTAAGAAGGACAATCCTGCTACACAATTGTTGGACTTAGAAAGGCACGATAAATGAGTGCAACAGTTAAACCTGCCGCATTGAAACCGCACCAGATAGAGATGGCTACCCAAGCGTGGGAAGTCTTCTCTAAGCGTGGCATAGTGTACCTCGCAGGACAAGAGCGTACAGGTAAAAGTGCCGTCGGTTTAGTGTTAGCCAATGCAGCATATCCCAATGGTAGGTGTCTTGTTATCACCGGTAAAAAGCCTATCGGTGATGATTACAGATACAATATCAATGACGAGGGTAAGATAGTCCGTGCTCCGAAGAACGGTAAGTATCACATGCTAACCGGTTGGCGTAAAACATTGAGGATTTTCGAGGGTCAATACACTATTAAAGTTGACATTATCAACTATGAAAGCCTACATACGCTAAAGGATTACATGAAATATGATGTAATCATTTATGACGAGGCTCATAAGAATATAACGAGATACCCGCAGCCGTCGCAGACATGGCTGCAATGTCGGACAATGTTCTATATGAAACCTGCGATCTTTATGAGTGCCACGCCGCACCCATATAGTCATGCGCAGTTGTTTCACCAATTAGGTGTCTGCATGTATAGCCCATGGGCAAGATATGCCGACTTCTTGTCATGGTTTGAGGATTACGGCATACTGACATATAAGATGATAGGCGGTGGGCAGCAAATCCCATGTTATGACGAGACGAGAGACGATATACTGATGCCAGAGTTTAACGCTATAAGGGTAGTACGAAGCCGCGAGGGCTTAGGCTTTATAGAGCCTGTCGATGAGCTACACTATTTCAAGCTACCACAGCATCTGCATAAGATGTGTAAGCAGTTGAACGAGTTGGGCTATGTGGAGATAGACGGTGTACTTGTAGGGGCAGCAAATGCCGCTGATGTGCGTAATAAGTTATTGCAAATCGAAGGTGGCACATTGACGTATACAGCATATGCTGAAGTGATCAGCAAGACCACCGACCGCCCTGTTAAGTTACACAATGCACGGGAAGCTGTACAGCACGGCTACACTGTTCAAGAGTTTGAGGAGAAGTGGCTACCACAGACATACGATCTCAATCTTGAGTACTATGACAAAGCCAAATGGATTTACGACACATTTGGTGATACGGAAGATGTAGCAATTATGTACAACTTTCAGAATGAAGGTAAGTTGCTACGCATGATATTTAAGAACGCTAAAATCCTGCAAATAAAAGCGAACGCATTTGGCGTGGATTTGTGGGATACAGAGCACTTAGTTATATACTCCATGTCGTGGCAAAGCGATGTGGCGGTACAAGCGAGAGCAAGGCAGTGTAGTTTTGAGCGTGAGACACCGATCAAAGTACACTATCTACTAACGGAGAGTGGCGTGGGTGCAGATATGTATGACACCTTATTAAAGCGTGGTGAGGATTACACTAACGCTGTATATCAGAAACACAGGAGAAATTTGTATGGGTAAGTTGGAAGTGTTATTAATGACATTAGAGGATATAGAGAATAGCGACGCATTGTCGCTATCGGAGTTGCAGGACGCAGTGAAGCTGTTGGCTACACATCTGAGAGAGGCTATGGAGTATGTCAGAGTGGAACTGACACCCACGCCTGATCATGACATTGAACAGTAGTACGAGGGGCTTTCATAAAGCCTCTTATAGTGCTGTTGCACAATACAAATTTTAGGAGAATGACATGAAGAGAGTGTTTCTAATCGTAGCCCTATGGGCTTTAGTTGCTACCGCAGGTAGCTGTATTCCGAGTTGTGAGTCGTTGAGCATGAAGTACAATGTTACAGTGGAGCAGTGTAACAGTGTCAAGACGATGTATAATAGCCTACTCAATAGACCGGCGTATCAAGGTGGGGATACTGGATTGGAGTTTTGGTTGGATCAGTTGGGTAGTGGTGAGTTGACCATGCCACAAATAGTGGGTAACTTTGTATCAAGTCGTGAGTTCGTGGCAAAACTGAAAGAGGCACAAATTGACACACCGGCGTTCCCGATCAAAACATTGGAGAACAGTATATTCGCACTGTTCAACATATATGATGGTGCGACACTGGCTACTTGGGGTAACAACTTAGGAGATAACAGAGAGACCTATGTTACCTATCACAGGGCATGGGTCGATGACTCTATCTATTTCAGTTCAAGACCCTCTATTCCTTACCTTGCAGGTGCGGAAGCACAGGAAGATATGAAGGCTATCTATGAGCATTTATATCACTATGGGTACGAGGTAGCACTCATGAAGGACATAGTTGCAGGATACTATGTTCAAGAGGGCGATGACCCTATTAGGACACACACGGGAGACAGATAATGCCTTCCGGAATGCTTGAGGATTTCTCGGACGCAGTACAGGCGATAAAGCCTTACTGTTCTGATGAAGCACAGGCGAGGGCAGAGTTGCAGAAGCTATTGAGCGACAGTGGTTTTGACCGCTTGTTGTTCAATGCCGCTGTTGAAGAGTATGTAGAAGAATTGGAAGAGAAGGAGCGACATGGTTTACTGTGAGAGTTGTGAGGATTTACTCGACGCAATAGATGAGCATTATCCGATATACGGTGAAGAGGTTGGTAGATGGTGTGATACAACACCTTATTACCCTGAAGATGAGGATATAAACCCTCCTGAATGGATTGAGCCTGTCATGTGTTGTGATGATGAGCCACTTGATCCAATGGAGGATTTGATAGAGTACTTAGAGGACAAGTGATGAGCAGTAGAAGTAAGATAGACACTTTGCAGGAGAATACAGGAACATACACTGGTGCGGACGCAAAGGCTATCAAAGAGTATAACAGAAAGAAGTGGGAAGAGAGGAAGAAGAAATGACATGGAGTGCATTAAAAAGACTGACTGATTTGGCTGTATCGGAATACACAAATGACGATGAAGAGGTGGAAGTGTATGTAATACACAAGGGTAGCAGTACCAAAGTGCGTGTTACAGATATAGTCATGAGCCATGAGGGCGGAAAGCCTGTTGTGTTAATTGAAGTAAGTGAGGAGAAGAAATGACAATACCGTACGAAGACATGATTGAAGAACTGGAGCATGAAGCTGTATCCAACAGTGTTCATGTTAACACCGTTAAGGTGTACGCTGAGGATGAGGATGGTGAGTTGTATCGCATAGACAATATACGATACGATGACGAATTGGACGCAATAGTGTTAGACATAGCTGAAATAACACAGTAGCGTTTAACAGGGGGCTTTTAAAGCCTCCGATTAAGCGTTAAGCTAAATACAACACAAGGAGCTGACATGACAGTAGAGGATAAGAAGTTGATATTGAAATATTCAAATAGAGCCTTTAGGTGGTACGCAAAAGAGGGAGCTAAGAAACTCTTGTGTGCCACATTGGGCTTGGTTGCTGTACCTATTGGTTTACTGTTCAAGCGCACATACAGCCATAGGCGGTATGTTGGCGACAACAAAGAGTACTTGGAATGGCTGAGAGCGCAGTATGGTTACAGCAATGTAACATTAAACCCTAAGTCAGAAGTAGCATCGTACAATACAAAAGACATACCGTTCAAGTGGTATAGGAACTCTAAGGACGCATTAGGGGATTTGTACTGGGTCAGAGATCACCGTAAAAGCCTTAATTCGTATGTACATAACCTACAATGGGCTATGCTACGAAACCCGTGCGGCGGATTAGTCCTTGCTAATGCGGGAGATTATGTCGTTATAGACTTGATGATAGGTAATAGGATAAAAGCCTTTAAAAACGATCCTAAGAACTCTATTGACGGGTGGAGTTATATTGAAGCTCGTATCAATGGAAAGAAAAAAGTAAAGGGATTTTATTACCGTGATACTAGAGGCTTAGGGAGAGGCAATAAGGGGCTTGAAATCAAGATCGGTGCTAAACTTGAAAATGTCCTTTGGCAGAATAATATCCTTTATAGTCGTAAGGGTTATTTGCAGGAAGATATAAAAGGCACTCTCCAAATAGGAAAGAAGTTCATTTACAATTAGGGGATCAGATGAAGGCAGAAGAAATATTTGTGTGTGCCGTATGTGGCACAGAAATAAAAACGCGGTGTGGCATGAGAGGCTATTGCTCGAAGTGTCAGCAGGAAAGACCGATAGAAAGGAGTATGACATGGCGGATAGATTGACACCACCGGAGATTGAGGAAGAAAACCCGATCTTAGAGAATACCACAGATGGCTAAAGCACACAAGGATTTACAAAACCACATCATCACACTGATAAATGACAGTGGTGGCACAGCGATCAATGTGGAAGGTATTAAGGGTGTGTCGGATATTGTAGCCTGTTACAAGGGCATATTCTTAGCCGTAGAGGTTAAGATACCACCTGATAGGTTAAAGCCTAAACAGGCGCAATATCTACATGACATTAACAAAGCGGGTGGCATAGGTGTAGTAGTCAAGCCTAAAACATTGGTGCGGTTCTCTAATATGCTGATGACACTATCAGCTGAACATATAGAGGCTATACGCATTATATACAAGGCTATGATACACACTGAAGCCCCGAAAGTGGAGGTATTCAGTGCAAAAAGATTTCAACGCTAAAGTGGCACAGCAACTCGGACTTAGCAAGTCTGCATGGGAAGTTGTATCGAGGGCAAAGCCTTCTGTTGTACACAGGCTTTACGACAGTAAGGGTAAGATCAAAATTGAGGCGTACAAGGATATAGCACTTGAAGACGATGTACTTCAAGAGCTGTATGACAAGTACTACAATAAGTATAACTATTTTGCTATACCAATTAAAAGGGCGGTAGTTAACAGCGTGGCGGTACGAATGGGTGTAGATGCGGAAGATGCCGCACTTGTAACCCTGTTACGCAAACTATTGAACGCCCGAAGAAACGGCGCGGGACTGTTGTCTGACATACAGACTAGGCTAATGCGTACCTTCATTGGCGTAGTAATGTACAAGGAGACGGGTTGAGAGTAAGGATTAAGAACGCACAGTGGAAGCGCTGCGTAGCTAAAAAACTACATGAGCGCTTTCCACGCTTAGGCATAAATGTAAAGACATTGGACAACTGGCAGAGCCATGAGCATCTGTCAGTGTTGAAACACTACACCTTCTCGTATAGAAAGCGGGAGTACATATCATACAGTAGGCTTTCAAGACAGATCGTAGCGGACAGAAAGCTACACGATCAATTCAAATCCTATTACGGACTGTATCGGGTTCGTGTATGGGGTAAAGCCTATGAGTATGTGTATGAACACTGCAAATTAGGCAAACCACAGTCGCCCAGAACAATGCGGGGTATGCTGTGGAAGGTGTACGACAGAGGTTGGGTAAGGAATACAAATATAGTTGGGATTTTATCCCCTAAACTTCGTGAGCGCATGGCGCTATATGTTGAGAGAGGAGAACAACTTGAATAAAGATATACATGAGACCCTTAAAGAGAGGGGCAAGACACACGGGGATTTTGAAGAACAGGCACACATTGCACAGATGTTAAAGGACATTATACGTCCTTACATAAGCGGATACACAGACGATAAAAAAGAGGCTTTGGATATGACTATGCACAAGATCGCCCGTATATGTGCGGGTGATCCAAACGAAAGAGACCACTGGCACGATATAGCGGGATATTCTACGCTTGTGTGTAAAGTTATCGACAGTGATACAATAGTGGGAGACAGTGATGACAGGAAACGGCGATGATACCTAAAGCCTTAATCACATCGGACAAGGGTGCTACGGGAGATGAGCGGTACACACCTGCGTATGCCGTGCGCCCATTGTTACCTTACCTGCCACAAGGTTGGCGGTACTATGAGCCTACGGCTGGTAAAAGCCAGAGTATCGTGGAGGCTTTACAGTCGGTTGGGCTAAAGGTTAAGGCGGGGAATACAGACTTCCTAAGAGCGGGGTTACACCCGTCTATGTATGACTGTATTGTAACAAATCCACCTTATAGCATAAAGGATCAGTTCATAGGACACTGTTTCAGAATAGGAAAGCCCTTCGCTTTACTGTTACCTATACCCGCATTGCAGGGTAATGTAAGGGGTGAAATGTTCAGTGCTGCGGGTGTGGATTTGAGTATCATAGTATTGAACCAGAGGGTGGCGTTTTCAGGCAGCTCCCCACACTTTGGAGTAATGTGGTTGTGCTACAAGATACCTATGCCACAACTACAATTTGTAAATATCGTTAAGTAAGGAATGAAGATGTACAACGATGAGTACCACTGGGTAAGATGTCAGGCGTGTGGCAAATGGGTACACGCACCTAAAGTGGTGGACGATATAGTCTGCATAGAGTGTAAGAAAAGCTATGTGGATTAAGTGTGAGGTGTGCGGACACTCAAACAGTGTACCGTGCTGGAGAACAGTGGCACATTGTGAACAGTGTGGCACAAGGATATTGTAGGAGTATAGTATGGCGTTAGTAAGAATATTCGAAGCTATACTTAACGGGAGAGCCTCTGCGGCAGATAAAGAAATGGATAGGAAGGCTAAGGCGGGTGCTGAGAGGGATCAGCAAAGAATAGATGCTATGGTTAAAGAAGCAAATAGGAGAAGAAAGTGAATATAGAGCTTATAATCGGATTAGTATTGTTGTCAATAGTGATATTGTTGGGTGTAGCCCAAATGATGAGTGTGGGATCAAAAGGCGATCCTATGATGTCTAAGGACGAGGGTTATACTGTAGAGCTAAATGGTGCAGTGTACAACTTCAGCAAGGTATATGCGGATAGAGGGTCTTTATACGGTGTTACACAAGACGGTACGACTATATGTGTAAACGGATGTGAAGAAGTGGTAGATGCACAAGGAAGAGTCATAACTAAAACAGAAATCCCTGTGGTGCCACATAAGAGGTACACGGCTACATCTTTACGCACAGGTAAGAGATTTGACGGTGATGTCATGATACACAAAGATGGGCTTTATTATCTCGACAATGAAGAGATAGATACAGAAGAGCCTATTTGGGATAACGCTTTAAATACATCAGTGTCAGCCGCTGACTGTATCGTGGAAGATGTCAAGTAAGAAACATCGCTCAACATGGGAGTTGTACGACATTGACCCCAAAGTGTTGAGCGATATGACTTACGAAGAGGCTTTACAGTATAAGTTGAAGTCTGGCAAGGAGCATCATTATCAGTTAGTACATTCTAACTGCGATGATGAAAGCCTTTTGTCGGACATCAGAAAAGGTATTGAGTTAACAAGATATTTATTAAAGGAACTACAATGTTAAGACGATTGGGTGAAATGGCAGCGAAAAAGTTGCATAAGAGTCAAGTGTTGGAAAGGCTGTGGATATACTATGGTGTTAACAAGGACGCTATGGCGGAGCGTTACGATAAGTATTATGATGAGTGTCCGTCTCATGCACCGGAACACAAGAGGGTGTGTGCTGAAACGGGATTGGAGAAATGGGTACAGAAAGTTACAGGGGGTAATTAATGAAAGATGTAGCATGGGCAGAGATACCAGATAAGAATTTATACGACTGTATGAAACAGCGTAATCGTGAATACAGGGAGCACTATAGCGCATTGAGAGCAAAAGGTATCCATAGAAATCAAGCTCACAAAAGAGCGCTGAAATATGCAGGGTTAGCGGAAGAGGATTTAGATAGTAGAAGCGTATTCATAACATCAAGGAGTAGATAAACTACGAATAAAATTAAACTATTTTAATTTTAGCGTCCATTTTAAAGCCTTTTAAGGGTATAAGACCCTTACTGAAAAGCTAAAGTCGCTTAAAATGGACGCTGAAAATCGATTTTAAGAGCCTTTATTATTCAACTCGATAAAAACTACATTGTTAGAATAAAGGCTCTTAAAATTGATTAATGTAAAGTGTAGGCGGTAAAACCTACACTATAATCTCACGGGCTTCAAAGCTCAACGCTATACTTTGCGGTACATATAAACTACCGTACTTCACTACAAACATGAAACGATTAAAATCCTCTATTGTAGCTTTCTTTTGATAACCACCCTTAAAACCCTCGTGATAAGCCTCTCTATGGCAGTCTCGGCATAGCGTTATAAGGTTACTCTCTTCATATCTCAATAAAGGGAAGTACTTACCACTATTCAAATGATGTACTTCTAAATCCATACTATTACCACACACGGCACAGAAAGGCTCTCTCCTTATGTGAGCCTCTCTTGTTCTATGCCACTCTTTACTGTTGTGCCATGAACTCATAATGTATCGCCTTGTACATTTGGGATATAATCCCATATTGTGTTAAGGTCTGGATACCCGTCTTCCTGTATAATCCTTCTCATGTCATAGGGTGTAATGGTAACTTTGCCATCGCTCTGCTTTTGCACCTGTTTAGCTAAAGAGTCAAGTATGCTAAACTCCTTCTGCCCGTGTACATAGCGCCACATGTAGTTATAGCCACTATCCGTATTGAGTACCGCACTCAAATTGTCTAACACCTTAGATGCAGATGTAGCGGCATCAGCTTCACGCATACCGGAGTCCTTCAACAGTTTAGTCAGTATAGCGTGTTGTTCTCCCGTGTTACCCTTCACAACTGCATCAATACACGCAGGGGCTTGTTTTGATCTAAAGAACTCATGTAGCACCGCCTGTCCTGTTGAAGACACACCCGTTTCACTGTTTAATATGTGCGTGTGCCATATTGGGCTGTACGATCTAACTACTCCCTCTTCAGCGTCTATCGCATGGCGTATGCCCTCTATGATCCGCTTCTTTACCTGTGTGGTCTTAGCGGCACCCTTTGCCGCAGCGATAGCTTCATCGTGCAAGTCTATCGTTATAATGCCGTCTTTAAAACTCGTACTACCACCGCTTGGCGTAGATGTAAACTCTACCTTCAAATCTTTGAGATTTGGATATACATCTGTTAATTCCCTATTTAAGCCTACTATATCACTAAGCGAAATAGGGGCTTTATTGACTTGTGTCTCAAGTGCCGCACCTGTCTGCTTCAATGTAAACTGCGCGTCAGGTATCACTACACGAGGCACACCACCTGCAACCATTGTACGAGTAGCGGAAGGCTTTATGTTGTATGACAATTTAACAAACTCATTCTGCACTGGTGGTTGAGCAGAGTAGTTAATCGCCTTCTCCATCCACTCTGACAATTTACCACTAAGGTGTTGCATCGTCTTTCCGTAATTGTCAGCGTGTACAGCGAACACTGCGGGTGGTAAGTCAGCGGGATCACCGCCGTCTAACACTTTCTCAATTTGCTCACTTGTCTTAGGTGTTATAAGGGTCTCACTTAGTAGTTGTGCGTGTGTTTGCAAAGCCTTTATCTCATCGGTGAACTTTGCATAACCCTTCACCGTGCCGTAGTGTGGCATAGCTATATCACTGAATACAGACTTAACCTCTTCTGGGTGATTGGTCAAGACCTTAATAGTGTCAGACAGAGTTCTCAACTCTCTACCCCTGTGAGTGTAAGGTACTATGTGTTTGTAGAAAGCGTTAGTTACACCTCTCCATATCTCTGTTGTAACGGCTGATGCGTCGCCCTTTAACTTAGCCTTGCCCCTATTAATCCCCGTGCCGAATAGGTCAGATAGGCTTTTCACATAGTCGCCCATTACTTTACCGACTTCAGTCTTAGGTAGCGCAGAACTGCCGTAAATCCTCTCTAACATCTCAAAATTGGGTAACAGTACACTATCAAGTCCGTCGGGTGTCATAGAGGCTTTCTGGAACATACCTCGTAGCACCGCCCTGTCAAACAGCTCCCTTGTTTGTGGCGCAAGGAGTTGGGTTATAGCGTCAGTTTGTGCATAGTCTGTTTTACTATACACCTGCGCCAATAGGTTGTATATATCCTTGTCAGACATCTTACTGTTTAAAGCCTTGACTAAATCGGCTTCAGAGGTGATAGTGTGTCTTCTGTACATATCGTTCAACTGTTTGTAGCCCACTAAGTCTTCCTCGTCTAAGAAGGCTTCCATGTACTTGTCTATTCTACTCTTAGCCTGTTTAATCACCGGACTTGTTACCTCGTCTGATAGACCGTTCAACTCTTTCCTTAGAGACATTAAGTCGCCCAACTTTAGCGTGATGACATTAGAGTCATCGGGAGACATTCTATTAAGGATTTTACTTATATTCATCAGTGTTGCACTCTCTACTGCATCCGCTTTGGATGCCATGCCCACCGTTTTTAAGCTATCCTCTATCGCTGATCCTAAGTCGCCTAACAGTTCATCTTTACCTGTTACTAACTGTTGATCACTGTACTTGAACTTTAAGCCCTTCTCGAACATACCCCATGTATCCCGTGCCACTTGTACCAATCCCGATGTAGGTGTCTTGTTTACCGCTTTAGGATCAGTCAAGCCCTTTAACTCTTTCATAATATAACGGGCTAAGTCGTCATGATTGAAGGCTGTCTGTAAAGCCTCTGTGTCAAGTCCGTCAGTTTTAGATAGACGGTCAAACATCTGTTGCATTAGCTTGTCCGTCATATTGTCTAACACTGACGCTGACGATAGACTGTCAAGTCTATACACTTCACCCAACATCGAACGCCCTGTTGGCGTACCGAACATTGCGGCTAACATTCTCTCCTGTGGCGTGTTGGGTGTTCTACCTGTAACTTCTTTCCACGACTTAGATAGGTTAGCCCACTCGGGAGACTTTAACCACGCATCCGTACTCTTGTAATCCTTAAACTCAGGATTTAGTGTACGCATCATGTTGTTAAATGTGATGTTGTACTTCCTATCAGCTAAGGCTTTACCTATCGCAGGTAGTGTGGTAGTTAAACCATAGTGCAAAAGCCTTCCTCCAATGGCTGAAATAAGTGCGTCCTCTGCCGCTGTGCCTGAACTTACATTCTCACCCTTTCGTATTACATACTCCGTAGCACCCATTTTAGCCATGAGCTTAGCTGAACCTGTTGATAGCATGGGCAGCTTACCCGCTATGTTAGTCGGCATAGCTGCCATTACTATTGCGTCGCCTAATGTCTCCCTGCTCCAGAAGCCAGATTTCTCACCTACCTTTGTACCTGTAAGGTTTTGCTGTATGATCTGCCTGTCCTTCTCAATCTGCACCCTCTCTTGATCGGATAGGAGGCTTAAGCCCACTGTGTCAAGTACATCATCAGCTATATTGACGAGTCCTATGCCCAACTTCAATAGCCCATTAGCACCCGTTTTAGCTAATACACCTACATCACCCATCAGTGTACCATTTAGCATAGGACTGTCGCCCTTCACTGCATCAGACATGGCGATAAAGTTCTTCAACAGGTGATCATTACTGTCCACCATGTCCGTGTGGCGCTTATTGGTATGTGGCACTGCGGAAGAACCATTAGGCTTTCCCGCAGCTTTAGCTATGTTGTTTAAATTAGCGTTGGTCTGATACAGTTTAGTATCTTCCTCTGCCACTACTTCCGATGCCCATTGTGTGTCTATCTCATCAGGATAGACTGTTGCTGTTGATGTGGACTGTGTACCACTGTTAAGTGCCTCATCAGCCCAGTTCAAGTCTATATCTGGCATTATCTATCTCCTTGATTGTAGCCCTGCGGTGCTAAGTCAGATGTAGCACCCAAAGCCTCTGCTAATTGTCCTGCCGCACCGTTTACATTACCCAACACGCCTGTTTGATTTGTCATTGCAGCTCGTGGGTCTAAGGTCGGCATATAGCCCATTTGCATAGCTAAGTTGCCGTATATCTGTGCAATCTCTTCACTATGCTTAGTTTTCAAGTTCTTCAACTTCAATGACATGGCGTAGAAGTATGCGGCAGGATTTGCGTTCATGAGTGCCTGTCCTGCCATGCCGTTCAATAATTGATCTAACATAACGGCATCTACGCTTTCAGACCCATTCATGTCGGATGTGAATATCTCAACATCCGCCTGTAATTCGTCAAGCCCCGTGCCGCCGTATGTTTTATATCTAACTATACCGTCTTTACCTTTTATCGTGTGTGGTACATATTGCACTGTATCACCGACATTCATGCGCAGCACTTCTGGCTGATTGACTTCAATCTGGGCTTGTTGATTGAACTCATCAGTTAAAGTTATGTACTCGTGTGCGTTCTTGTACACTGATGCTAAGTGCATAATGTCTAACACTACATACTTATTCCACCTCTTCAAATGTGTGTCGAGGCGTGTTAAGCTGTTGATTGCTGCGTTCTGTTGTAAGCCTACTTTTCTACCGCTTGATGACGCATCGCCAAATCCAAGAAAAGCGGGATTTAGCCCTAACACTTCAAACATAGCTTGATTGGAGAATACGATCTTCTCCTTCTGTGTTTGAGCTTGTGGCTGTAAATTGTGTATCATAATACCGTTTACATTGTTCACATACGCCACTTGGTTAGGTGTGTACAGTGCATCGTTAAACTCTCGCTTGTGTTGTTGTCCTACTGAACCCTCTTGGGCTATTACTTTAAAGCCATTCA